>OCHJ01000080.1_pt1 | contig 156471 bp, 127 predicted proteins | sample 1538381 | NCBI WGS metagenome assembly OCHJ01 (sample SAMN04571688, study PRJEB22368) | human gut metagenome | biome: human gut; material: stool | host: Homo sapiens | place: Luxembourg | collected 2012-06-29 | reverse complement strand
ATATCTCATCCATATCCTCCACCTTTACAAACATCACATTATATAATAAACAACCACCTGTATGTTAATCTAAAGTCCTTTCACATCTTCAAAGAGCACGGCTTTATGAACGGGATAATTCAAAAAAGCAAGATAAAACTTGCACTTATTTAACATCCACCTTCTATCTTCTCTTAATACACCATTACTTAATATATACTTTATAACAACCTCTTCTTCCTCACCCGGCTGTAATTTAATATTTTTTGTGTAATTTGTTAATACCTCACCTACTTCTACAATTCCTATTGGCATTACTTGCAAATCTGTATGTGACATCAGTTTTTTCCCAATATTTAATTCCTCATCAGATATATTACGCACATCCATCTTTAATATAAAATACTTAGTTGATGGAACAATTTTTTTCATATCATTTTGTAAATTCACTCCATATTTCTCACTAGCTTCTTCCAATGATATCAATTCAATCGAATTAACTTTTATTTCAAAACCACTCTCCTCTATCCATTCCCCAACGCTATACAATTCCTCTTCTGCCTTAGGAAATCTTCTATTAACATCTACAACACACACAATCCATAATATCAGTACAGCTGCTATGAAAATAATTGCTATATATCTTAATATATGTTTTCGGTCTTTATACAATATCATTTTTAACTCCTCTCCATACATACATAACCGCACCAAGTATCAGTATAATCAGTATATATAACACATAACTCTGCCAATAGTTTATAGCAAGCTGATTAATACTGAACATTCTCCAAGGTGCCATTCCTTTTACAACACGATAATGTGACCATCCCGTTACTGCATTCATAAACTCGCATAATACAGCTGGAAACAGTAATACAATAAATGCATTATTAACATATAATGATACAATTAGCGAAATTGTTGCAAGCAGACCCGCACATATAAATTGTAATATTAAATACATAACATAATATATGTATGGATGAGTAAAATAGATGTAAGACCACATACCATTAGCATTACAAGGCATAGAATCTATAGGAGCAATAATTGCTGGTAATACAGCAGATGCAGCCATAAGGTTTATTATAAGCGGAATTGTTGCAGTTACCCCTCCAGTCAGAAAAACTGCTATATATTTTGCTATTATATAATTAATTTTTTTAGTTCTCGAATAATAATTTTTCACTATTCCCTTTTTATTATCCGTATAATATGTTATTGCATATGGTATAACAACTATAATTGGAAGCAATCTTATATATAATTCATAATATACATTGGGATTCATAGCCATCCATATGTTATTAATATTCGATGGTATCTCTATTGTTCTTCCCTTTAGTACATACAATGGATTCATCGCTGCTGGAACTACACATTTAACAAACTGTAATACAGATATCACCATTCCTATAAGAATAGATATCTTAAAACCAGTTCCTTTAAAAGCGCGTTCGAGTTCTATCTTTAACATCTGTTTCATATCTATCACCATTCCTATACTATTTATAACAAAATATGGTAGTTGAATATCATATAAACAACTACCATATCAGCCACCTGACAAACAGCTTTATTTTTTTCTAAGTTCTAACTTTAGAAGTGACTTATTTTCCTCAAAGCCCTGTTTATAATAATCACTTTTTCCTGTATCCATAAAATGTGTTGTGAGATATATATCATTAAATGGCACTTCATCTCCCAGTTGCATGTTCTCATATCTTCCAGTGTAATGCTGAACCCATACATCCTCAACAAAATAAGCAATAACAACTTCCTTACTTTCTTTTGGTTGTAATGTTATGCAGCTTGAGCCTTTTAGCGTCCATTCATCCGGACAATCTATACAGGTTTCATCATTATTTTCAATGAGCTTATATCTGAGCTTATTATTGTCCCTGTCCACACTATACAACTTAAGGTTCGTGCTATAAAATTTTTGTATTTCGTCATCTTCATTTTTTATATCAATTTTTATAAAAATAACTTTACTTGGCACATCACGAAAACTATTATTTATGTTGCCCTGTTCATCTATAAGATTATTTTTATCTACATTTAACAGATAACTTCTAAGATTAAGATAATTTTCCTCAGATGTTAATTCACATATATCAGAAATATTATCAGCAACCATTGAATCTTTAACACAAAACGATAATGTAGTATTACTTTTTGTACCACGGATTGTCGTTGTACATACATCTCCTTGTGCCACTAACTCTGGCAGCTCATCTGAACTCCATAAACTATACCCCGGGTCATCATAAACATACTTTGAACTTTCCGTTATACCCTGCTCGTAAGCCTCAAGTGCACTTAACGACTTGGAATTATTCACTTTTTCATTATTCCCACCATCAACAATCGGATAAACATCTTCAACGCTTTTTCTATCACATCCCGCTGACAATAGTACAAGTGCTACCAATGATAACATAACCATTTTCTTTAACATATTATCTCACACCCCATTATTACTAAATTGAATCAGGACTCCATACTCCATAATAACCTACAGATTCATTACCCATAAGGTCTGCAACTACATATGCATATGTTCTTCCTGTTTCATATACATAATTTGTAATCCTATGTTCAGCACCATCTGCATATACAATACGAGAACCTCCTGATGGTGTTAATGATTCACCATCACTTTTATCTGAAGAATAACAGCCATAAGCATATGCTCTAAATCCTACATCTTCTCCATCACAATCTGTTGATTTGATATACACATAACTATCATCTTTCTTTTCTCTTGCCACAGTTTCATCTGAACCGCCATTCTCAAAACTAAACTCGAACTTTGTATCATGATAGTTACTTGCATATGCTGTAACTCCCTGTACACCTGCAACACCAACCATCACAGCAAATAATCCTGTAATAATCTTACTTGATAATTTTCTGTTTATCATTCTAAGTACCTCCATAATTTAAAAGATTGTTATATAGAATTCCTCCGGCTAATTACTATGTAATGCATTATAGCACATTAATTTTACGATATTTTGCAAATGTAAAAAGTTGTATCTGTTGATGTAATATTTTGCAAGTTTGTTATTATTTTAACACAATTATCATATATCTAATGTTACTTTAGTCTGATAAACGTCTGCTGATACTTTCTCATTATATGTACCGCCATATTTTTTCACAATACGACGGACATTATTAACACCTCTGCCATGATTAATATAATATGAGGCCGGCTTTTTTTCTTTGCTATCTATATAGTTGTTCTCTATTATGATTATCAGCCTGCCTATGCTTTCTGTCATAACTATATGTATATAACCACCTCTGACAATATCTCCTACAGCCTTAATGCTATTATCAAGAAGATTACCTATTATCACTCCCATATCTCCCATGTCTACATCAAGCTGTTCTGGTACATCTGCCTGACATTCCAGTTCTATATTATCATCCAGATTATCCAGCTTATATGCCAATATGTTATTGATAAGCAGATTATTACAGTATATATTTCCTTTAACACTATCCACACTGCCAATCATATTGTTAAGATACTCTATCGCTGATGTGTTGTCATTCTGTAATATAACTGTCCTCAGTGAATTGAGTCTGTTTTTAATATCATGTCTTATATTTCTTAGTTCTTCCTGACCTGACCTGATATTATCATATATCTTTATATTAGTTTCCCGTTCTCTTTCTAAAAGCATAAGCTCATAGTTATATCTGTTATTCTGCTCTATTGTATTAATAAATACATCTATTATATTAAACACTGCCATTATGAGAATAATAAGTATCGTAATACTCTTTCTTGCCTCACTATATGCATATCCTAGTCTGCTTAACATTATAATAAGTCCCACAGCTGATATAGATGTAAACATAACTGCTATTCCCGCCAGTCTGCCAAGGCTTATCCCTACATATTTGTCATATATATTTATAACTATCATAAACAGAATTCTTGTCATTATAATGATTATCATCTCACTATTCATATCTGATACATGCTTTTCAATACGTGTAAATGAGTATGTTTCAAGAAAAAACCGCACTATTATAGCCGTTGCAGCCGACACACTTATATGATATGAAACTGTAGACATAATCTCATATATATCCATGCTTTTCATATACATAACAACCATGACTAAAGCAAGTAATATATACATATAGCATCTGTTATGACATAAAAAATCATAGCAGCAGGCTATATCTGTGATTATAGCTGCCGCTATTCCTGCATATCTTATATAATTATATTTTTGCTGTTTAACACATTGTCTGCTTTGATATTCCATATATATAATAACATCCAGTATTCCTGCTATTATACATAGAATATAAACATTTCCGGATTTCATTATCACCACATTCTCCTGCTTTTTCCTCTGACTGATGTTATATACTGTGCATAATCTGACATAAAATCGTTGTATCTTCCTCTTCCAAGACTAAGCCTTATTTCATCAGCTCCTATATTTCTTTTGCACCATACTGATGACTTGTCAACTTTACTGATATATCTGTAATTAACTATACAGCCACTTCTTGGCTTGCCGAATATAAGTTCTGGAAGTTCTTCATACACATCATTAATCTTTCCATAGAACTGATACTCCATGCCTGTTGAGATAAGCCTTATAATTCTTTTATCGGATTCCATATATACTATGTCATCATAATACACGCTTACAAGCTGTCTGTTGCAGTTGAATGTAAGCTTTTCCTGTGAAGCATCCATTATATCTTCAAGCTGTGAAACTATCTTGTCTGCCTGCTTATCTGTAACTGGCTTTACAAGATAATTAAACGCATGTACATCAAATGCCTCTGACATATAATCAGTATGGCTTGTAGTAAATATTATTACAGAATTAATATCCAACGTTTTTATGTATCTTGCAAGCTCCACCCCATTCTCAGAACCTAATTCTATATCCAGAAAATATGCATCATATTTTTTATTTTTTATTCCTCGCTTCATATCTTCACTGCTAAAATATACATCTATAATGCTTTCACTATCTGTCCTGCTAAGGCGCTTCTTCAAAAGTTCTTCCAATCCCCCTGCCTGTGCCTCATCATCTTCACATATTGCTATCTGCATATGTCTTATCATCCCTCTCATTCTTTATTCTGGAACTTTGTTTCTTAATTCTCACAAACCCAGCATTGTAAATAATGGTACTGCATATACTATTTGCTTATTAACCGACCATACTATATAATGCTGGATATTTTATCAAATATAAAGTCAATGTGCCAGTATTATCTTCATAATAGGATTATTATTGTACACAAACTCAAGGAAGCTGTTTTCATGTATCTGTGCAAGTATATCTGATGCCCATGAGCTATTTCCTGCTGCTGTCACTATAGCGAATACAAGCCATACAATGATAAGTCCTTCCACAATACCCGCAAGCATTCCAAAAAAACGGTCTGCCTGATGTATAACCGGAAGCCTGCTTATGATTCCTGTTACTGAGGTAAGAAGCTTAAGAACTATATACAGTGCTATGAATACAATGCAATAGCTTACAGCATTTACTATGATCAGTGTCATCTGCGCAGCGAATATCTTTGATGCTATATCCTTTAGCGTAAGCGCAGCTGAATCTCCTGCTGCCTCTACAATCGTCGATGTCACTGACTTTGATATACTATCAGTCAGACTCTCCGGAAGATTCATACGTTCGCTTATAGCCCCGACTTTTTCCTCAATATTATCTATATATGTTGTTATGCCTGACTCTATAAGCTCATTATCATCATTACCATAACTCTTGCCATCTCTTGATACATTTTCATATATGCTTTTTTCTATCTTGTCATCCCATGTTGTATTGTTCCTTATGTATTCGCTAAGAACCGGTGATGCAACTGTTGTGACTGCTATAGTTATTACCATAGCTGCAAGTGAAACTGCTATCCTTATGACACCCTTCCTCATTCCTGCTAATGCAAATATGCATAAAACTGCCAATACTGCTATTAATACCATACTATCCATTCTCCGTTTCTTTACTTAAGCTTTATATTCTGTATATACTTTGCACTTATAAGCACATACTCACCTCTTGTACCTATCGGTATAACCTTGCTTGCCGGCATATCAAAGCTCATATTGGCTATATTTTTGCCACTCAGATTATATATAGACAATGCAGTTGAGTTATTCATAACAACACTCTTCTTATCAAATGATATGTTCTCAACCTGTGTTCCAAACTCAGCCTCACATACCTTTCCACCTGATGTATTGTATACAAGCATTTTATAAAGTTCACCTGACCCCGAGTTATCTACTATCACTCCTATATAATCCTCTGAGAAAAATACCCTGCTTATTGCACTGTCTATACTTATTTCTTTCTCAAGGCTTGGATATTCTTTTATCTTATATATGCTGATAACATTCTCCCCTACCGCTACTGCTATGTTGTTACTTAAAAACTGTACATCTCCTACAAGTGTGTCATTGTAATGATTGAAACCACCAACCACACGCTCTGTTTCATTCTGTCCGACTTCCGAGAAGTTGTAGAACACAACATTAGTCTTAATATCTTCACCACTCACATATACATATGATGCTATAAGCTTGGCTGCATCGTTGGATATACTCACATCAAGAGGATATCCATCACCTGACACTGTTGTTTTAATACTATATATCTTAGTACCTTCCTTAGAGTACATATTTATATAATTAGCCTCGTTGTCTTCAAGAACAGCCACCACAGCGCCGTTGGCAGCCACTTCTATCTGGGATATGACAAGTGAAGTATCTATCTTTCCAAGAAGTCCTGACTTGTTAAAAACATATACTGTATTTCCATTGATATCGCCTACAGCCACACATTCCTCACACATCTTTACCTGTGGCTTCTGCATGGAATATGTCTGGTTCCATATAGCCTTTCCCTTATCTGTATAGTATGATACACCATCATTGCTATACTTGATATATCCTCCCTGGTAGGCTATATATTGTGAAGATGCCGTATCTTCCCTGTTTATTGAACCAGTAACACTATAAGATGTATATGAATAACCATCTAGAAGATGCATAGCAAGCACAACTGCTCCTGCTATAAGTGCTATAACAAGTACTATAAGCAGTCCCATCCTTATCCTGTGTCTTACTATTCTTTGTCTTATTTCCTCATAATCAGCTTCTTTAGTTACCGCTGCCTGTCCTATGTTTCTGTCATCATAGTTATTTATATTATTTCCTATACTGCTGTCTGTATTTAACTTGATTACTTTTCTTACAGGAGCCTTCTTATCTCCTGTGAATCTTGAACCACCTGATATTATGTCAGCCATTATTCATCCCTCATTCTGCCATTTTCTGATATAGTTTAGTATCATTTTAATTATACATAATACCCATAAATATTCAAGAAAGTTTGTCTTAATGTTACTATCATAACAACTTGTTTTTCTATCTTTATTGTCGTTCTTTATTGTTGTTTTTAGCTTTAATTATTCTGGCAGCTTTATCTGCTGTCCTATATACAACATATCTCTGTCATCAAGTCCGTTATACTGCATAACCTCCTGATATTTGGTTGTTGTCCCATAATACCGCTTACATATACCCATAAGTGTATCACCCTGCTTTACTGTATACATGCTGTAACTGTCAGTCTTAACACTACTGACTGATGCATCTGTTTCTGATTCTGATATTGCCTGTGTAGTTTCAGAGGCTGCTTTATTATCTGACTCAGTTTCCCTCTCTGTTTTATCTGATGTACTGTTTTCCTCCAAAGGATACACATCTCCAGACAGTCTGTTTACCTTTATAGCGTTACCATCAACACTTATATCCCCGGATGCTTCGGAATCATGAACACCATTGTCATCTCCATCCTGTCCACCACGTTCATTTCCCTCAAGCTGATTCATAAGGTTATCAACCGACTGATTCAGTCTTTTCATTTTCTCGTAGTTATTCATAAGATTAATCCCTATCACTATTATGACAACTACAAGGAAAGCACTTACACCATACATAAAGCTGCCACTTTTTCTTTGTTCCTTTAGTTCCTCCTTTTCACGTATCACATTTCGTATATTCCTTATAACCCGGTCATCTGATGCATCCTCACACGATTTTTTTTCGCTTCGTTCAAGCATATATTCCTGCATCTCGTAGTTACGCTCATAAAAACATACATATCCTTTCTGTCTTTTTAATGTTCCATTCTCATACAGATAAAAATGTTCTTCTTTTTCTACTGTATCAACAAGATACAGTGTCTTCATATTCCCTGCAAAATTATCAAGATGCAGTTTTTTAAGTCTTGCCATGCGTTCATCCGTCACCTCTGGCATTACTGCAAACCATCCTACTACTGAAAGATCCGGGAAATATTTTTCCGTATCTGAATATATTTTATTCCATATATTTTCATTGAAATATATACCTGTATCTGATGTATCACCTAATGCTGCCTTTATAACACCTTTTACAAATACGCACCTTTCATTTCCTTCTTTGGCAAGCTCGCCTAAAAGAACACCAGCCTGTTCTTCCTGAGGACTGTTATATGCAATAGAGTTAATATATGTAAACGCGTAATCCTCTATGTATATCTTCTTATCTGAGCTGACATCACCTATCTGCTTGATATTCTTAGGTCTTCTTATACATGTGTTATTATCTTTAGGATTCTCTTCTGATTTATCTGAATCATCTTTGTTACATATTATCTCTATCATATCCTCCTCCATTCTGCTTTTACATATAAGTCACACTTGTAACATATCCTAAGCATCATTTATATTAAACTGTCAGGATATAAAAGCATTTTGCTCCTGACTGATGTATCCACCCCATCTAAACAGGGATGTCCACTTATAATGCTTGAATAATATCATTAAACAGTTGTGAATTTTATCAGAAAATGTCGGAGAAAATATATTTTTAAATATAGGAATATTTTTTATGATTCAGAATAAAATGATTATGTTTATGATTGATAAATTTATTATTATGAAATGAGGATTATTATGCACTATTATTACGATTCTACCAGTAACGATGCAGCTTTGCTATTAAGTGAAAAGCTAAAGTACATAATAAAGACTTCTAAAGATTCCCGGCAGGAAACTATCATTCTATGTGTAGGAAGTGACCGTTCCACGGGTGACAGCCTTGGACCTATAGTAGGGTACAAGCTTAAAAAACATATGCAGTGTAACTTCTATGTCTATGGCGATCTTACGCATCCTGTCCATGCCGCCAATCTGTCAAAATATATTGAATGCATCAACCAGACATTCATCAACCCTTATATCATTGCGGTTGATGCATCACTAGGACGTAGGGACCATGTTGGACTTATAACTCTTGGAGCTGGTCCACTGCGGCCAGGTCTTGGAGTTAAAAAAAAGCTGCCTGAGGTGGGAAATGTCCACATCACTGGTATCGTAAACGAATCCAGTAATGAAAGCCACTCCACACTCCAGACAACCCGTCTATGTGTTATTATGCAGATTGCAGATGTCATTACAAGTGCATTCGGAATGCTTCAATCAGATTAATCTCTTAATGCTGGTTTTTATATTCCGCGATTGCCTGTGCTATCGTTGTACAGGCTCCACTCTTCATGATATTACAAAGCTCCGCAAGCTTTTCTTTATCTACAAACTCCTTGCCAATATAAGCTTCATAATTGGATGATATATATATACGCTGCTGCTTTACAAGATCATCAAGCTTTGTATATTCATCCTTTTTCTTAGTAAGCTCTCTGTTCATAAGCTCGAGCTTATCAACATATCTGCCTTGTATTTCCTCAAGAATGTCAGGTTTTACTGTCTCTTCAAACTCCTTAAGAGCCCCCTGTTTTTCATTCTCTGTTTTTTCTATGCTGTCATGAAGATCATTAATCTTATGATCAAAGCTTTCAAGACCATATATTGCATCATTATCGTCCTTCTTTATAGAATGACGGATTTTCTTAATGATCTTTTTGTTGTTCCTTATTCTGTACTTAGTATCCCTTGCCGCTATTATAGTATTGTAATGCGGCATAATAAGATTAATGTATACACATCTGCTTATGATAAGAAAAAGCAAAGCAATCACTGCTGTATAAACAACGGAAACCCATACTGGTACAAAAGGAAGCACATAAAGTACCGCCGGAATACCACCACACATTATAAGCATGAAAAGTATATATACCAATACATCCTTTAGCTTTCTTGACAAAAACAATGCAAGGAAAAATGTATTATTCGTAATCTTTGAAATATTTTCCTGTATAAAGGCTCTCTCTATCTGTGATGCGAGTTCTTTATTCTCCTGCCTTAAGGAAGCTGTTTCTGTCTGGATACGCTCCTTCATTCCCTGCTGCTTTGCTTTATCTCTGTCTGCCTGCACCTGCTTTATCTTATCTTTATCGCAGTCTATCGCCTTATCATATCCTGCACAGATAGCATCAGTACTTTCCTTAATTCTAGCTGATATTTCATCCTGCATAGCTTTAGAAGTACTATCAGTCTCTTTTGTTATATCCTTAATGCTCGCAGATATGTATTCAAGTCTTTCCTGATTTTCTTCATATTCATTAATATCTGATAAAATCTGCTCTAAAACACTCTGGTCTGCACTTAATATATTCTGTTCTGCCATTGTCTACTCCTATGTTATCCTGATATATATAATCTCAGAATACAGACATCATAAAACCGTTTATTACTTAATTGTTTCTATAGTAGTTAATAAGGCATCCATCAAGAATAATCTGACGTTCATCATCTGTAAGTTCATCCATCTTAAGTGTGAATTCCTTCATGTCCTTGTTAACAACATATGCTTTCATAGATGTTGCCTTATTCTTAACTGCCTCTGTTATCTGAGGTATGAATATATAATCACCGTTAGCAAAAGGAAGTTCTCCCTTATCTACTATAAATGGAAGCATGCCCCAGTTAATAAGATTAGAACGATATCTCTTAGTTGCATATTCATTAGCTATATTAGCCCATCCGCCAAGCACCTTCTGACATGAAGCTGCCTGCTCTCTGGCTGAACCATCACCTGGCTTAACTGCGAATATTGTGCTTCCAACACCAACATTTTCTTTGCTTACATCATAAGTTTCTTTAATCTTATGCATAATATCTCTTAACTCTGGAAGTGCTTCTCCCATACATTCTCCGGCTTCTCTTGCCTTTTCTGCCTTCTGTACTTCCTTTGCACGTCCAACGTAAGCTGGATCCTTTCTTGAAAGTGCGAACTCTGCAAGTCCTAAAGGATTAGAACGGAATGATGATGTTTCACCTGAAGGTATAAGCTCATCTGTTGTTGTTACAGGATCATGTATCTCTGAAACAACCTTTATTATAAGATTCTCTGGAAGTGCTACCATCTCTGGCCAATCCTTGATATTAGGTCCAAACTGGATTTCCTGGTCAGGATCTGCTACTCCCTTGCTGTCAAATACTCTGTTGGCATATATGTTACTGTCAAAATGATATGTTGGGCCTGTAAACTCAACATCACAATCTGTAGCTGCTGTAAGGAAGCCCTTGTTAGCTGCTGTTGCTGCGATAGATCTTGCATCCATAAGTGCAACTGATGATATCTGACCATTCTGTAACTTAGAACCTTCTCTGTTAGGGAAGTTTCTTGTTGAATGTCTGATTGAAAATGCATTGTTAGCAGGTGTGTCACCAGCACCGAAGCAAGGTCCGCAGAATGCTGTTTTTACTATAGCACCTGTTTCCATAAGGTCTGCAAGTCTTCCGTTTCTTGCAAGCTCCATATATATAGGTGTACTTGCAGGATATACGCTTAATGTGAATTCATCAGCACCGATAGAGTGTCCTCTTAATATATCAGCTGCTGCACATATATTCTCGAATCCACCACCTGCACATCCAGCGATGATACCCTGGTCTACATATAACTTACCATCTTTAATCTTGTTAGTAAGCTTAAAGTCTACCTGTCCATCAAGACTTACAAGTGCCTTCTTTTCTACATCATGAAGAATATCAACAAGGTTTGCATTGAGTTCATCAATAGTATATGTGTTACTTGGATGGAATGGCATAGCTATCATAGGCTTGATCTTACTAAGGTCAACGTATACAACGCCGTCATAGTAAGCAACGCTGCCTGGATTCAGTTCTTTATAGCTTTCACTTCTTCCATGGATATCGTAGAATTCCTTAACCTTGTCATCTGTTCTCCAGATAGATGAAAGACATGTAGTTTCTGTTGTCATAACATCTACACCGATTCTAAAGTCAGCACTTAAGCTTGAAACGCCTGGTCCTACGAACTCCATAACCTTATTCTTAACATAACCGTTGGCAAATACTTCACCGATAATGGCAAGTGCCACGTCCTGAGGACCTACACCCTTCATAGGTTCTCCTGTCATATATATAGCAACTACACCAGGCATATTGATATCATATGTCTTGTTAAGAAGCTGCTTTACAAGCTCAGGTCCACCCTCACCCATAGCCATAGTACCAAGTGCACCATAACGTGTGTGGCTGTCTGAACCAAGAATCATCTTTCCACCTTCAGCAAGCATCTCTCTTGCAAACTGATGAATAACTGCCTGATGAGGTGGCACATAGATTCCACCATACTTCTTGGCGCATGTAAGTCCAAACATATGGTCATCCTCATTGATAGTTCCACCTACAGCACACAGGCTGTTATGACAGTTTGTAAGTACATAAGGAATAGGGAACTTTTCAAGTCCTGAAGCTCTTGCTGTCTGTATAATACCTACAAATGTAATATCATGGGAAGTCATCTTATCAAACTTAATCTTAAGCTTATCCATATTGCCAGAAGTATTATGCTTATCTAATATGCCATAAGCTATAGTATTCTTAGCTGCTTCTTCCTTAGTTATGTTCTTACCTGTCTTTGCAGCGACCTCCTGTGCTGCTGTCTGACTATCCTCAATAACCTCTGTTCCGTTAATGAGATATGCTCCACCTTTGCTTAACTTAATCATTACAAACTCTTTTCCTTTCCCGTTTTTATAATGTGATTTCTGGTACATCGTTTCGTAAATAACTATACCAATCACGTTAGTATTCTGTTAATCTTTAAGATATTCAGAAACCTTACTCTTAATATCCTCTATAACTGAAGCATCTGCCTCATTCTGCTTCCACGTTACATTAACTGTATCATTCTTATATCTTGGAATAATATGCATATGGAAGTGGAATACTGTCTGACCTGCTGCCTCACCATTATTCTGGACTATGTTAAGCCCATCAAAATCCAGTGCCTTTCTATATGCCTTAGACAGTTTAACAGCAACCTTAAATACATGTGCAGCTGTTTCATCATCCATTGAGTATATATCGTCATAATGATTCTTAGGTAATATAAGTATGTGTCCTGGTGCTGCCGGACTTGCATCGAATATAACCTTAACTACTTCATCTTCATATATTGAATTGGTTGGTATGTCTCCATTAGCCAGTTTACAAAAAATGCAATCATCTTTTTTCATAAACTCTTTCTTCCTCCTTATACATCATTTACTTATTTTATATTTAAGTATATACTCGTATAATAACTTAAAGCAAGGTTGATTACAATATTTTTGCAGATAATTATTCAACAATTATTCTGATGTATGTATAATTTTAGAAATGAGGTTTTATATGTTTAATAAAGAGGAATATGATACTATCGTATCGGAATGTAAAAAAAGCAGCAAATTATCATCTGCATTATCTGATTTAAGAAAAGACTCTCTGGAAGAGCTGTCGGTCGTTTCCCACGAAATAAAAAACTACGCAGCCTATCTTAAAACATCTTATCAGTTTATTTCCCATAAGAATTCTGAACTTAAAGATAATAAATTCTGGAACAACATGGGAACGACTATAGATGAGCTGGTTGGATATATGAACCGCACCTCTTTATACAGATACAGCTTTAAAGATAGCGAAATGATTGAATGTAATGTAAAAGAGCTGCTGGAGCGTATTAAGACATATATTGGAAAAAAATACAGCAATGAAGCACATAGTGAAAAGCTCCCATTAAACACTGAACTTATAAATGCAGACGAAAAAACAAGCTTCTATATATCCTCACATCTGCTTACACTTGGTATTAATGAACTTATAGATAACGCATATGAAGCATGCAGTAATAAACCCATCTGTCTGCAGATACAATGCGACAATCAGCTTATGCATCTGTCTATAATAAATGCATCAGACAGCGAACCAGACAAAAGCCTTTTAAAAGACATGATAGATGCAGCTGATAAGTCCGGTACACCAGACATCTACAGTTATGATTTATCCAGACTCTGCACCCCTTTCTTTACGACAAAGAAAAGCCACTCTGGTCTTGGATTACCTAGTGTCTATCAGATGTGTATACTTGGCGGAGCCTCACTTAGCATGACCTATAATAGCGCTTCGCATATTACAACAACCTGCATTACACTTGAAAGGTCATGACAAAGCATGACCTTTTCTCATACCATTCTATGCTCCGAAATCAAATATTTCATCTAACATCCTGAGTGTCCTGAAGTTACCTTTTGCAGTCATATCTCCTGTCATAAATGCCCTGTGAAAGGTGATTCTTCCCTGTACTATGTTATCAAATGTCTCCTTGGACATTTTACCTATGACATCTGCTGTCATATCTTCACCAAACTCTGCGTTAAGCTGTCCACCTGCAACATTTACTACAATATTTTTATCCTTGTCACTTATCATGAACATATATCTGCCATTATAACTAAGTTCAGGTTTAAAATGGTTTCTGAATACACTTAAATAATAATCATCGCCTCCATTTGCCTGGTCATTCATAAGTTCCTTGTATATACTTGCAAGTGATTCAATGTCTTCTTTCTGTGTCTTTACAAACTCATCATCAGAAGCATACTTTGATAACTGCTCACTCTCCTGAGGTGTAAAGCTTACAACTTCCTTTATAACATTCTTTCTTATAGTCTGGCTGCTTGAAGGCAGGCTCTTAACCTTCTTTGATATAGTCCTGTATATATTCTCAGCATATTTTTCTATAATATCTTTATATTCCTGATTGAATTCAAAATCAGTCGTATCATCAACATATGCACTAAGTGAGCTTCCTATAACACCACCTATTATCTCCCACGAATTACAGAGTGCTGTCACAACCTCTCTTTCTCCATATGCCCTTGACATAACAACCGGAAACATATATGTAGATGCTGCCTTGCTTTTATCTGCATATAACCAGCAAGAATCAAGAAGCGTCTGCATATATCCGCCCATTCCAACCCACTCTACTGTTGTTGCAAATATAACTCCATCCGCATCTGCTACCGACTGTGAAAGTGTCGTTATCGTGTTTTTCATCTCATAAAGATTATATCTTGTTACTGTTACATTAAGCTCTTCTAACACTTCCTGTATTCTGTTTATCACAACTATTGTAGGATCATCGACCATACCACGTCCACCATAGTATATATTAACATTCATAAAATAGTCCTCCATATACTGATTTACCAGTAAACTAGATTGTATCATATGAAAAGGGATTTGGCGATATACTGGTACATATATTTATTTATTCTTTATACTATGATATGCACACCTTAAAATTATACGCTGCTACTCTTAGTATATCTCCATCAGCTATACGTGTCTTGCTATGCATGGCTATTCTCTCATCATTTATATATGTTCCGTTAGTAGAATTCATATCTTCTATATAGAACTTATCATCCTCCTTAAGCAGACATGCATGCATCTTACTTATAACTGGTGAATCTATGAATATATCTGCACTTCCCTCAAGGCTTCCTATTGTGCATGGATATTTTACTGGTTCTATATTTTCCAATGGCTGCTCATATGCCTCCTCATTTTTCATGTATAACCTGTTATCTTTGTTATCAAGAAGGCTTAGTGTAAGCTTATTATCCTTTAACATCTTAAGATAATCGCTTAGCAGCATTGTATGACTGACTTTTATTTCCTGCTCTTCTTCATCCTTCATCACCCTTGCTGTTACCATACTGCTATATGAAGTTTTTTCTACATCCTCCATGTATTCATGTTCAGCTTCCGGCTTACGTTCATAAGATTTATCTGTATTGTTATGCATTCTATATGGTATAAGTTCATCCTCTGTCACCTTGTCTTCACTGACAATTTCCCCTATAATATCAGCCACTTTTCCAGATACATAGAATATAAGCACGCCAGCTATTATGCATATTACAGATGCAGCTGTATTAAGCTTTACTACCGCATATGTTTTTAAAAACATGCTAAGAAATGCGTTTAATAAAATAACTGTGGCCACTGCTTTCATGACAAATACTGCCTTTTTACTGCTTTTATTACTTTTGTTATCCTCTGCTGTTTCTGGAAGCACATCTTTTATTATTTTCCCTTTATGCTGGCTATTTTCATCCGTCTTGCAGGTGATATCTTTTGTTGTTCTTTCTTTTCCATAATCAACCGCTTCGCTTTCACTTTTCATTCTGTTGATTTCCCCATTCCAGGTCTGTACAGCATCGTGATACGTTTTACCAACATGCTCATTGTCATCATCCTCTATGTCTATCTGTGTATTATCATCTTTTTCAAAAAAAGACATGAGATTGCGTGGTGTATAATCTCTTACAAGAATTCTCTGATATATTTCATAAAAGCGGACAAGACTTGACTTCTCAACAGAATGATCGAATCTTTCCAGTATATATTCAAATAACGAACGCATATTATCATAGAAATCAGAATTACCAGCTATGGGAGAATACATGAAACTGTATTTTTTATTGGCTAGTGAAACATATATATGCTGCGGCTTTAGTATAACTCTGTCAAGATCCAGCATATATTCATCAACCACACGTACCATCTCACTTATGTTGTTAAACATTGTCTTAACCTCTTCCATTGTAACCTTCCCATATTCAAACAGCTTACTAAGCTGCTGTTTTGAAGAAATATCATAATATATACAATTTCTTCCATCAATTTCATTCATTGTGATTGCAAGAAAATGCTCTGGCATGTTAAACATGAGCATCTTTACTTCATAGTCATCTTCACAGTTCCATTCCTTCTGCGCATCTATAACAGCATAGTTAATACTATTATCCCTTTCGTATCTTACATTCACTTCTCTTTCCAATGTATCTTCCATAAATACTCTCCATTCTCTTTTAACGTAATGAGCCACTATTTATGCAGCATTATATTAGTCTTTCTTATAATCTGTTCTGAATGGTTTCTATATACCTCCCTGCTCATACTTATATTTCCAATATTGATTCCGAAAAAATCCAGTTTAAATGGCCATTCTGCAGTACATGTAATATGATTTATACCGTCTGCTGCATTTTCTTTTCCTGCATATGAACCTGGCTTAACACTTACTTTTTTTACAAATATTGTTTTGTCTTTTATATATTCCTCACTTTTTACAAGCAGAGCTTTCTGTTCATTACTTGTTATATTCCTTGAATATTCTATTGATAACTGGTTAAGAATATTTCGCATAACAACTTTATCATGCATATATCCGCTGACACTTATAAGTGCTACTATAATAAGCGTAAATACAGGTACAATCACCGCATTCTCAACTGTATGCATACCATCATCATTCCCTTCTATATACAAAACAACGTTAACATATATGCTGATAGTAAAAATGGTATATATGGTACGGCTGTTTTAATCTTCATTTTTTTAGCAGCTACCCATATACCACCTGAAACTGCCAGCATAATAAATGATATCAACACTGTAAAAACTGCTATATACACATCCGAGAGCAGACAGACATAACCAATAATTATCCCGTCTGCTTCGCCGATCAGCGGCGTAAACACCGACAAGAGTATAAATATTATTGCTATAATTATTGACAGTACTATCTGGCTGTACTGTATTATTTCACCACCTGCTTTATAATCACACACATACATAACCGGTATTACGGCTCCCATTAATATAAGCCACATAACAGGAACTGTACGGCTTCTTATATCTTTATATGAAAGTATAGCAAGACATATTATCAAATATATTATTTTAAACATGTGGCACCTCCTGTGACACCTCCTGTATTTACAATCTATAGTCATCCACTGCATTTTTCACACAATTTCCTGTCTTTTATGTCCGATTTTTTCACTTTCTGGATATTGCGTCTTAGCTCTGTACACATACTGTTACTATGAAAACGTGTTCCATATTCTGTATAATACACACTGTTTGTCTTTGTATCTCCTGTTTCTTTATCATCTGTTTCTTGATCATCTGTATTTTTTTTGCACATTTTACACTCATAATATTTTGAACCAGAATTATTACGTATTTCTTCTATATCACCTTTATCACATTTTTTTATATAACGCAGCAAATGTGTACACTTTGAATCTGTATGATATACCTCCCCACCTGCTGTTATGTATACATATTCCTCTGACATTCCATCAGCTTTTTTATATCCATCCATGTCTTCACCAAGCCACGCATTAATCCTCTTCCTGTCAGCGATTTTTATACGTGTATTGCCAAATATATCAAAAGGATTTTTAATATAATATGAAACCTTTATATCTATAACTGAATTTCCCTGCAGTACTCTTGAACTTATAAATATGAAGCCCGCATCACCATTTTCAATGTTATTATTTTTTGCATAATCTTTACCAAGTTCTTTTATAAACATTCTCCTTATGGTCTCAACAACCATGCCTTTTTTTATCCCACCACCTGCACTGTCTATTGTAGAATCATCAGCAATTCCATCTTCTATAGCTTTCTGTCCGGCATACTCATTAAAATTTTCGTATATATATGCGTAACCTGCACTTTTCTTTAAAGTTATATATAATGCATCATTCACATGTGAGCGCACTGCCATAACCTGTATAAAATACATTACTGCCATAACTGCATATATAAATAAAGGTATAACAAGTGCTGCCTCCACTGTGGATGATGCTCTTAATGCATTAAAAGCTGCCATTTTAATATATGCCTCTTTATTGAGATAAACTACATTATTGGCTTGTGCAGAGGATGTATTATGTTTATGTATTTCTGGCGTTATAAACATCATACCTGTTAATTTATAAGAATAAGTCTTATCTTTCTCCTTCCTTTAAATTTTCGTTTTTTCCTTTAGGTTTAATTATAATGTTTCTTTTTGTACTTTATGATTGACACAGCGTAAAGTACCGTGTTTACATCATTTATTTTTAATATAAGTTTATCTGCACATAAAGAGGCAGCTGCTTATCCTGCATATTATCACTATATGTTTTAAAAAGCAGGCTCATGTGGGTTTAGACCTTTTGACCATGGTATCTTAAATATACGAATACTCCAGTTTCTGGCTGTATGTCTGTCCATTTTTTACATATATAAACACGGCCGTGCCAGATGCTTCATATATGTATTCCTTCATTCTAAAATCCTCATGTCCTAGTGCGATCATTACCAGTTCCATGGCTGACATAATACCTGCATTCCTCGCAGTTCTATCCTTTATAAGCAGTAGAATACGCATATAATCCATATAATCAAGGCTGTTATAACCAGCTGTACTGCCTGTTTCTTTCCCAGCTTTATTCTTATCCGAAAACAGACTTGTCTTTAAACCTGCGGCACCGCCGCTTATAACTGTGTTAATATCTGTTATCCAGTTGTCTGCATTTTTTACTGTGGCAATACTTTCACCAGCATACAGCTCTCTTAACTCCATAACTGATTCAGCATATGCCCATATAGACATAATAAAATACTGGGCTGCCTTGATGAGTACCATATTTCCCGTATATCCAAGAAGCTGTAGTGCTAATCCAAAACACTCATTCTTCTTCTGTACATCTGTTACAAGATATGAAAGATTAAGTCCCTCTCTTATCAGTACAAGCTTAAAAAGAACTTCATTCAGATTATCCTTATCTGACTGCCTTCCACACAGAATATATTCGATTTCATAATCAAGCAGCCTGCCAACATCACGGTCTTTCTTTTCAATATAACCAGTTTGTTGTCCGTTTTTTTCAATATAATCTGTATAACCTGCATATCTTGATATTATATATTCACTGACAAGTGCCTGACGTATATCTATATTGGATATACCATCTCCTCCATAACTTCCTGATACATATGTATCTGCAAGGTCAGAATAATCCATGGACTTATCTGATATCTCACCATCAATCACCAGTCCTGCTGCTCCTTCCTTTAATATCTGATAGATTTTATTTAGTGAAGTTATGCTGGTGTTATAATCATCTGCTCTGAAAGTATATTGTTCATATTCCTGTACGATTGTTTTGATACTAAATCCGTTTATTTCTGATTCTATATCTTCGTATATTTTTTCTATCTTTGTGATATACTCCTGTTTTTCTACGTCAGGCTCTGATATTTTCATACATATATCCTGAACAGCCTGCATATTACCGACGATATTTTCTATGATTGAGTTGTCATTATCCACACTATCCCTGATATATTCCTCCGATAATACATCAGCATCACCATATTCTGTGTACAGTCTGTCTATATCCTCTGATAATTCCTGATACAGCTCATCACTTATATCACTCCTGTTAAAGTTCAGCTTTTCATGACATTCCCTTATGCTTTGTTCTGACTTTGTTCTTAACTCTTCATAAGACGAAGCCTGATATAATATATCTTGTGAAATGTTATGTATTTCGTCTGATATTCTTTCGATTTTTCTGCTATACTTCGATAGTATATTTACATCATCTGCTTCATACATATAATGCAGTTCATCCATATTCTTTTTACATTCAGCCACCATACTGGATATTTCATTTTCCTTTTCATCCATATCCGAACATGTACTTATAAACAGGCTCATCACGTTGCTGCTCTCACCGGCTGCAGCCTGTGTTGAACATATAGCTTCTGTAACCCTTCTGACAGCATCTGATCCTTTTATGCGGTTATTGACAGCATTATAGTTTTTAACAACATCAGCATACCCACCACTTTTCATATATTTTATTATCTGCTCTTCAACACCATATCCGCCATTGTCAGTAATGTACTTATAACCAGTATATGATGCTTCTGTAAGGCTTAAATCCTTAGAATATGTTTTTATATTTTCTTTGATGTACTGGGGGATTTTTTCATTGATTATGTCTGATTTTTTCAATGCAAATATATCGAATTGTTCTAATAAATCATTACTATATGCTGCAAATACTGATTCATCAGACAAGCTGCATGACTGTTTTATTATCGTGTTATATCCTGACATTGCTGCACTATCCACACATGTTGTAACAAATGAAACAACAATCATAAACACCATTGCCGCCATAACTGTAATCTGTGCCCTTAATGATATTGTCCTTATATATAATATTGCCTTTATATGTGATATTGTCTTTATATGTGATATTGCTGCCGTATTTATCATATCTTGTTTGCCTGGCTTGACATTTTTGATAACAGCTTATTAACCAATGCTGTTATCTGACTTTTAAATATGATGACAAGACCTATAAGCACAACGATAATAAGTACTATTTCCACGACTCCCATGCCTTCTTCATCCTGCCAGAAATTTTTTATATTTTCTTTTACTTTTCTGCATAATACTGTCATTTTGTTTTTCTTATTTTCTTTTACTGCTGTCTTTATAACATCTGTTTTCATAATAATCCTCCATTCTTGCGTGTGAAAAATCTTATTTTTCACACTATTCTTCCTTTCCTGTTTAGTCTTCATGTAACATGACAGAAGAAATCTCTGCTTTCTGCTATGTAAGATAAAAGTTCATAACTGCCGGAACCATGACTATAACCATAACTACCATAAGCAGCATAATCATTGGTATAAGCAGTCTTGTTGTAGCTTCTTCACCCTTCTGCCTTGCAATATTTTTTCTTTGTTCAAACGCATCATATGACTCCTGACAGAGTAATTCCCTTAGCCGGTTCGTTCCTCTTTTAAGATTAGTCTGAAGCAGCGATGCAAGCTTTAAGTATTCCCTTGTGTTACATCTGTATCCAAACTCCTCATAAGCTTCATATTCAGATATTCCTGATTTTATATTACAATCTGTTATATACATTTCTTCATATACTATCTTCACTCCACCACCAGCCTGCTTTTTCTTCATATAATCCTCAACCATCTTCTCCCATGCCTTCCTTATGGTCATACCGGCACCAAGAAGTAATGTAAGCTTGGCTATAAGCTCTGAATAATCGTATTTTAATTCCTTTATTCTTAGCTCCTGTTCTCTTTTTTTCTTCATTTTTCTTCTGTACAATATCAGTACCGCAACAGCTGCCGGCACAATAACATATGATAACCATGATGTTTTTTCTTTTGTGTATCTGTAATATATATCCTTCTGCCCTATATTTGACGGCAGAGCTGCCTCCTTTTCGTCTATGTTTTTATTAACTGTGTTATCTACGGCCTTCTGGATAGTATTCTGTGCTATTACCTTCTGTGATTCATCATCATATTCCCCGGCTGCCCGTACATTCAACTCTATAACACCATGTCTTTCATATTCCTCGTATTGCATAACGTATGTTAATGACACCTCTTTAACATCGCCTTCACTTAACATCTCATTATGCACCGTACCATCATAATCAATTACTGAATAATCTGAGGGATACATGCTTACACTTATAAGACCTTCTGCAAGCTTATCTGTCATACATATATCCTGTGTAATATAATCTGCTGAAGCATTATTCTTTAACACAATCCTTAACAGCTCATCATAGGCTTCATCAAAGCATTGCTGTGTCTCTTCCTCTGACATTTTTCTTGGCTCAACATATGTATTTATTGTTGTCTGTTTATTTCCAGCTGCATCATAAACATCTAATGAAATGTTTTTGGAAGCTTCACCTGGTTCTGGTCTTTTTATATGACTTACTGATGATTTCTGTGAATCTTTTATAACAAGTGTCTTAACTAACACTATTACAAGAACAAGTATTGCGGCAATAATATATTTATTATTTATTTTATTTGTTATAGCATTTTCTCTGATTTTATTATTCATGACAACTCTCTTAGTCCTTTTATGTTACACCTTAATATCCACGATTCTGATTGAAATAACAGCTGCAGCTGCATATATGATCAGACATAGTGTCATAACTATTATTCCCAGCACATTACCATATAGCACATCGACAAACCCCTGTGTTGTCATCCTAAGATATATAAGTATCCCCAATGGAATACACACCATAATCTTCTGCTCCATTTTTCTTCCGCTTATTATCGTGTCTATTTCCATCTGGACTTCTGACTTTTCCCTTATCATTTTTGTCGTCTGTTTAATAATCGCTGGAATATCACCACCACTTCTTTTGGCATATCTGAATATTTCCGAAAAATAGCTGACATCGTCTATATTTAATGTTTTGGCGTAATCATCCATAATATCTTCAAGGTTTTCGTTTCTTTTTATTCTGTTTACCATCATCCTGAACTCCCTGACTATAGATGATTCTTTTCCATATAGAAGTTCAAGCTCACCCACTGCTTCTGCAAACGCATTTTCAATCGAGTAACCCGTATTTAACGCAAATGAAACCGCCTGCATTCCATCACTGAACTCCATGGTTTTACGGCTTATTTTTTTACCATAAGCTTCCTTTTTACGTAACACAACATATATGGGGATAACCGGACTTAGAAATATGCATGACCATAAGCTGTTATAGAATAAATATGCAGCAAGAACAATCACTGCTATTCCCTGAAGATAATATATAAGATCATTTTTATTTTCCGGAATTGCATCCAGTATAGGAAAGCAGCTTACTCTGGTTTTGAAGCTTATATTCTGTTTTCTTAAGTTCACCAATAATCCTTCCGCTTTCATCTTCGCCTTCTTCCACGAACCTAAACAGTGGAATAAGTTCAAACCCTTTCTCACCATAATCACACACCTCTGATATCTCAACAACCTTTCTTGTCTTATCCCTCATTCTCTTAAGATGCACTATTACATCTATAGCTGACGATATCTGCCTGTCTATTGCTTCCACTGGCATATTCATGCCCATAAGAACCATAGTTCTCAGCCTTACAAGCATATCCCCTGGACTGTTGGCATGTCCTGTAGAAAGACTGCCATCATGCCCTGTTCCCATGGCCTGCAGCATATCAAGCGCCTCCTCGCCCCTGACCTCTCCAACTATCACGCGGTCGGGACGCATTCTTAGACTTGACTTGATCAGATCCCTTATTGTAACCTCATTATCTCCTTCCATGTTTGCCCTTCTTACTTCAAGCCTTACAAGGTTATCAACGCCGGATATCTGAAGCTCTGCGGAATCTTCTATTGTAAGTATTCTTTCATCCTTTGGGATATAATTAGATAAGGCATTAAGAAATGTTGTTTTACCACTTCCTGTACCTCCAGATACGAATATATTATATTTCGCTTTAACGAGCAGCTTAAGAAAATCTGCTGCTTCAACTGTTATAGAACCTGCCTGTATCATTCTTTTAATGTCCATAGGTGTTCTATAGAATTTTCTTATAGTTATTATCGGGCCATCTATCGCTATTGGCGGTAATACCATATTGACTCTTGACCCATCCGGCAGTCTTGTATCTACGATAGGTGACGACTCATTAATGATTTTATTTGACATTGCTGCTATTCTCTGTGCTACATCAGCAAGCTTTTCCTCACTTTCAAACTGTCTTTCACACCTTGTTATACATCCATTCCTTTCTATAAATATATTGTCATAACCATTTACCATTATTTCTGTTATCTCGTCATCCTCTATAAGCTCCTGCAATACATCAAGCTTCTTGATCGAATTATATAACCGTGTCCTTAACATTTCTCTCTGATTAAGTGACAGTCTTTTTACTGCCGTTGCTTTATATATACACTCATCTATTATTTCATAAAGATAATCATCCGATATATCAAGGCTTACATCAAGCTCTTCATATATTTCCTTTTTTAATTTTATAAACAATTCATCCATAAAACTACAAATAATTAATCAACTCGCTCACACAGCCATACGCTTCTGTATACATGATTCTCTGAAGGAAATTCACATCAACATCCTCTTTTGTTTTAAGATTAATCCTCATTATACTATCAGACACCTGCTCCATGTCATTCTCTATAAGATATCTTTTAAGATTATCAAACCTGCAGCCTTCTATATATTCGCCACTATCAGCTATATATGTCACATCACATTTTTCCATCAGCTTCCATGGTCTAGTGATTCCTTCTGATATATTGATCACTACATACATGTATTGTCCGTTATATGCAGCTGCATCGATAAACTGCGAAAGAAGCATATCCCCTGCATATGATATATCATCTGCGGATACTACTGCTGGGATATAATCAAACATATCTGTAAAATGTATACTACGGCGGATGCCATCTGTATACTGCATTCCTGCCTGTTTAAACATATATAAAGCATCTGAGAGATTTCTTGATTCATCACTTCCCATTATATGTTCAATACCTGAGAATTCATCAAGGTTTATAAACAGTGTTTTTCCCTTTCTTGAAAAAGCAGCTGATATTACAAGTGCAAGCATAACCCTTAAAGAAGAATTGAATCCATATACACCTATGCACTTAAAACTTTTTTCCTTTTCATTCTGCTCTGTTTCTGTATGTTTTTTAGATATTGTACCTAACAGCTGATATGCCGGCTGATACTTGCATACGCCTGTATGTCCTTCCTTTTTTCTATCATTAATCCTCCTTGCTTCATTTTCTTCTTCACATAAAACAATAACATTATTATTGCTCTTTTTCTGAATCTCATAAGTATAACATTCCTCATTAACCATAAGCACGTCTGTATCGTTACCAGCTATATACTTGTTAAATTCTTCTTTTCTTGTAAACATTCTTGCCTTATACGGAATATCTTTATCATCGTTAATTATCCCCATAAGGCGTTTTGCGTAACGTTCATCCGGATCATATATAACACATACATTTCCTTTTCCCAATTATTATAACACCTCCTTTATATTCCGGCTGACTTTAAACACACCATCATACATACACCTGCCATTATTGCATATGAAAAATGGAATTTATGCATGCTTTTTCCTGTAACCAGCATGATTTCCTTTCTGCCAAGAGCCTCTGCCACACCAATAAACGCTCCTGCAAATAATGCAATAACAATAATATACATCACATCCTTATATCCCATAAACGTTCCCACAACCATAAAAAGCTTTACATCACCTGCCCCTATTGCCCTGACCTTATACAACACATAACTGACAACCAATGCCCACACCATACCTGATATATACATTAAACCAATATCTTTATAACCCTTATAACCTCCATACGTAATATCCACACCATTTTTACTTACTACATGCATCATATACATTTCTGCAATACACACCATTGCTGACAATATCAGACCCCCTATGATTATTCTGTTTGATATCTTATACCTTTTATAATCATCTGCTGCTGCCGCCATCGTAACCATCAATAAAACTAAATATCTAACTACATCCATATGCCCTGACAATATTTCTTTATATATTCCAGCCCACATTTTCATACATATTTCCATGATTTTTGCTTCTCCCATAATCTTATTAATACCTGTGAATGTGACAAAGGCAAACATTTTATAAAAATATTTCCTTTAATGTATAGATCTGCCAGATTCTGACTATACTTTATAAAAATAAGGAAATGGGGTAACAGAAATGAAACTGTTCTGCAAGAAAAAAGAACCTGCTACATATGATGAAAAATATCTTGTTGAGGAAATAAATCTGACGAAAGCTGCACTTAGTGCTGCGTATGCCAACTTTGATAATGCTACTGACCCGGATCTTATAGACTGTTATATATATCAGCTTAACTCCGAGCAGAAACGCTATAAATACCTTCTCCAGAAGGCTAAAGAATCTGAAATATATTCATATATTCCAAATGTCTGATGTATATATATATGGTGTATCTTATATATACTATATGTTAACTATATTGTCAATATTTTTTTTAGTTTTTTAATCAGTTTTTTTATTGGTTTTTATTAGTTTTTAATCTTTACCTATTAATTTGGGTTTTGCAGCCGATGATTTTTACATCACATATACAACCAATGATTTTCACATCACATTTGACTTTTATATATCACTCGTATACACTAATTACAGACATAAGGGTCAAAACATCTTTTGGCGCTTACATCATTAACATACGGAGGGATATATATGCATAAGAATACAGATGATATCTCATTAAACAACAACTTTAATGATGATATTCTGAATACAGGAAAAAAGGGGCAGAAAAAGAAAAACAAAAGAAAAGTTTCAATATCGCCATTAACGATTGTACTTTTAGTAACAGCAATCATTTCTATTGCTGCTAATATTTTTCTTCTTGTTACTGACCACACACGCACCGAACATACAGTTGCACAGCTTGAATCAAAGGATCTTGATGTTGCAAAAGCTTCTGAGAAAGAAGATTTACTTAACTCTATACGTGGACAGTTTGAAAGCGGTTCATCGACACTTTCTATACTTAAGAAGCTGTATCCTGATAACATTGTATACTCTAACAGGAAGGGAAATTATGTTTTTGCTGACATTGACCCTGCCCTTGCAAAAACTGATTACAGCACATCCGGATTCACACGCAATGATAATGGTTTTATGACATATTCTGATGATAAATCGACTAAAACGTATACAGGAATTGACCTTTCAAGATACAACTCTGATGTAGATTTTGCCAAGGCAAAGTCAGCTGGCATAGATTATGCTATGATAAGATGTGGCTACAGAGCTTATGGTTCAGGACTTCTTGTCAAGGATACTTCTTTTGAAAAGTATATAACAAGTGCTCTTACCAACAATGTTGATGTCGGAGTATATTTCTACACACAGGCTGTAAGCCGTGATGAAGCTGTTGAAGAGGCCAACTATGTGCTTGACCTTATAAGACCTTACAATGTTACATACCCTGTAGCTATTGATATAGAGGCTATAGAAAATGATTCCTTCCGTCAGGAAAAGCTTAGTGCAAGTGAGCTTACTGATGTTGTTATAGCCTTCTGTGATACCATAAAGGCTGCCGGCTACACACCGCTCATATATAGTAATCTCTTGTACTTTATGGACAATGTTGAACTTAACCGTCTTGAATCTTACGACAAGTGGTTCGCAGGATATCAGACTGCAGCTCCTTACTATCCATATAAATATACTATGTGGCAGTACACAAGCACTGGTACGGTACCTGGTGTATCTGGAAATGTTGATATTAACATATGTTTTAAAAATTATAAAAATTAACATAAAACTGCTATTATAAAAAAAATGCTGGATTCCTGCAGGAATCCAGCGTATTTTTATTCAGTCAGGCAATCCTCCCTGAATTTAAGTATCATTTCCCTTGTAAGGCTTATTCCATCATCTTCAAGCGAAAGTTCCTCTGCCTTCACCCACTTACCAAGTGAAAGCTCTTCCTCCTGAAGTGTTATCGTATCATCACCATCAAGCTCACAATAAAAGCCTGAAAGTATCGAACCTGACAATCCCCATGGCTGGCTCTTATAGTATCTTATGTTCTTAACCTTAAGCCCCGTTTCTTCCATAACTTCTCTTTTGACTGTCTGCTCAAGTGTCTCACCAGCTTCGTTAAAGCCTGCTATAAGTGCATAATTCCTATATGTCCTTCCCGCGTATTTCGTAAGAAGAATCCTGTCATGATCCGTTACTGCTACTATAACCGCCGGACATATCTTAGGATATATCATATTGCCACATGACGGACATTTTAACATACGTTCCCTGTCATCGTGAATAGTTGGCTTACCACATCTTCCACAGAAGTGATTATCCCTGTACCATCCGTATATATGAAATGCTGTTATAGCTGCAAATGCCTGCGCCTTTGGCTCAGCCTTTCTAAAAGAATTAACTCCGACAAAATCAAAGCCGTCAATAACTGTATCATATTCTTTATGTATGTCTGAGTCAGCCATTTCACCAATATACTGGCCTTTAAGCAGCTCACCGCTCTTTCTTGCAAGAAAATATCTTGTATCATCCACTGACAGAAGATAAACAAATGTATAGTTATCCACTGTGTCCTTGTTATCCGCCTTGTTTATCCCCAGAACGAACTCCTTGTACTGTGGATATACAAGTACATCTTCTCCTTCATACCTTGCAAGAAGTGATGAACCCTTAAAGAAAAATATAATATCGTTATCACATGGACTGCACTCTACATACTGGTTATTTAAAACTTTTGGAAATATATCCTGTATCATATTAGAAATACACCATCTCTTCCACTGGTGGTTCTGCTGGCTCTACCTTTTCTACATAAAGAACAGGTCCCTTTTTCTTATATGCCATCTGGAATTCAACCTTAACAGTTGCTGTAACAGTTATCCACTGCCTGTTTTCCAATGAAGCTATGTCATTATAGAAGCTGATATAACCAATAAACTGAGTATCCTCTGCGCAGCATGTCATAACCTTACGTCCTGGAACGAAATTCTTATCCTTAAAGTATTTATTCTTAAGTACCTGTCCCTTAAATCTTACTTTCTTGCCAACATACACATCTGGTCTTTCTGATACATCCATATACCATATGCCATAATCAGCATCATCTATTTCTATAACATCTGCATTTACATCATAAGGAAGCTGTTCTGCTATAGACATCATTTCACCCTTATCATCCTCGAATACTATCTGAAGTGTGTTGTTAAGTGCTCTCATACTTCTTCTGTAGCTTCCAAGATCCATACCAGACTTACATCTGTTAAATATAACCATATCGGCATACTTAACTGTTTCTGCTACGATAGACCTCATATTATTCCACTGAAGATTAAAGGAAGCTGCATCTACAAGAGTAATAGACTGATATATATCCCATCCTCTTGGCTTGGCTGTTGCCATAATAAGAGCTGGATCCCACATACCATTATATTCAACTATAACTATCCATGGATCATATTCTTTGTCAAGCTCATTCAGCTTTTCTTCTGTAAGCTCTTCCTTTTCAAGGACAACCATATCTACACCATTGTCCTTTAAAAGCTTCTCACTATATTCTTCTTCACCCTCTTCGCATACAATAAGAAGCTTATTCTTAGCTTCTGCAAACTGTCCCATTGCTATTGTATCCTGGATAAATCTTGTTTTACCACTATCAAGCTGTCCATTTATTAAGAATATTGGAATCTGATATTCTTCTTCCTGTGCCATATTTTACCTCTTTTCTTACATTTATTCTGTTTCTGCCATATATTTTTATAAATCCTAAAAATGCAGCCCATGTCATTATGTGCAAAACATGGACTGCACTATTTAAAAACTTAATTTATACATTGAATAACTCTTTAAGAGCATCTTCCTTGAGCTTAGCTCCTATAACGCATATTCTGCCTGTGATTTCTGGTTCACCATCACGGATTTCATATTCTTCTGGTACAAGATCAAAGAACATCCACTTACCTTCTGGTGTAGGAAGCATACCCTTTGCTCTTAATATATCACCATAATCATCTGTTTCAGAAAGCTTTCTTAGTATCTCTGAGAGTGTTTCCTTATCATACTTATCAGGAGTCTCTACACCCCAGCTTGTAAACACCTCATCAGCATGATGATGTCCATGATGATGATCATGTCCACAGCTGCACTCTCCGTCATGGTCGTGGTGATGCTCATGCTCGTGATCGTGGTCATGTCCGCAGCCACACTCTCCATCATGGTCGTGGTGATGCTCATGCTCGTGATCGTGGTCATGTCCGCAGCCACACTCTCCGTCATGGTCGTGATGATGCTCATGCTCGTGATCGTGGTCATGTCCGCAGCCACACTCTCCATCATGGTGGTGCTCATGTTCATGTTCCTCTGCAGCCTTAGCTGCTGCTTCTGCAAGCATCTCCAGCTCAAGATTAGTAACATTTTCCATTGCATCAAGAATCTGCTTACCATTAATATCATCCCAAGGAGTTGTAATAATATGTGCATCCTTGTTAAGTGATCTGATAAGTTCTATATCTGTCTTTAACTTAGCCTCTGAAACATTCTGTGTTCTGCTAAGAATAATAGTTCCTGCATGCTCAATCTGGTTGTTAAAGAACTCACCAAAGTTCTTCATATATACCTTTACCTTAGATGCATCTGCTACAGTCGATGCACTGTTCAGCCTGATTTCATTCTCAATATGAAGATCCTTAACTGCCTTTATAACATCTGAAAGCTTACCAACACCAGATGGCTCAATGATAATTCTGTCTGGATGATACTTTTCAACTACTTCCTTAAGTGATGTACCAAAATCACCCACTAGAGAGCAGCATATACATCCTGAATTCATCTCTCTTATCTCAACACCCGATTCCTTTAAGAATCCACCATCTATGCCGATTTCGCCAAACTCATTCTCTATAAGAACTACCTGTTCTCCTGGAAATGCTTCCTTTAAAAGCTTAGCTATAAGAGTTGTCTTTCCAGCTCCTAAGAATCCTGAAATAATATCTACTTTTGTCATCTCATTATCCTCCATTATATCCTTACTGTATATAATCTCCTGCATTTCTGCCTTATATGCAGAAACCTTTCTTACATCCGACTGCAGCATTATAATAGTTCTGTCAACATCTTTATATCTATCATAAATATGCCCCGCCTAAGTTTTATTATACGCTTGTTGTCAATACCCCTGCCTGGCAGCCCTTATCTCATCTGCCATTTCGCTTATCTTTCTTAGTCTGTGATTAACCCCGGACTTTCCAACAGGCGGATCAAGAAGTTCTCCTATATCCTTAAGATTCATATCCTGATGTTCAAGACGTATCTTTGCTACCTGGTAAAGTCCTTCCTTTAGGCTTGAAAGTCCTACTGTATCTCTTATATACTCAATATCTCTTGTCTGCTTGACTGCCGCTGATATTGTCTTATTAAGATTCGCCGTTTCACAGTTAACCTTCCTGTTAACATCATTTCTCATCTCTTTAAGAATCATGACATTATACAGCTCCATCTGGGAAACATATGCTCCCATAAGATTAAGGGCATCTGTTATATTGCTGCCCTCCTTCATATAGACTATATAATTATTCTTACGCTGCGTAACCTTTGCATCAAGATTAAAAAAGCAAAGCATATCTTTAACACACTCTGCATCTTCTTCATAATCACATACTATTTCGTAATGATAAAACTTATTAGGGTCACTTATTGAGCCTGCAGCTATAAAAGCTCCTCTTATAAATGCTTTTTTGCAGCAATCCTTCTGTACTATTCTTGGGTCCACGAATACTGGTTCTATATGTTCAAATGTATCATCTGCCCACTTAAGTGTCTGTAATATCTTTGCGACCTGCTTCTGGTCACATATTCTTATGCTTGTATCCCTGCTGCTCTCGGATATATATAATATATCTGAGGAATCTATATCAAATATAGTCTCTAAAAGTACAATAAACTTGTATCTGGCAACCTCATTTTCAGTGAGCAGTTCAACCTGCATCTCACCACCCGATGAACGTCTTATACGTCCCGACATTCCCATAATAGCTGCAAACTCAGCTATCTGACAGTGTCTTGCCGAATCAAGCCTTGCACTCAGCTCTTCCTTAACATCTGAAGAAAACGACATTAATTATCTCCATTTCTTATATTGCTATACAAGGGTACACCCTGCATTTGTTGTATCAAAGCCGGGGCTTTTGACCATGGCTTCATTAAATATTAAACTCTTGTGAATTCTTAACCCTTACGCTTTGAATCCTTCTCTATATCCCTGTGTTCCACCTTGCAGCCATAAGGTGTCTTTGAAAGTCTGTCTGCAATCGCATTGGCAAGTGTCACAGAACGATGCTTTCCACCTGTACATCCAACTGCTATGACAAGGCTTGACTTTCCCTCCTTGACATAATTAGGAAGCAGAAACTGTATAAGTCCATCAACACGCACAAGGAACTCTTCTGCCTCTGGCGCTTTCATGACATAATCCTGTATCTCTTTATCATTACCCGTAAGCGGTCTTAGCTCTTCAACATAATATGGATTAGGGAGAAATCTTACATCAAACACCATATCAGCATCAGCTGGTATACCATACTTAAACCCAAAAGATAACACTGTAACGATAAGGTTGTTAAACTCTTTTCTTTCAAGCACTATCTTTTCAAGTTCTTCCTTAAACTCTCTTGTCAGAAGCTGGCTTGTATCTATGATAACATCTGCTCTTTGTTTAAGAAACCCCAGCTGCTCTCTTTCAAGCAGTATAGCTTTATCCACTCTTCCGTCCTTAGCAAGCGGATGTGTCCTTCTCGTTTCCTTGTATCTTTTTATAAGTACATCATCACTTGACTCAAGAAACAGAATTGTATAATCATATTTCCTGCTTTTCATATAATCAAGTACGGAATCGAACTCGGCAAGTGAATTGCCACTCCTTATGTCTACACCAAGTGCTATGTTGTTATATCCATTATTCTGCTTCTGGCAGTCTGCAAGCTCTGCAAACTTTGATATAAGAGATATAGGCATATTATCCACACAATAATATCCCTCATCCTCTAAAACATTCAACGCTGTCGATTTGCCTGCTCCCGACATACCTGTGACTATAATAATCTTCATATACTGCCTCGCTCCTGACTAAACCTGTATCTAGAACTCTCCTATTTTAACAACCTCAAGCTCAAGCTTAACGCCAGACTTCTTTAAGACCTCTTCTTTTATCTTATCTGTAAGCTCACATACATCCTTTGCTGTTGCCCTGCCTTTATTAACAACAAAGCCTGCATGTTTTTCTGACACCTGTGCATCACCTGCTGACAGACCTTTAAGTCCTGCATCCTCTATAAGCTTTGCTGCAAAATATCCCTCTGGTCTTTTAAATGTACTTCCCGCACTTGGATATTCTAACGGCTGTTTCATTCTTCTCTTTTGTGAAAGTTCTTTTATATTCTCTTTTATCTCATCAGTATTGCCTTTACTTAACTTAAGTGTTGCACTTACTACTATATATCCATATTTCATTATGCAGCTTGTTCTATATCCAAGTTCAAGCTCATCTTTACCCAGCGTATGGATATCACCATTCTGATCTAAGACCTCAGCACTGACAATAATATCCTTTATCTCTCCACCATAAGCTCCAGCATTCATTCTGACCGCCCCGCCTATCGTTCCTGGAATACCTGTTGCGAACTCAAAGCCTGCAAGTCCTTTATCTGAAAGCCTGTTTCCAAGCCTTGACAGCTTCATGCCTGACATAGCCTTTACCGTTACATCATCAATATACTCCACTTTATCAAAAGCATCTGAAAGCTGTATAATAACTCCTCTGAAGCCTTTATCTCCTACCAGAAGGTTGCTCCCATTGCCTATAACATAGTAATTCATGTCTGATTTTTTCAATAATCGTATTATAGCCTGTAACTCTTCAACAGAAGAAGGCATTACGAAATAATCCGCAGTGCCTCCTATTCTGAATGTAGTATGACTGCTCATAGGTTCATCTGTTCTGACCTGTGATTCACCTGCTATATCCTTAAGCTTTTCCAACAAATCATTCTGACTCATGTATTATCATACTCCCTGTCTATATTCATTATTTACATCATTCTACTCATTCAATACAAGTCTGGCTGCTCCATACATACCAGCATCGTTGCCAAGTGTTGCCTTTAATATCTTAGTGTTTCTTGAAGCATGGAACACATACTCCTTATAGTACTTTTCCACTCTGCTTAACAAAAACTCGCCTGCTGCTGAAACACCACCACCTATACATATAACCTCTGTATCGACCATACCAGAAGCACATGCAAGACCTTTACCAAGATAACGGCACATATAATCAACAACCTTTAAAGCAACAGAATCTCCATTCTTCGCTTCATCAAACACGGCTTTGGCTGATATATAAGGAATATCCCTTAACGCTGACGGCTCATCTGATTCGCTAAGCATTCTGACAGCTGTCTTGACTATACCAGTTGCAGAAGCCACCTGTTCAAGACAGCCCCTCTTACCACAGTTACAATACTCCTTCTCCTCATCAGCTACAGGAAGGTGGCCTATCTCAGCCGCTGCACCATTGAAGCCGCACAAAGGCTTTCCATCAATGATAACACCACCGCCGACACCTGTACCAAGTGTAACTAAAAGACTACTTGAGTACTCTTTTGCGCTTCCCATCCAGTACTCACCGAGCGCTGCCATATTCGCATCATTTCCAACCTTAACCTTGTATCCTGTCATCTTACTGAATGTCTGTGCCACATTAAACACACCCCATCCAAGATTGACACATTTGTTAACTGTGCCATCATCCCTGACAGCACCTGGAACTCCTATTCCTACTCCGGCTATATCATCACTTGCTTTTTCTACTGCTTCCAACATATCCGGTATATGTTTTTTTATATCTTCCAGTATAAGGCTTCCACCCTCATCCTTTCTTGTTGGAATCTCATCCTTATAAAGAAGCTCTCCTGACACACTAAAAACTCCACACTTACATGTTGTTCCACCAATATCTATTCCAAGTACTATGCTTTTATCATTATTAATTCCTGCATTACTTATATTATCATTACCACACATACAAACTTCCCCCAGTCATAATCTGTTATCTGATTATTTTAATTAAAGGTCGTCCTCTTCATCACCTTTCATAAGGTTTTCCTGGACCCTTCTGTATAACTCCTTAGCTGCATTGTAACCCATCTTCTTCTGTCTGTGGTTTACCGCTGCTGCCTCTACAATAACAGCAAGATTACGTCCTGGACGTATTGGAAGCGAATGGCATACGACTTTATTTCCAAGATACTCTGTGTATTCCTCTTCAAGACCTAACCTGTCATATTCCTTATCCTTATTCCAGTCCTCAAGCTTGATAACCATATCGATTTCCTGTGTTTCCTTAACACTTTCTACACCAAAAAGTGTCTTAACATCTATGATTCCAATACCTCTTAGCTCTATGAAATACTTTGTTACACCTGGGGCTGAACCCACTAATGTTTCATTACTTACCTTTCTTATCTCAACTGCATCATCTGTTACAAGACGATGTCCTCTCTTAATAAGTTCAAGTGCAGCCTCACTCTTACCTATACCACTCTCACCTGTTATAAGCACGCCCTCACCATAAACATCAACAAGCACACCATGGATTACAATACAAGGTGCCAGCTGTACCTTGAGCCATCTTATAACCTCTGCTGAAAATGAAGAAGTTGACTCTTCTGACTTAAGAATAGGTATCTGATACTTCTTTGCAAGCTCTATGATCTCTGGTTCAGGTTCAAGATTCCTGCAGAATATAAGACATGGAATATTGCTTGATAAAAGCTGCATATAACGCTCAAAACGCTCTGTCTCTGAAAGACTCTTAAGATATGAATATTCCACATTGCCTATAATCTGTATACGGTCATTATCGAACTGGTCATAAAACCCTGTAAGCTGAAGTGCTGGTCTGTTAAACTCAGGCACATGAATCCATATTCCCTTGACATCTATATCTGGTGTAAGATTCACAAGATTCATCTTCTCAATTACTTTTGATAAATTAACTCTTTCTTTACCATTCATATACTACTCCTATCCTGCATATTAAAGTCATTATTGACAATGCCGCAATTATTATATATTTGATTAATGTTTTCCTGTTTTATATTTATATTTTTACCATATGTATCCACATGCGTACATATTGAATGCCATATTCACAACATTTTATCCCGCTTTCGATATTTACACCATCTTATACATTAGTGTAACACAGTGCATATGATATTAAAAGATTTTCTTCAAATATATTGTTGTTTAATCGAATACAAGCTGTCGTCCGTTCATCAATGGAAATACTTATATATATTCTGTGCCACATTCTCTGTTATGCCTTCAACCTCCATAAGCTCACTCACACCTGCTGTCCTTATCTTTTCTATATCGAGAAAATGCTTCATAAGTGCTTTTCTCCTTACCGGTCCGATTCCTTCTATATCATCAAGCACCGAATTAACCTGCAGCTTACTTCTTAGTGATCTGTGATACTCTATGGCAAATCTATGTGCTTCATCCTGAACACGTGTTATAAGCTTAAAGCCCTCGCTATGTCTGTCTATAGGTATCTCTACGTTGTTATAATACAAGCCTCTTGTATTATGATTATCATCCTTAACCATGCCGCATACCGGGATATGAATATCCAGCTCTGACAGCACCTTTAGTGCTATATTTACCTGTCCACGTCCACCATCCATCATGATCAGATCAGGATACACCGAAAAGCCTCTTGACTCCTCTTCACCCGCACGTTCCCTCATGCCTCTCTGGAAACGTCTTGTAAGCACCTCACTCATGCTCTTATAATCGTCAGGTCCTTTGACTGTCTTTATCTTAAACTTACGGTAATCATTCTTCTTTGGTCTTCCATCTTCAAAAACAACCATGGAACCTACAGATTCAACACCACTTGTATTGGATATATCATAAGCTTCTGCTCTTCTTAGGTTCTTAAGTCCAAGCCACCCAGCTATCTCTTTCATGGCACCCGTTGTTCTCTTTTCTTCAAGCTTAATTTTCTCAGCATCCTTGGTAAGAACCATAAGTGCATTCTTATGTGCCAGTTCAACCATACGCTCCTTGTCACCCTTTTTAGGTGTTATGATAGATACCTTTCTTTTCTTTCTGCTTCCAAGCCACTCGGCGATAACATCTGCATCATCTATCTCTTCCTGTGTCATGATAACATTAGGAATATATGGAGTTCCACCATAGTACTGTTTCATAAACTGTGATAATATGGCACTTCTGCTATCATTCGCAGCAACCTTCATATGAAAATGCTCTCTTCCAAGCAGCTTTCCCTGTCTTATAAAAAACACCTGCACAACCGCATCCTCTGCATCCATAGCACATGCTATTACATCCCTGTCAGTAGCATCATCCGCTGTAATCTTCTGCTTCTGTGCTATCTGCTTTACGCTGTTAAGAAGATCTCTATATCTTGCTGCTTCCTCATACTCAAGCTTTTTGGAGCAATCCATCATCTTATCCGTAAGCTCGTTTATTATCTCTGAATAGTTACCATTAAGGAAACTGATAACCGACTCTATATTTTTCCTGTACTCTGCTTCACTAACCATCCCCTGGCATGGTGCATTGCACTGTCCTATATGGTAGTTAAGGCATGGCCTTTCTTTGCCTATATCCTTAGGCAGTCTTCTGTTACAGGTTCTTACCTTATAAAGCTTGCATAAAAGTTCTATAGTTTCTTTTACGGCACCTGCTGATGTATATGGACCAAAGAACTTTCCTGTGCCATGCTTCATTGTTCTTGAGAATAACACTCTTGGATATGCTTCATTTACAGTAACCTTGATAAATGGATAACTCTTATCATCCTTAAGCATCGTGTTATACTTTGGTCTGTGTTCTTTAATAAGATTACACTCAAGCACAAGTGCTTCAAGCTCGGAATCAGTTACTATATATTCAAAATATGCTATATGCGAAACCATCTGTACAACCTTTGCAGAATGATTCTTACTGCTCTGGAAATACTGCCTTACACGGTTTTTTAACACCTTTGCCTTGCCTACATATATGATGGTGTCATGCTTATCATGCATAATATATACTCCCGGCTTATCTGGAAGTTTTTTTAGTTCTTCTTCAAGATTGAACATACACATCCTCATTTCTTAATTTCTATGCTATTCTTTATTTGACCTGCGCTCATTATATCATAATTTACTCTTTATCTTCCCCTATACTCACGAACCCGCGCTATCGCGCTCTTTCGTCCTGCTTCGCATGACTGTTCGTTCGTTAATGGCGCAAGAAAAGTAAATGTCTGCTTCGCAGACGCTTCCTTTTCTTTTGCGCTCATTATAGCATCCCCACCTTATTCACTCAATTTTATTTTATAATTTTCTGACATTTTCGCAATATTCAGATTTTATTATGTCGGGGGCAAAAGCCCCCGACTTTGATACCTACGAATTGTTCCGTGCTACGCACTCCCACAATTCTCCCCAATATTCGCATATCGTGGGATTATATGCAAAAATGACTGCAATGGTATTATAACTTACACCATTGCAGTCTTTGCCGATACACCTTAAGACTATATCCATCCCTGTTATTCCTGCTTGTGAAACCCTTCTCTTGCTTTACTGTTTCACATTTTCACTTTTTCACCGCTACACCCCTACACTGTTTCACTTTTTCACTGTTTCACTATTTCACTGCTTTTTTATAATTATATACCAGTATTATTTCCATTATTAGAAATACTATGATAAACAGCAGTACACTCTTTAACCCATACCCATATGAATCAAACATCCTGTTTATATCCATTGCGGCTATTATTGACATTTTCTTTGCCAATCCTACACCAAGCACATATAAGACATGTGGGATGAGCATACACAGTGATATGATTACTGACACCTTATAACTAAATCTGTACGATACCATATATGCTATAACTGCTATAACTATCAGCCATAATAACCTGCATATATAATTAATGATAATATACGAACGTATACTTATATCAAACGGAAAATCTGCGAATTTCTGCAGACACAATATACTTTTATCAATCTGGTTATAGCTGTAGCAGCGTGTTATGTTATATATATTAATGCCAGCAGCAAGCCCCCATATAATGACCGCCAGCATAACAATCTTTGACAGCTTGATCCACCACAGCTTCTTTCTTTTTCCTGCTGTTCTTATATGCATATTCATTCCCTGCTGCCGCTCTGAGGCATAATCTCCTGCCGCTATCAGTATAATGATAACAACGGATATCAGATTCATTGTTTCATTGTTAGAATACAGCCTGCTTCCAAATATATCATCATAATTATATGGATTAACTATAACCGCATCTGCCTCACGGGACTCGTTTATATTTTTAACATAATCATATTCATTCTGCATTATGTCCACTGTACCAAGAAGCTTTGTGGCGTTTTCCTTCTCATAAGAGCCATCTTCTTTACTGTCCCGCACCAGCACAGCCTCATCTCTTAATGCCTCAATATAATCACTGACCTCCTTATCTGCCTCATGCCCATCGAATTCCACATAAAAACTGTTAAGCTTATATGTCTTGTTATTACTGCCATAATCTATGCCCTTCATAACCTTAGCCGATGTAAACAGATATATCCCTGCCAGTATAAAAAAAATCCCCTTCTGTACTATCATTGTTTTATAGATTTCCATAACATATAAAGGCATAACAGACACAATCTTCTGATTAGACCGGCTTATCTTTACCGCAGCAGCTTCTATGACACTCTTTTGCCTGATTGTATATTTTAATGAATAAGCAATCACATTTCCAGTCAGTCCTGAAGCAAGTAAAACAGCTGTAAGAATCCACGTTGTTGTACTTATATCTGTTATAAAGCCGTCTCTTCCCCAGTTCTCATACATAAGATAAGAGCCTCCAGGGAATATTATATTGAATACGTTAATATACTTAAGACTGTTAAATGTACTGTTATACTGTATTCTGCCATACAGCATATATTCGCATAAAAGCACTGCTATAAGCAGCGTAACTGCTATCTTATAATTATTCACAAGGTTTATCATAAGATATATCAAAAGACTTATGGCAGTCATGGCGCAGGCATATACTAATGCATATATAACAAAAATCCGATTTACACTAACAGCATAAGGAAACATACTAAACATTTTCGAATTCTGTATACAACAAGTTCCATCAACACCATATATTTTTGCATATATACCATATGTTATTGAATTAAACAGACATGATAATATTATATTAAATACTATAATAATAAAGCATCTTATAACAGGCAGAAATATTCTTCCTCTCCTGCTTGTTCTTACAAGCACATATACTCCGTTGTCGCTCTCTTCTGTAAAATGTATTATGATAACCGTCATCATAATCACGTAGATAAGCGGTATAGCTCTATTATTAAGAAGCTGCTCAATAGCTGCTGTGTTTGTATTATTAAAAGCCACATCTGCTTTTTCAAGCTTTTCTTTATCTTTTAACTGCTTATTGGCATTAAGGATATAATAGCTGTCTGTATCACCAAAAAGTGTGCTATCTGCTATTCTGTTATAATTTTTAGACTTGATGTTGTCCGCACTATTGTCATAATAGCTGTTATAAGACTTCACGTACTTTTCCTTATTCTCAACAAGCTCTGCTGCTTTGTTTATATACTCGCTATCTTCTTCCTTATATGTATCATATGCGGCTGTCAGCTTACTGGCTGTCAGACCTACCCTGTCTTCTTTAATCTTGTCATAATCATTGATAATCTGTCTGTAATATCTATATGTCACAGCATCATTGCTGCTGTTAACCTGATAAATACATATGCTTATAACCGCTGCCAGCGCACATATTATACACAGAATGCTTTTCTTTATTATTCTTATCAGTTCCATAGGCTTTCTCCAACTACTCTGGTGTTATCTGCTGCCACTGCATGCTTGTGCTTCCTATCTGTGACTTATCAAGAACCGCAGTTACACATATACGTGCTCCACCCTTCTTTTTCTTTGCCGCCTCTTTATCAATAGCCTCTATCTTATCTTTTTCCTCCTGTGACAGTTCCATACCTGCTACATCCGCTCTGGCAGTTGTTACAAGCATGCACCTTTCATCACCGCCTTTATAGTCAAGAGTTATATTACCTGAAGAATTCTCATTAGTTTTATTCAGTACAACCGTTTCATCAACATTTCCATCTGTATCAAATATATAAATATAATTGTCATAGGCTGCCCGTTTTTCTTCTATGCTTTTTCCCACTAATTTAGAAATATTAACTCCTCTGTATACATACAGATGTTTTCCATCATATCCATAAAAATGTATGTAATTCTCATCCCCAATTTCTTTAAACTGCGAAACCTGCTCATTTTTAATTTCTTTTTTCTCCTGCTTTGCTTCCTCTGTAGTTCCCTCAATATCCAATGTAAATATATCTTTTATCTCTCCGTTGTCCAGATTTAACTTTCTTATAATATATTTATCCTCATTGGCACATGGGAAGTACATATTATTGCTTTTATCAAAGCTGACTTCACTGTTCCAGTTTAAGATTGAATCAGCTATGTCAGGATATTGTTCATTCATATTGTAAAGTCTCTGCACATTTTCTGTATTTATATCAAGCACCTCAACATAATATATACTTTCTCCCACGGATATACCACTGTTCCAGTTTATATATACTTTATCTCCTATACCATACAATACTATAAGTTCAAGATAGTTATATGTACTTTCATATGTCTTTATAATATGAGGCTGGCTGTCATCCGATAACGATACCGAACACAGCATGATTGTGTTATTACCTGCTAACATATAATACAGCTTTCCATGGCTTATACATGCATTGTTTTTATTTCCATTGACAGAATAACCATCTATGGACAATGTTTTTTCCTCTTTCTTATCTCTCATAGTCTTATTATAAGAAACAAGTATATCCTTCTCAGCAGTCTTTTCTATCATATATATTCTCTGATTGTGATACCATATCTTACTACTAAGACACATATCTGATGATATATATGCCTCACAGTCTTTTGTCTTATGATCACAATCAATATCGGAACACAGTGGAATAGCCTCCTGTTTAACCATATCATAGTAATACATGTAGCTATTCGTATTGTCACTGACTCCTGATGCACCAGCTATATAGTAGTAACCTGTCTCTGCTGCCGCTGCACTGTCTGACATATAATATTGCGGCTCATTGTCATCATATACATATGATGCATACTTATAATCTACGTCTGTCTTTCCGCTATCAGATGTTTTACTGCTGCATGCCATCACTGCTGACAAACAGCCTATAATCAGTGTAATCACGCTCACATCTACCAATATCTTTTTTATTGATTTCTTCATAAAAACCACCGTCCTTTTCCACGTTTATTTCTGTACTTGACAGGTTTGTGCCAAATATATGCAGACACACCCGGCATATTGACCTTTGGTCTGAACATCATAAGCTTATGTATATATTACAGATACGCAGCTGGAAAAGTGACATGTATTATAAAAAAAAATAATGGTGCTACATCATATAGCACCATTATCATATAAGAATTTTATGCCTGCCTTCCAAGATCAAACGCCTTATGATTAAGCTCCCTGAACTTCTCTGGTACGATTGCATCTATAGCTGCACTCCAGTCCTCATAAGGTATATCATCAAAATATTCTGATAATCTTCCCATAAGCACAATATTAACAGCCTTAGATGAACCAGCCTCCTCAGCTATTGATAAGAAATCCTTTGCATCAACCTTAGCACCAGCTTCCTCCAGCTTCTTAACAATATCTGCCGGGTATTCTGCTGCACCTGTTATAACAGGCATAGGATCAACCTCCTGTGTGTTGGTGATAATCTGTCCACCAACCTTAAGATATTCTATCCAGCGTTCAGCCTCAAGCTTCTCGAAAGAAAGAATATAATCAGCTTCTCCCTTATCTATAACTGGTGAATATACTTTTTTACCAAATCTTACATAGGTAACAACGCTTCCACCTCTCTGGCTCATACCATGTACTTCCGATACCTTGACATCATAACCCTGATGCATAAGCACATATCCTAACATCTTGCTGGCAAGCAGTGTTCCCTGTCCACCTACACCAACAATCATAATATTCTTAACTGAATCATTCATATATGTTCCTCATTTCTTATTAAAGCCTGATATTTATTGAATAAATCGGACTTTATATTCTGATAATAATGTAATCCTTAAATAGCCCCAAACTTACACATCTGTGAGCACACCTTACATCCTATGCAGAGTGTTGGGTCAATGTGTGCTTTCTTATCCTTAACTGCTATAGCAGGACAACCGATACTCATACACTGCTTACATCCAACACATTTGTCCTCATCAACACTTATAGGTGGCTTATGAACTGTGCCTTTTATCATAACACAAGGTCTGCGGCTTATGATAATAGATGGCTCCTTAGCTGCAAGCTCATCTGTTACAGCTTCTTCCACAGCCTTAAGATCATATGGATCAACCACTCTTACCCTGTTAAAGCCAAGTGCCTTGCACAGTGCTTCAAGGTCAACCTTACCTGCCGGCTCACCTCTAAGATTCTTACCAGTTGTAGGATTCTGCTGATGGCCAGTCATACCTGTTATGGAATTATCCAGAATAATAACAGTCGAGTTACTCATATTGTAAGAAATATCAGTTATGCCGGTCATACCAGAATGTATAAATGTTGAATCACCAATAACACCTACGCTGTTGCTTTCTCCTGCTTCTCCCATAGCCTTGTTAAAGCCATGAAGACCTGAACATGATGCTCCCATACACACATTTAAGTCCATAGCGTTAAGAGGGGCAACCGCACCAAGTGTATAACATCCGATATCTCCGTATACCATGCATTTTTTCTTTTTTAATATGTAGAATATACCTCTATGTGGACATCCTGCACACATAACAGGTGGTCGTGCCGGCAGATTCTCATCTATGCTCATGTGAGCAGGCACTTCCATACCAAGACATTCTCTTACAAGATTCTGTGAGAATTCCCCACATATAGGAAATGTATCTTTGCCAGATACCTTGATACCAAGCTGCTTACAATGATTCTCTATAATTGGATCAAGTTCTTCAAGAACTACTACTCTGTCAACTTTAGCTGCGAAATCCTTTATAAGCTTCTCTGGAAGAGGATTGATAAGTCCAAGCTTTAATATACATGCGTCCTCTCCTAATACTTCCCTTGCATACTGATAAGAAGTAGAATCTGTGATAATACCAACACTTGTATCTTTTCCCATCTCAACCCTGTTGAATTCACAATTCTCTGCATATTCTATAAGGTCTTTCGTTCTCTGCTCCACTCTTACATGTGCATTACGCGAATTAAGAGTCATCATAACTTTAGTTGGATCTTTCACATAAGGTACCTGTGCTGGCTCTACGCGTTCCTCTGTATCTACTATACTCTGTGAATGTGCTACCCTTGTAACCATCTTGAGGAGTACAGGAGTATTGAATTTTTCGGACATTTCAAATGCTTTTTTGGCAAACACTCTTGATTCTTCTGAATCAGATGGTTCAAGCATAGGAAGCTTGGCTGCTATGGCATAATGTCTTGAATCCTGCTCATTTTGAGATGAATGCATGCCAGGATCATCTGCCACACATACTACAAGACCGGCATTAAGTCCCTGGTATGATATAGTAAATAATGGATCTGCTGCCACATTAAGTCCGACATGTTTCATGGCACATGCTGCTCTTACGCCACCAAGTGTAGCTCCGTGCGCTGCTTCAAGTGCTACCTTTTCATTAGGTGCCCACTCACAGTATACTTCCTTGTAAGCTGCCGCCTCCTCTGTAATCTCTGTACTTGGCGTACCTGGATAGCTGGATATCACCTTACACCCAGCCTCATATAATCCTCTGGCAACCGCTTTGTTGCCTAACATCAATTCTTTCATATATTACTCCGTTCTTTTTTGTTACACTAATATTCATTTATACATGCTTTCTGCTATACACATTCCTGCGTATTTTCAATATTGCCTCATTTGCCAGTTTCTTTCTACATTCCACTTTTCCAACATATTATCAGCATGGCGAAATCTATTAATATACATCAATCAGCCCTGATTCTCCTTAGCAACCAGCTTATCAGCCCCATATATCTTACGAAGCTTAGGTTTCTCTATCTTACCTGTTGCATTACGTGGAATCTCAGCGAATATAATCTCCTTAGGTCTCTTATATCTAGGAAGCTCCATACAGAAATTCTCTATCTCTTCCTCTGTGCATGTAACTCCATCCTTTATCTCTATGATAGCTGCTGTCTTCTCTCCTAATCTTCTGTCAGGAAGACCGATAACCGCCGCATCCTTAATCTTGTGGAATCTTCTTAAGAAATCTTCTATCTGTACAGGATATATATTCTCTCCACCTGATACAATAACATCTTTCTTACGGTCAACAAGGAAGTAGAATCCATCTTCATCCTGCATAGCCATATCTCCTGTATACAGCCAGCCATCCTTAAGTACCTCCTTAGTAGCCTCCTCATTCCTGTAATAGCATGTCATAACGCCAGGTCCTTTTACACATAACTCACCTACTTCACCCTGACAGACCTCGTTATCATGCTCATCCACTATCTTACACTGCCAGCCATATCCTGGAATACCAATAGCACCAACCTTATGTATGTTTTCAACCCCAAGGTGAACACATCCTGGACCTGTAGATTCTGATAAACCATAGTTGGTATCATACTGATGATTAGGAAAATACTCTTTCCATCTTTTTATAAGTGAAGGTGGAACAGGCTGTGCCCCTATATGCATGAGTCTCCACTGCGACAGATTATAATCTGAAAGCTTAATCCTTCCTGAATCAAGTGCATCCAGAATATCCTGTGCCCAAGGCACTAACAGCCATACAATAGTGCAGTGTTCACTTGATACCGCAGATAATATCTGCTCCGGCTTGGTTCCCTTAAGAAGCACCGCCTTACTTCCTGCCACAAGACTTCCCATCCAGTGGAACTTAGCACCTGTATGATAAAGAGGCGGTATACACAAGAATGTATCATCTCTTCCTGTTGAATGATGCTTCTGCTCCATGATAGCTGCCTGTGTAAGACTCTGGTGCTTATGTAATATAGCCTTAGGAAAACCTGTAGTTCCAGAAGAAAAGTATATAGCACCATAATCATCCTCAGTTATCTTAACATCCGGCTCCTTGCTGGAGCAGTCTGCTACCAGTTCATGATAACTTTCTGCGAAACTTGGACAGTTATCACCAACATATATAAGAAGTCTTCCTCTTGATAATCTCTCTGCATTTACCTCTATTCTTCCGATAAAAGCAAAACCAAAAACTATAACATCAACCTGTGCAAGCTCGGCACAGTAATATATCTCATCCGAATCATAACGGAAGTTAAAAGGCACTGCGATAGCACCCGTCTTTAACACGCCAAAATATATAGGAAGCCATTCAAGACAGTTATACATAAGAATAGCTACCTTATCCCCTTTCTTAACTCCCCTGCTAAGAAGCATATTGGCAAACCTGTTAGCCTTTTCGTTAAATACACTCCATGTAATCTCACGCCTGTATGGCATGTTATTAATAGGCTGAATCAGATCGAACTCCTTCCAGGTCGTTCTTCTAGTATCCTTCTCATCAGGATTAAGCTCAACTAGAGCTACCTCATCCGGGTATAACTCGGCATTTCTTACTAAATAATCTGTTACTGGCATAATATTTTCCTTCCTGCTATATAAATACATGTATCAGACTCATATATATACGGATTCTCTTTCGTATTCATAGCTCATACATCGTATCTTTATAAAACTTCATTAAATAATAGAATACCACATTTTGCACAATAAAAAAAGAGCTGCAGGGCAACTCTTTAGTTAAATATACCATTATACATTAATCACCAACATACTCATTTATAACCTCACACAGATTACGACACGCTTCATAATATTTTCCTTTATACATTAAAACATCTCCAAAATACACAGGAATTTCTTCACTTGTTCCATCATTATAATTAAGTGTAATCTTATATAAAGTACGTTCTATGTCTGGCTTAGCTTTTTCCGGCATATTATCTTTTGATAGTCTTTCAATACAATCATCTAATGTTTTTCCATCTATAGTCACTTTTTTTGATGTAATATTACTTTTTATAATAATATTTTTCAAATCTGTAAGATTAAACTTAATTATCTTTGAATCATATTCACTATATACAGCAGCGAGTTCATTTATAATATCTGTAATCATGTCTGTATCTTCTACTGTATAACTTTTCCCATTATACTCTATATTGCTTTGCGATATCACTATACTTTTATGTTTTCCATCACTATCTTTATACGAAAGATAATACTCCCAACCAGTACGCGATGCATCTCCTTTTAATATAGAAACAACAGAATATGTTCTCACATGTATTCCATTAATCATACCAGCTATTTTATCACAATCATCTATTTTCTGTTTTACTCCATCTTTCCCCCTTGTAACAGAAAGTTCGGATATATTTTGATTTATACTGATTCGTTTTGGAATCCTTATATTTATTGCTATTATAACTATTACTATAACTAAAAGGCATATTAGTATAATTGCATATTTTTTCTTTTTCATATATATCCCCCCTATTTATAATTAATATTTATTCAAAATAATATAAATATACATCTTCCAGATTAATATTATCTTCAACTTTTACTGCTTCATCAGGTAACGCATCTCCTACTACCCTCAATGCTAAACCATTTTTTCTTTGTCTTATATTACCTATCTTATATTTTTTCTGTTTATCACTAATCTGCTCAAGAGAACAAGTAATTTCTCCTACTTTTCCTGACATATTCTCAATCAATTCTACAGGAGTGCCTGTTGCTATAATTTGTCCATCTTTTAATAAAATAACCTTATCGGCTATACACTCTATATCACTTACTACATGTGTTGCAAAAAGAATTATCTTATTCTTTGATAATTCTGCAATATAATTTCTTATTGAAATTCTTTCTTTAGGGTCAAGTCCAGCAGTGGGTTCATCAAGTATAAGAATTCTAGGTTCTCCTAATAAAGCTTGTGCCAAAAGAACTCTCTGTTTCATACCTCCCGAAAAACCACCTATTTTCTTATATGCAACATTACTAAGGTTAACTACATCAAGAAGCTCTTCTATCTGCTGATTAACACTTTTAGTAATTGTATTTCCATTTTTATCTGATACTTTAATTTTTTTCACTTCTTTAATTTCTGCCATATATTTAAGAAATGCCATAGGCGAAAAATCCTCATAAAATCCCTGCTGTTGTGGCATATATCCAACAATTTTCCTAAAATTTTTTCCAAGCTTCAATATGTCTTTTTTTTCTTTATCCTGACTATATAAAATACTTCCACCATTAATCTTATCTCTTGAAATATTATCGGTAATAAGATTAATCATAGTACTCTTTCCTGCACCATTTGAACCTAATATTCCATATATTCCTGATGTAAATTTATAATTTATTCCTTTTAACGCTTGTACTGTTCCATAAGTTTTTTTTAAATTTATAAGCTCTAATTCCATATTTTAATTAACTCCTTTCCTTATCATTTTTATTTATAACAGCCTTATGCTGGAATACATTCATAATATATATAGTTGCGCCTATTCCAATCAAAATAATTATTCCAGTCAAAAACCAGTAAACAGTCATCGTCCTTCCGCTTTCTATCCAACATCTGAAAAATGCCATATACTTTACTATTGATATTTTATACATAAACTTAAACCCAAGCATATACAATAATTGTGGTAAAATAATTACCAGCCCTACAATAAAACAATATGAATATTTAACATATATAGATACAACTGACATTATCATTTGTATTCCCAAAAGGAACATATATTTAATCATAAAATCAATAAAAATATATACTATTATCGGTGGGTTTATTATGTAATTCTGAAACAGCATTATACTTTTCAATGGTGCTGTTATATTGGTATATGTATATACACCACAAAGCTTCTTATAATACATCCCATATGTAATACAGGCAAATAGCAGACTAAGCATACTCTGGATAAACAACTTCTTTACCAGCCATTTTCTTCTGTTCATTCCCGTAAGAGCCAGACTCTTTACCATTGATTTCTTTTCATATGCTATAAACCCGCATGAAATAACAATAGCTGCAATAACATTTATCATTGCAATAAGTTCCTGATTATTCCACTCTCTGTTTCCTATTGTTTCTGTATACTCATATGGATTAATTACAACGGCTGATATTCCCTTCTCATTCATCTGTTTAATATAATTAAAATTCTCTTTTACAGTATTAAATAAGTCCTGTCTATTAGCAAGAAGTGTTTTCGCGCCTTCAGCAGAATAATCAAAGTTATCAAGAAAATCTTCATATTCATCATTATATTCATTATAAATATCTATTAATTCCGTACCATAACTTAACCCTTCCGCTTTCTCATAATATCCTAACATATAACTCTTTTTGGCATCATATATAACCCCATAGCTTGGCTCTACATTAGCTGCAATATATGCAAGAAGCAGCAGTATCCATATTATTCCCTGTGAAATTAATATCTTATAAACTTCTTTACCGAAATTATTCGTCTTTACCATTAATCTCATAATATATGTCAGAATTAACTCTATAGCGTTTTCTACTATATTCATCTTACCAGTGAAATATTTTCTTATGCTGATATATGCACTTGCAAACAAAGCCAGTATTCCTATAAATACCGATACAATTATCGTAGTTGTTAACAAAGATACTGCAATGTTAAAACATCCCCAGTTAAAGTATTCTGCTGCTTTATTCGGAAAAAATAAATAATATACATTCAGATACTTAAATATCTGCAATATAGATTTTGCTGAAATAACCTTATATATCACCACATCAGCCACACAAATACAGCAATAAAAAAACAGACCAATATTTACATTGCCAAAGCACAATAAAATTGCCCATAAAACAAGCGATAATACAACATTTGCCAATATCGATAATAATATTATTAATCCTAAAAACTGTATTCTTGAAAGCTTACCCGAAGTAAGTATAAAATATTCATCACTTACGGCTGCAACATTCAGGTCTTTTACACCATCATATCTGTTAAGCAACATAACCGCTGACTCTGTATACAGTGCAACATTCGTTACTACCGCCTGTATTAACAATATTATACTTCTCTTAACAAACAGAACTCCCCTTCCACTCTGACCTGTATGTACAATATGATATAATCCGTTTTTTCTTTCCGAAAAAAACATATATACTGTATATACACACGTAATTAATGTTAATAAATGAATATAATTATTCTTATATAATTTTTCTAACCACAATCCATTACTTAATTGTACATCTGCATCTATTATCTGTGATAAATCATATTGCGTTTTTAATAAGTTGTTATATTCAAAGCTGTTCTTTTTATAAGTTCCCGCTGTTGCATATAATATTGCTGTCTGTCTTTTATCCTCAATTATCCCCTTGTAATTATCTATATACTTTGCCTGCTGCATTAACTTCTCTCTTGCCTGTTTAGCAGCTGCTGTCTTGTCAGAACTGTCACTGCCATTGATTTCATATTTCTGAAAATATTCCTGCCACGCTATCGTTGCCGCTTCCGTACTCAGTTTGCTATCTGACTTAACACCTTCAGCCGTATTAAGCATTTCTATATATGCATATGTTACCTGCAGGTCATCTGTTTTATCGCTGACAAGTATCAGCATATTAAACACTAATAAACATACTAACAGACCTATATATGTTTTTCCAACAATTCTTTTAAACTCTGCCATAACATCCCTTCTCCCCGTAATTATTTTTAAAAAGCAGGATTAAACATTTTATATTTAACCCTGCTCTGTAACTATGATAAATTCTGATATATCTGTTTTATTGATGCAGTGCCACTATTCAGATAATCCATTTTATTTATTACTCCTACGCCTGTTGTTATCACCTTTTTAGAAGGTTTGCTATTAAGAGATTTTAAATTCTTATATACATCTGAATTAGTATTGCTGCCCATAAGAATATATCTTTCGTCAATCCCATATACACAGATTCCTGATGCATCCGCAACAACAGAAGTATCCTCTGGAAACTGCTCATAAAATTTTTTTGCTTTTTCCAAAAATTCCTCATCATATTCCATTTCATATTGTGCTTTTAATGTACCATTCATATCTATTGCTGTGAAATATGACTTTGTTTCTCTGCTTTGTGTAGACTCAAAAAAATATAAATACTCACCATCACTTTGTAATGAATACAACTTCTCCATATCTGTAGTGTAAATAACTTCACTTGTATTTTTATCAAAATTAACCTTAATTAAGGTATCATTATTATTACCTGTTGATGATGTCATAATGTAGAAATTACCATTACTATCCATCCTGACATAACTGCCATCTGACATAGAATTTACTTTTCCTGTATTTTCTCCAAATACATCTACTCTGTCATCACCTGTATATGTCCATAATTCTGTATATTGACCTGTACTTAAATCATACTTTGAAACACGGTATTGTATATTATTATCAGAAAAATACATTCTCGCTGTTCCGCCAGCATAAAAATAAATATTATTATCTGACAGATAAACGCCAAAACCATTGTTCTGTCCAGCTCTCATAGCATAATCTCCCGGAAACTGAAATTCTCCAAGAACCTCTCTTGATGAATTGCTTTCAAGCCTTATTCTACATATATAAAATGGTGCAATATAACCATTTTTTGCATAGTCAGCATCCAAAAATGATGTATAGTAATAAAAATAACCATCTGATATCATACTTGCCTGTACACTGGTTACCATTATCTGCTCATCTTTTACTGATGCAAGCTTTGTAATACGTTCTTTATTTCCAAATGTAGCATCATACTGGCATAAATAATAATCCCTGTCTTTAGTAACCTCAATACAATATAAATGATTATTATAATACATAACTTTTTCATTCATGCAATTACATTCAAATGTGCCATTTTCTGTATTAATTCCACTAACATAAGCATCACATGTTTCACCATCATGATTACAGTTTACCTTAGAGCATAACGGCATATTGACATCGCTATTTATATTATAAAAATACAAAATATTGTCAATTACATAATAATAGCCATTTTCTGCTATTGCCATATCTGACTGCCCATATACCCCCTGCTCCTTTTCCTGATTATATACATAATCAGGAAAAGGATTATTATTATCAGACTGTTCCTCATTTATCTGGTATTTAGTACACGCCGCCAACATAGCCATCATAAAAAATATAGCACTTAATACCACTTTTTTCATAAGCTTTTACCTTGAATTAACCCAAAATGATGTATCTCCATATTCATCACATGAAATATGTGGGATAACAAAATGTCCAGAATTATTCAATTCAAATTCCTGATAAGCTATGCTTCCGCTATATACAGTATCGCCTTTATATTCAACACCTATACTATTTCCATCAACAGTAACATCCGGTCTATCAAAATTAGCTGATATTACCCAACCTGAATATCCTTCATCCCATCCAACATTTGCCTGTGCTGAGGCAGTTCCACGTATACTATGTGAAACATTGTAATCATCCATATAACCAGATGAAAATGACTCATTGTTATATTCCACTCTTCTTGTCTGCTGTCCAGCAAAAGCACTAACTGATAAAAACAGACTAAACACTGCCGATAATGCACATACCTTCGCTATTTTTTTTTTCATAACAAATTACCTCCAATTTTTAAAATTTTCTTAATGATTTAATTTCTTTTGTTACCTTCTCTACAACCATTTTTGAAAAATCTGCCATAAATGGTTTAATATTTTCCAAAACGTTATACTTTCCTTTTTACTATCACCCCTTTCCAACTTCAAATGCCTAAGATACATGAAATCTAACTAACAAATAACCTTCTATGTACCAAGCATCTTACTTATTCATCCTGCTCTGTATCTTTGACATAACCAATAACAATGCACATATGTTAATACCCATAGCCATATATCCTGTTATCGTTTTATCAACCCCCACAATACACAAAACTATAGTTAATAATGCTTCCAAAGCCACTATAATTCTTGCTCTTTTCTTACTTTCCATTAATTCACCATCATTAAGTGCAAGATTAGGATGATTAACTGTACCAACACATATTATGTATAAAACAGATACCATACAAAGAAACATAACAAGTGTCATATACTTTAACCATACGAAGTCACATGCCTCAATGATAACACATATAAGATTAGTTCCCATAAAACACTGGCCAAATGTTTCAAGATGAAAACCGCCTGTTCTTCTTCTAAGAAACATAAATGTACACAAAAATATTATTATATTCACAAGCCTGTTTAAAACCACACCCATTATGCCTATCGTAATTAGCGTCAATATTTTTTCCAGTGTAATTGTATAAGCATACACATATGCTTCCTTGTCATCTTTTGATATAATATCTGTATTTATCATACTATCAACTATTTTTTCTATTAATTCATCAATCATATATGTAATTCTCTTTCTATTTACATTTTAACATACAAAATACACAATTCAACCCCATTATCAAAAAACGACTATATTGAACAAAAAACGACTATATTAAAGCACCCCTCTAAATAGCAACCACAATCTATATAGCAAAAAACCAGACGCCATCAGACATCTGGTTTCTGCCATCTACATTATTATTGAAAACACAAACTCTCCATTCTTATAATCAATAATATATTCTGCATTATATTTTTCCAATGTTGCAACTACATTTCTCATCCCCCATCCATGCTCTTCTCTATCTTTCTTAGTTGTGCGTATATATCCATCTTCTGTAAGCACTGGTTCCGCCTTATATGAATTAGACACAGCTATACTGAGTACAGCATCCTCATATAGCATTTTTATCTTTACAATTCTTTTCCCTATATCACACTGTTTTGCTGCCTCAATTGCATTATCAAGAAGATTAGACAATATAGTAACAATATCATTGTCTGATATCTTAATATCTGACAAGTCATTAATCTTGAGAACAACTAAAACATCATTTTTTATAGCTTCGTAATACTTTGCATTAAAAATCGCATTCACAACATCATTGTTTGTATCAACCATATCTAACTGTGCATCCAGCCCATCTGATATATTACCTATGTAGTCTTCTAACTTACTATAATCTTTTTTCTTCATAAGCATATCCATACATACAATCTGATTTTTGTATTCGTGTGTTCTCTGTCTTTGTATATTATAATTTTCACGCATCGAATTATATAATTCAAGCTGACCTATAGACTGCTGCCTTAAAGCCTCTGCTTCTTTCATATTTCTAGAATTCTCAAGTATTTCACTAATAAGATGAAACACAACAAGATTAAGAACAATAAGTCCAATAGCTATAATATAATAAATGGCAATTATATCACTATGATACGATTTTATTACGGAACTAGTCATCAACATTACAGCACATATGGTAAATATAGGGAATATCAGAAACTGAATCCACTCTCTATCACTCATATCAGCCGTAACACTGTTGTTTTTCTTAGTGCTAATCCTGCTTAGAATAATAAGTCCTACAAATAATATTAATCTGCTTAGAATAATAATAAGTCTTCCTATTAAAGCTGAAGCACTTTCTAATGCAGTTATATCACCATAAAGCTTTGCAAGTATCATAATTATTATATAGTCAATAAGTGTCATTATACTCTGAACAAAAAACACCAATATTAATGCTTTTACAATGCTAATATCATATAAAAAACGCATTACTAATAACATTATAACAATTATCATTAACATCTTTATAAGAGTATACTTATTCAAGAAACATATACATAGCCTTAATAATAATATTAATACTAAAACTGATAATATTACCTTTTTTTTATTTTTTTCTTTTTTAACTGCCAATATATCGAAAAAAATAAAACTACAAACAATTTCAATAATCAAAATTGTTATGTCTGTAATATATTCAAACATTTAACTACTCCCACAGTACTACTGCTTATCTTTTACACCTGGTCTTTTAGGCTGATGTAAAATAGAAATACAACCTGGTGGCCATTCTTCATTTCTTCTCTGAACCATTTCCTTAGTCAACTTATTCACAGTTTTAAGCACATTTACCTTTAAACTTTTCATTTCTTTTACCTCCATTAACCTATAACTTGGCTTTGAATTCCAATATTGCTTTCTTTACTTCCCTATATCTTTTTTTAGGCACTCCTATGTCAACACCATTCTTCAACAAAATATGATAACTACTGATTTTTCTGACATACATCATATTAACTATATAACTCTGATGTACCCTTATAAAATAATTATATTCACTTAATTCTTTTTCTATATTATTCAGCTTATCATTAGTAATGTATCTATCCATCTCCCTTCCTTCTATGTGGAATTGTACTTTATGTGCACTGCTTTCTATGTACATAACTTTATTAAGTGTAATCTCTTTTTCCTGCTGATTGCATGTGAATACTTTTTTATCGGTGCCAAAACAATTCATCCTGTATAATACCGCATCCATACATTCATATATTGATTGTTCCAACTGATTAGTATTTTTCGGTATATACCTTATCGCATTATAATTATAGCCTTTTAGGGAATAACTAATCATAGCTGTTATAAACGCTATAATCACTCTGTCTGAAAACATTCTTATCCATCCAGCAACTTCAAAACCATCTGCATCTGGCATATCAACATCTAAAAACACAACATCATAAGTCATTATCTTATCCTGAAGTGCCATCAAGGTTTCACCTGAATTATATAATTCAATGCTATATTCCATTGATTTATCTTTAAAATATGTCTCCAACACCTCACCAATATATTCAGCAGCAACTTTTTCATCATCACATATGGCTATCTTCAACCTTACTTACCTCATATTATATATAATTTCTGATAATCATATCCTTTGCCACTATTATACAAAAACTTATGCTGTTCTAACGCGTCATAAAATGTCATAACATATGTTAAGATACAATGTATCACTAACATAATTCTATAACAATATCGCGTGCAAAAAAAGACTATAAAATGCAAAAAAAGACCATTCTATCATAACATCATAGCAAAGAAAAACTCTCCCCTCTCACATCTTATGACGTGCCTTGCATTATACTTATCAAGTACTGCCATAACATTGCGAAGTCCAAAGCCATGTTCCTGCTTTTCTTCCTTTCTTGTTATCATATATCCATCATCTGTAATCTGTGGTTCATATTTATAAGTGTTTGACACTGATAATATAGTATGTGCATCCTCGCATGTGAACTTAAGCTTTATCAGCCTGTGATTAATATCGCACTGCCTGGCTGCTTCTATTGCATTATCAAGAAGATTAGATAACACCTGGACTATATCCTCATCTGATATATTTATTCCCGAAAGATCGTTAATCTTGAATACCATAAGTATATTGTTATCGACAGCTTCATGATACTTTGCATTAAGTACTGCATTAACTATCTTGTTATTAGTATCTATCATATCAAGTTCCCTGTTAAGGTTTCCTGTTATGCTCTTAACATAGCTTTTTAGCTTATCATACTCCCCATTTTCAGCAAGTGTCTCTATACACAGCATCTGATTCTTATACTCATGTGTTTTTCTTCTTTGCCTGTCGAAATTCTCTGATACAGTTCTGTATAACTCTATCTGTCCTGCTGCCTGTTGTTTTAACACCTCATTTTCACGAAGCTTATATGAATTCATTATTATATCCTTTACAAGATGAAACATAATGATATCCATAATAACAACGCCTACTGCTATTACGTAATATATGACAGCAAGCTGTGTTGCATCCATCGTCATCATCGTTCCACTAAGTGCTATAACGATAAAAACTGTAAACACTGGGAAAAACAGAAGCTTTCTGCAATCGCTATTGCTTACATCTACTCTGTTAACATTCTTCCTAAGGCTATATTGCCTTAAGAATATCGTTATTAATAAAAATACTGCCCTGCTCAGTATAATAAGTGAGTTACCAGCAGTTTCTGATATATTCCCGACATTTTCCAAGCTTCCAAATATGCTTATCATAACCAGCATAACAAGATAATCAAGCACAATTGCCACCGAATAATATATCAGGGCTATTGCTGCTGACTTGATAATACTTATCTGTTCCATAATATACATATATATAACTATCGCTATCATCCCAGCCAACAGCTTTACTGGTATATATGTCTTAAGAGTCCTGGAAATGATAAACATTACACCTATGAGAAGAACCATGCTCATATTATATACTTTATCTGTTATATTTTTCTTACGGACAACAAAAGACTCATATAACATTCTGCAGGTTATCATTTCGATAGTTATTATTATCACGCTGTTAATACTATTCCCCATTATAATCTTCCCCTGTATGCTATATAGCTGTCAGCAACCTCTCTATACCTCCCCTTTGGTATACTTATACGTTCACCATTCTCTAATATAACATAATATCTTACGAGCTTACTAATATACTTCATATTAACCATATAGCTCTGATGCACACGCAAAAAATCTGCTTCTATGTACTCTTTTTCAACATCATTTAATGTACTATATATACTGTAATCCTCAGGATCTTTTCCAATTATATGAAACAGAAGCTTATGCTTATTACTTTCAATATACATTATCTGGTTGACCAATACCTCACAGCTTCCGCCACAGAAATCTATAGTCTTCGTTTTATGGCTGCTGCTTATCTTATCAAGTATTGCATCCATACATTCATATATAGATGCAGCCAGCTGATCGCTGTTTTTAAGTATATATCTTATTGCATTGCAACGATATCCCTCTGGTGCATAATTAATATATGCTGTAACAAAAGCAATGTATATATCATCGGAATATGTTCTTATTACCTCTGCTGTCTGGATTCCGTTCATTCCTTCCATATCTATATCAAGAAACACAATGCGATATTCTGATATAGCATCCCCCAGCTTCGCTAATTCTATTCCCGAGCTATATACATCTACTTTATATTCAATTCCCTTATTGATAAGCTGTTTTTCCAGCAGCTTCTTAATTCTATCTGCGAATATTTCTTCATCATCACATACCGCTATCTTAAGCATAAATATGTCCCTTATTCCTTTGCCGAACTGATACTGTCACATACACAACTCATCTACACAGCTATGATTGCATATATGTATTATGATACTATTATGTCAATAAGTATAAATTACTTATTTTTGCTAGACAAACGCAATTTATACTTTTGACACTTACATCATACTATATATACCAGCTATATGCAAAGAAACTAAAGGGGCATAAATTTATTTTTCCCGTGCTTATTACTTAATCTAATAATCTCTTTCGTTAATCTCTTTCGTAACTATACTTCTATATTAATCCCTCTTAATGCTTTATATAAGTATAACCCCTTACTTAGGTCTTTTAGGCTGATGTAATATGCTTCTTTAAAAGTTTAAGTGTTCCTTTGTTTTATTATTTATATTTAACTGTTGATAACCTCCTTTAATTGAATCCTTGATCTGCATAATAACAATATTATCTATTAATTCAGCAATCTTTTCATCAATCATTATGCAATTTATCTTCCTAAGTGAATTTATCATTTTATTCTCTCACATACAATAGTCCATGCAAAAAAAGGACATATTATGCAAAAAAAGGACAAAAATTACCTGCATAAGACAGATATTTAATTCTGACTTACGCAGGCTGTATTAAAGTATATACTCCTGTAACTCATTTTCTACTATTTCTTTTATATTTTCTGCTATACTCTTTGCTTTTTTTTCATCCATCTGTATATTCTGCGCCACCCGGAGTATATCCTCTATTCCTGGATTGCGACCATTACCATCAATCATTGTAGCATGCTCTCCACCAATAGAATTACTATATGTCAGATCATATGCTGGAGATAACTTCCATGCTTTCTCGTCTATATTATATATATATGAAAAATTCTTAGAATGGTCATCTCTGTTATGTGCATATACATTAAAGCACATAAGTCTGTACATTTTCTCAACTTCCTCATAACTCTTTGTAAGAATGAATGTAAGTTTCATTAACTGATTATAATCAAGATTCGGTATTCTGTGAGAAGTTTCCAGCAGGCCACTCACAGATATCATATGAACTTTTCTGCCATTCTGTCTGTCAAAGCGTCTTACTGCAAAATACCCTGAGCCAAAATTAGAACTCAATAACCTTGTTTCAGGCATATCTATTCCACATTTTCGTGCACATTGTGAATACTCATATTCCTGTTTTCCAATATCTTTAACATCATAAGATGATGGAAACTTCACTATCCATTCCTCTCCATCTATCTCATAATACACTTTAGGACGTGCTCCACCCGATGAACCTCCCATTTTGAATATCTCATCAAGATTATCAGAATTATTAGTTTCAAATATTCTTTCGCACTCTACAGCTATCTCATCAAGAGTCATCTTTTCATCTGTTTTTAGGAATTGATTTTCTGGATAATATTCCAATGCTCCCATACCACCTGCTCCAACTATAGCAAGTCGGTTTATTGAATTAACTTCATATGGATTTATCTTGTTTTTTACGAGCAGTCGGTCAACAAGCAATCTGCCCCACCCATCAGGCAGACTATCTGCAAACACTCCATACAGTCCCCCAAAAGGCTCATATGACTTTGGCACGAACACCTTCTTTTCCAGCGGTAGTGAAAAGGGGCTTATCGAATATCCATTCATAAGCCATTCATCTGTATATTCAAATGCACACAGATATTTATCTGCAACTGCAAGAGTTCCAACCTTGTTTCCATCAATCACAACATCCAGTTTATTTACGCTGACCATCTATAACCTCCTGAATAGACGAATACCCCTTCTTAGCAAACAATCCTTCGAAATCATCCTGACATCCAAGTACGAAAGCAATCTTAATAAGCGAATCAAGCGCTATGTTACCTGTCTGTTCAAATCGTTTTAATGAACCAAGGCTCACATCTGCACGCCTGCTAAGCTCAGCCTGTGTTAACTTCTGCTCCTTTCTTCTTGCCCTCATTCTTTTAACAATATCATTATTGACATCCTTAGGTGTTTTTATTAAATCTAAAATATTATTCATAGCTAATATTTTAGCCGTTTAACAGTTTTTTGTCAATTTTAGCTAATATATTAGTCATTTTCTTATAACGATAGCGCAGAAATAACACAAATAAATAATGTAAATTTAACGCAAAATTAACGCAAAAAACTCTCCGACATTCTTATAAAATATCGAAGAGTTTCTAACTTTATTATTAATTCATATCTTTACACATCATGATTCTTTACACCACGAAGTCTGGCCATAGCTCTTGCCAGTGATGCCGTTGATACGTGGTATTCCATAATACTCTGTTTCTGTGCAAGCTGTTCCTTCGCTCTTTCAAGCGCTGCCTCAGCTCTGAACTTATCTATTTCTTCAGGTCTTTCAGCTGAATACACTATTATGTCAACTTTATTGTGTTCAACTTTAAGAAGTCCTGTCGAAACTATAGCTTCCTGCCATGTTGTTTCTCCTGGAACCCTGAATCTTAATTCTCCAGTTTCAACACTACATGTCATAGGCTCATGGTTAGCCATAATAGCCATCTCACCGTCAAAACCATCAAATATAAGAATCTCACATGGTCCATCATAGAATACCTTATCACAGGCTATTAATTTCAATGAAAATGTATTCAACCCATACCTCCTTGTTTTTTACGAAGTAAAAAATGCGACTGCCATTGCAGGAGCCAAAGGTTTTACCTCCTTGTTTTTACGAAGTAAAAAATGCGGGATTTATTTCAATGTTTCTGCCTTAGCCTTAACATCCTCAATAGTACCTACATTAAAGAAAGCTGCTTCCGGATATTCATCCATCTGACCATCAAGTATAGCTTTGAAGCCCTTAACAGTATCCTCAACAGGGACATACTTACCAGGAGTACCTGTAAAGTTCTCAGCTACATGGAATGGCTGTGATAAGAATCTCTGAATCTTTCTTGCTCTGTATACAGTAAGCTTATCATCCTCTGAAAGCTCTTCCATACCAAGAATTGCAATAATATCCTGAAGCTCCTTGTACTTCTGAAGCACCTCCTGAACACGTCTTGCAACAGTATAATGTTCCTCACCTACTACATCAGGTTCAAGGATTCTTGATGTTGACTCAAGTGGGTCAACAGCAGGATATATACCCTGTTCAACAATCTTTCTTGAAAGAACCGTTGTTGCATCCAGATGTGAGAATGTTGTTGCAGGAGCTGGGTCAGTAAGGTCATCAGCAGGTACATATACAGCCTGTACTGATGTGATAGAACCCTTTGTTGTTGAAGCGATTCTCTCCTGAAGTTCACCTAAATCAGTTGCAAGAGTTGGCTGATAACCAACGGCTGATGGCATACGTCCAAGAAGTGCTGAAACCTCTGAACCTGCCTGTACAAAACGGAATATGTTATCAATGAATAAAAGCACATCCTGTTTCTTAACATCTCTGAAATACTCAGCCATAGTAAGTCCAGTCTCTGCAACTCTCATTCTTGCTCCAGGTGGTTCATTCATCTGACCAAATACCAGGGCTGTCTTATCAAGTACTCCTGATTCCTTCATTTCAGTCCATAAGTCGTTACCTTCACGGCTACGCTCTCCTACACCTGTAAATATAGAATAACCACCGCTTTCAGCAGCTATATTTCTTATAAGTTCCTGAATAAGGACTGTCTTACCAACACCAGCACCACCGAACAGACCTATCTTACCACCCTTTGCATATGGTGCAAGTAAGTCGATTACCTTGATACCAGTCTGTAACATCTCTACTACAGGACTCTGTTCTGCGAATGATGGAGGATCTCTGTGAATACTCCAGTGCTCCTCACCATCCAGTTTAGTTCCATCATCAAGGGTATCACCAAGAACGTTAAAAAGTCGTCCAAGAGTCTTTTCGCCAACAGGAACTGATATACCACTTCCTGTTGCTGTGACTTCCATATCCTTACAAAGGCCTTCACTTGCTGCAAGCATAATGCATCGAACAACATTATTACCTATATGCTGCGAAACCTCCATAACCTTCTTTTTACCGTCCTGTATTACATAAAGTGCATCCTTGATAGCTGGAAGATAATTACCTTCAAATTCAACGTCTACTACAGGTCCTGAAACCTGTACTATCTTTCCTTTCATCTCTTCCACGTGAATTACACCTCTTTCTGCCTAGTCTGAAGCCCTTTTTTATCCTGCCTGGGCTTTTTTCTTCATCTTTTTCTTCTTAAGAGCCTTTGCACCACCAATAACCTCAGTTATCTCCTGTGTTATGGCTGCCTGTCTTACACGGTTATACTCTATAGACAGCTCTTTAAGCATAGCTTCTGCATTATCTGTAGCTGCCTGCATGGCAACCATACGGGCATTCTCCTCTGTTGCAAAGCCTTCAACAAGAGCTCCATACACGAAACCTGTAACATAATTATATGCAAGATCATTAAGAACAACCTTTGGAGATGGATAGATAACGAAATAATCATCATTACCTTCAAAATCCTCAAGTGTACCGTTACTCTTTCCCTGTCTGGCATTAGCTGCTAACTCTTCCTTGATGAATTCGTTAGTCTTAAGAGGAAGAAGCTGCTCAACCTGAACCTCTTCCTTCATGCCATGCTCCATCTTGGTATACACGATATACACCTCATCCATCTCTTCCTTCTTATAACGTTCTACTATATCCTCCGTTATAACTCTGGCTCTATGGACTGATGGATTATTTGCAGAGAATCTGAAAGAATCCTCCACATTATAACCAAGTGAGTTAAAGTAAGCTCTGCCTGTTTCTCCGATGGCAAATATCTTATACTGTTTTGCATCGTCACACAATCTCTTTGCTTCCTTTAAAACATTATGGTTATAAGCTCCTGCCATACCCTTATCACCACTTATGACAATAAATGCTTTTTTCTTGACACTCTCATGCTTATCTACATTTCTGTTATCAAAGAAAAGATGCTGCATAGTAGGAAAATGAAATAATATACTTCTTATCTGATCCTGTAATCCATAAAAATAAGGTTCGGTATTCTCAAGCTTCTGCCTAGCCTTTCTAAGCTTAACTGAGGACATCATATACATGGCTTTGGTGATCTTCATCGTATCATGAATACTACTTATTCTGGCCTGAATTTCTTTAGTATTCGCCATAGCAATCCCCCTTATCTTTCACTCTTGAACTCATTAGCTGCTGCTATAATAGCTTCCTTCGTCTCATCTGTAAGATCCTTAGTTGATTCAATAGTATTAACTATCTCTGAATGCTGGCTATGGAAGAACTCAAGCATATCTGCCCTGAAGCCCTTGATCTTAGAAAGCTCAATATCACTGAATACATGTGCATTAGCTGATACAAGTATAATAACCTGCTCTGCCATACTAAATGGATGACTCATAGGCTGTTTAAGAAGCTCCATAAGTGCACGTCCATGCTGTAACTGCTTCATAGTACCCTCATCAAGATCTGATGAGAACTGTGTAAACACTTCCATCTCACGATACTGCGCAAGATCGATACGGATACTTCCTGCTGCCTTCTTCATAGCCTTAGTCTGTGCTGCACCACCAACACGGGATACAGAAAGACCTACGTTAACGGCTGGTCTCTGACCAGAGAAGAACAGCTCACTTTCAAGGAATATCTGACCATCTGTAATAGATATTACATTGGTTGGAATATATGCTGAAAGGTCACCTGCCTGTGTTTCAATAATAGGAAGTGCTGTTATAGAACCTCCACCTGCTTCTGGTGAAAGACGGCTTGATCTTTCAAGAAGTCTTGAATGCAGATAGAATACATCACCTGGATAAGCCTCACGTCCTGGTGAACGTTCAAGCAGAAGTGATATAGCTCTGTAAGCAACCGCATGCTTAGAAAGGTCATCATATATAATAAGAACATCCTTTCCGTTATGCATGAAATACTCTGCCATGGCTGTACCTGCATAAGGTGCTATATACTGAAGTGGCGCTGGATCTGCTGCTGTTGCTGATACAATAGTTGTATAATCCATGGCACCTGCTGTTTTTAATGTATTAACAAGCTTAGCAATAGTAGATGCTTTCTGTCCTATAGCTACATATATACAGATAACATCCTTACCCTTCTGGTTTATGATAGTATCTGTTGCGATAGCTGTCTTACCAGTCTGCCTGTCACCTATGATAAGCTCTCTTTGTCCACGTCCTATAGGGAACATGGAATCTATAGAAAGAAGACCTGTTTCCATAGGAACGGATACTGACTTACGTTCAGTTATGCCAGGAGCTTCACACTCTACTGGTCTGTAACCATCTGCCTGGATATCACCCTTATCATCTATAGGTGATCCAAGTGCATCAACTATTCTTCCAAGGAAGCCTTCACCAACTGGAACACCAGCCATCTTGCCTGTACGTGCAACCTTGCTGCCTTCCTTAACTGTCACATCACTACCAAAAAGGATAACACCGACCTCATCACGTCTTACATCCTGAACCATACCTTTTACACCGCTGTCGAATACAACGATTTCACCGTAAAATGCGTGGTCAATGCCGTCAACATTGGCGATACCATCACCAACCCAGTTAACAACACCTATTTCCTTATCCTTAACTGCAAGCTCGAAATCCTTGATATTAGCCTCAAGTATTGAAAGTATACCTTCCTCACTTGCTGTAGTCTTACCAGCACTTACAGCCTTTGCTATGCTGCTCTTTAACTGGTCAATACGTGCTTTTTCACTCCAGTCATACTCCTTAGAGCCGACCTTTAACACGAAACCACTCTTTATAGATGAATCCTGTACCATCTCTAACTTAATATCAGGATTGTGGAATTCTTTTGCTATAAAGCTTTTGATTCCTGCAAGCTGTTCATCAGATGGTGCCTCAACATAAGTAAGTACTGCTGTACTTTCCTTCTGTTCAGGAGTCATCTCAAGCTCCTTTAAAGCCTTACATACTTCATCAAATAAATTTATATCATCGTTATCACATAAAAGCTGTAAGAAATTTCTCACATTCTTAGAGAATACCTTCTGAATCACAAGATGTTTTTTCTCAAGTGATACTGTTGGGTCACTAAGTTCTTCCTTAACCTGTGGTACAACATCGAATATATCCTTAATAGTGGATAACTCTTCGTGCGACATACCTGTTTTATGTAATTCTGATGCATAATCAATCGCTGTCTGTATCACTATTTATCACCTGCTTTATTCAAAAATGTGTCATAAAGTGCAGCATTTGTATCTTTACTGTTGCTTGCTACAACCTTAGCAGCAGCATCAACAACCATATCTGCAATTTCTTTTTCTGCCTTCTTTAATATCTGTTCCTTCTGGCTTATAGCTTCTGCCTCAGCATCATCCTTAATCTGTGATGCTGTCTTGTGGGCATCTGCAACTATACGCTGATATTCTTCATCAGCAGTCTTTCTTGCTTCAGAAACAACCTTTTTCTTCTCATTCTCTGCATCGCTTAACACAGCCTGATACTTTGTCTTAAGATCCTCAGCCTCACTCTGCTTAGCAGCGGCCTCGCCAAACTGTCTGTCAGCTTCCTCCTGCCTTTTAGCAATAATCTTCTGAACTGGCTTGTATAAGAATATTCTCATAAGCACGAAGAGAATTAAAAGGTTAATAATTGTAAATAAAACATTCCAAACATCTAACTGGAGCATCTTATTTTCCTGCCTTTCTTCGTAGTCTATTCTTTGTTATCTGTATGCTTATATTCTACCTGATATATCTTATGTACAATTATTTTATGTACATTCATACATCATAATGTAGATACATTTTTATTATGTACCCGGATAATACCGGATATAAACACACGATACCATCATGCCTTTATGCTTAATCCCTGCGGATTAGCCAAGCATAACGATAATCATAAGGGCGATAACGAAACCATAAATAGCAGTAGCCTCTGCCAACGCACTACCAAGAATAAGTGTCTTTGTAATCTTGCCTTCTGCCTCTGGCTGTCTTGCAACAGCTTCTGAAGCCCTGCCAGTTGCTATACCAATACCAATACCTGCACCAAATGAACCTAATACGGCGATACCTGCGCCAATAGCTATGATTGTTCCACTCATAATCTAATCTCCTTTTTCTTTCTTAAGTTTCAAGATTCTTTTCTAATAATATCTTCTGCTGACTGTACAAGCCTTATCAGACTTTATCCTGCATATAACTGTGCCATACATATATACGCTATATGCACTACTCTGTAATCTCATCAATATATAATGATGTAAGGAATACAAAAACATATGCCTGTAACAGACCATCAAATATATCAAAATACAGACTGAATACAACCGGAAGACCTACCGGAAGTATCATCTTAAGAAGCTCCATAATAACGAAAGCTCCTAATACATTACCAAAAAGTCGCATACAAAGCGAAAGTGGCTTTGTTACTACTTCAAGAATGTTTATAGGTGTTACTATTGCAACCGGTTCAACAAAGCCGTGTAACCAGCGTTTAACACCTTTGTGATAGATACCAGCTGCTTCAATAAGTATAATACTCATAAGTGCCAGTGCTACCGTGACTCTTAAGTCCTTAGTTGGGGACTTAAAGCCAAACAGTCCGATGATATTGGAAACGCCAATATACAACATAACTGTTGTGAGATAAGGCACATATTTCCTGCCTTTTTCGCCAACCATTCCCTGAACCATATTCATAAGACCTGTTACTATACTTTCTGCAACAGCCTGCCTCTTACTTATATGATCCACTTTAAGGTTTCGGGTAAGTATAAATGCAACTATAACCAGCACAGCCATAATGATCCATGTGACCACAACTGCCTCTGAAACTGGTATTCCACCCAAAACAGGAATCGTAAAGACGGTCTCACATTGAAGTTCTTCAATAAGCTTCTGTGCTAAATCATTCAAAAAACCATCTCCTTATCCTTTCGTTTTCATACTGCGGATTGTATACCCATTTTTTGTAAATGTAAAGCCAAATAATTTATTTTTTAACAATGATTTTTATAAACATTTTAAAATATATACAATTTCTTGTATCTCATTTAGTACAATTTTAATTATTGCTTAATTTTATTCAGCTAATTTTATATAATCCTCCGATTAAAAAGTCATGGTACATTTCCATTTATTATAGATAAACACTGGCTTTTCTTTGTTTTTTTCTATTTTATTTCCTGTTAGAATTCTTATAGACATTTAAGGTGCAACTAAATGACTATTGGTCATTTTCACAGTTTTAATAATACTAATTTTGTATTTATGCAATTATACCAATATAAAATTTATATACAAGTATAACATTTTAATATATTTTATATGTTAAAGCCTTGGGAAGTGAATACAAAATACAAGTAAAATACAATGTTATACAACAAATTGTATAAATATTAATATTTTATTAACAAACTATTTATTTTTATATGCCTATATTTTTTTGTCACATTTTTCTTCATGTAATTGTATTATCTATACACAGCATATTACAATAATACATATGCTTGTGTTAATATTAGCAATATCCAGATAACAGCAGGGGGAAACAGCATGGGATATAAAAATAACACAAAAGAATATGAACGTATTCTTAAGATGTACAGTAATGACGTCTACAGAATGGCGCTTCTTAAAACCAAAAACGTCAGTGAGGCAGAAGATATATTTCAGAATGTATTCATCAAATTATACACATATGATAAGACATTTGAATCAGATATGCACATAAAAGCCTGGCTGCTTAAAGTAACTGTGAATGAATGTATCAATACTATTAAAAGTTCATGGAATTCAAAGGTTATTAAAAGTGTCAATGATAATTGTGAATACGATGATAATTCTTCTATTGTAAGCTCAGATAGCGCAGTAAATAATTCTTCGGGGTATACAAACAATTCTTACGAACCACTAAACAGCAGCTCTTATAAGGATTTTGATATAGATTCGATGTATGTATGGGAAACTGTTGCTGCCCTTCCGCAAAAGTACCGCGATGTAATATATCTTTTCTATCATGAGCAGTACTCAACTGAAGAAATATCAGATATTCTTGGTATATCTACTGTAAATGTAAGAACACGTCTAAAAAGAGCAAGGGAAATCTTAAGAAAAGAGGTGAACGATTATGAATTTTAAAGATGCCTTCGATAAAGACTGCAGCAAAATAAATGTAAGCGACGAGCTTATAAACCGGACTCTTATGGCTGCAATGACAGATGATGATAACTCACATACTATGGACAATCCACATACTATGGATAACTCACATACTATGGATAACCGCACGCCTTATGTCACTGGCAAAGCTGGTTTAAAACGTATGGGAAAAAAGTCTTCGCACAAAGGCTTAAGCTATATAATAACCGCTGTTGCTATTGCCGCTGCTGTTACATTATGCATTATATCTTATAATATATTATTACCATCACTAAATAGCAGTCATAGCAGTCCATCATCATCAACTCTTAAAGTATATGCTGGTGAGAACAATGAAGAACTTGGAAAAGAGGGCTTGTCACTTGCATACAGCAGGAATTCTGCTGACCATGCCAGCAACATACAGGCATGGGGACCACAGGGACATAACCAGACCATGGTGTTATACTTTGATCTCAACCTGCAGCTGACCGACAGCACATCACAAATCAGACGGATAACTTTATCCTCATCTGATGAAAACACACATTTACTTACACGCGAACCTGTTCCTGATGAGATTATCGAAAATAACTATAAAATATCTGAGGAATATGGCATGCAGCATTCTCTTTTCAGACCATCTGCTGATTTTGGATATCATACATTCAGCTTATTTAACTCAAAAGAAAAGTTTCTTTATATAGACCATGCAAACGGATATTCCGCTGATTATAATGACTTTGAACACCTTTATATAAGTTTCTGCCTTTATAACCAGTCCTCTCTTAAAACACAGTTAACCCTTACTGTTGAGTATGAAGATGGCACAACCATTTCAAGAGATTATGAAGCTACTGCTTATGCTTCTGAATTATATATGTTTATAAGGGAATTAAGATAAATATCATCATAAATATTCATTAAAACATTTATTAAAATATTCGTTAAAATACTTGTTTAAATACTTATTTAAATACTTGTTTAATACTCGTTAAAATATTATCTTTTGTTTTAATATTTTTATCCATATGATAGAATATAGCTAAGATGTACATTTAAGTTGCATCTTAGCTCTTTTATTATAAAGCGCATTCTGCGCAGAAAGCAGGTATTTTATGGCATTACATGTAATGGATGAAGCTAATCGTTGTCTTCAGTGCAAGGTTCCACAGTGTCAGAAGGGCTGTCCTATAAACACTAACATTCCTCTGGCTATCAGACTTCTTAAAGAAAACAAGCTTGATGAAGCTGGTAAAATGTTGTTTGAAAACAACCCTCTTACGACTGTATGCAGTCTTGTCTGCAACCATGAAAACCAGTGCGAGGGGCACTGTGTACTTGGGCGTAAAGGAGCTCCAGTTCATTTTTCTACTATAGAGAATTACATATCCACAACTTATGCTAACAAGATGACCGAAGGTCCTAAGCCTTCCAATGGTAAACGTGTCGCTATTATCGGCTCAGGTCCAGCCGGAATCACTATCGCTATTATACTTGCACGATATGGATATCAGGTAACTATATTTGAGGGAAAAGATAAGATTGGTGGTGTCTTAAGATACGGAATCCCTGAGTTCCGACTTCCTAAAGCAGTGCTTGATGATATAGAATACCGCCATCTTGAACTTAAAGGTATTAAGGTACGTCCGAATACAACTATCGGAGGTGCCATAACTATCGAGGATCTCTTCCGTGACGGATATAAAGCAATATTCGTAGGTACAGGCGTATGGAATCCTAATACTCTTCACATCAAAGGTGAAACCTTTGGCAACGTTCATTTTGGCATTAACTACTTAAACAACCCTGACAGCTATAAGCTTGGTAAACGTGTTATTGTAATCGGTGCCGGTAATGCTGCCATGGATGTAGCAAGAACTGCCATAAGAAAAGGCGTACGTTACCTCACATGCTTCTCTATAACTAAAGAGGTTGCTGCAAGCCAGTATGAATACAGCTATGCCAAGCTTGAAGGTGTTGAATTTGAATATAATAAACGTCCTGTTGAGATTAAAGATAATGGAGTTATATTCCGTGATATCATAGAGAATGAAGATGGTTCTTTCACTGATGTAGAAGGAACAGACAAGCTGTATGAATCTGACAGTGTTATCATCTCTATAAGCCAGGGCCCTATGACAAGACTTGTTAATACAACTAAAGGTCTTAACGCCAACAAACGTGGACTTCTAGAAGCTGATGAAACCGGTCATACATCCCGACCAGGCATATTCGCATCAGGTGATGTTGTAAATGGTGCAAGAACCGTTGTTGAAGCTGTTGCACATAGTAAAATCGTAGCTGAATCCATGCATGCTTATATGCAGTCGCTGGATGAGGCATAGGAAGACAAAATGAAATTATGCCCCTGTTTGTAACAAAGACAAACAGGGGCATAGATTATTTCACCTGTGTAACCACTCCACTATCATCTACATTTGCATTAATACTAACTTTGTTAAGCAGACTGAATATCCTGTCTTTGTCTGAATCCTCAGTACATATTCTAGTTACACAGCCTGAAAGCGTTCCATCCTGTACTGCTGGAACTACTGATACATCTACTTTTCTTTCTGTATCATCATCACCACTTATCCTTATATTAACTAGCATAGTGTCAACATTGTATTCATCAAACCAGAAATTTCCAAGGCTATAGAATATTGGCTTATCTTCATAATACTCTATTCCTTGAAGGCAGTGGCTGTGACCACCTATTATTATGTCTGCACCAGCATCTATATAATCTCTCGCTGTTGACCTCTGAACCTCTTCAAGAACTGTTGTATGCTCTGTTCCCCAGTGAACAACCGCTATTACATAGTCGGCATTTTCTTTTGCTTCTTTAATAGTCTGTATAAAAAGCTCTGTATCATAACATCTTAGTATTCCTGGAGTTGAATCTGTAGCTTGTGGTGTCATCTTATATTTTTCTGCCCTTGAAGCTGCCACTATCGCTATCTTTTTACCATCAACTGTTGCATAATATGGCTTCATAGCCTCATCAAGATTCTTACCGGCTCCTACATAAGGTATTCCAGCAGCTTCAAGTGCTGCAAATGTATCATTCATGGCATCGGCACCATAATCATACACATGATTATTGGCAAGCTGTGCAACATCTACGCCTAGCAAATTAAGCACCTTCGCTCTTTCTGGTTTAGCCCTGAAAGTCCACATTTTATTAGGCAATGGCTGCCCTCTGTCACTATAACAGAACTCATTATTTACAAGCGTTATATCTGCAGCCTTCATATATTTTATGAGCTCAGGCGATATACACTTTGTTATATCTCCATCATTTTTATCCAGTTCCTTTGTTGTCGGCTCACCCTCAGCAAGATTAATATCCCCTGTAAATGTCAATGTTATATCATAAGGATGTACATCTCTTGTTGTTACTTCCTCTGTTACAACTTCACTGCTGTTGTTTTTGTTATCAATATCAGCCGCTGTCTCTGATGATTTTCCACATCCTGTAAGCAGGAGCGTACCTGACATTGTTATGCATGCTAACATTGCTATATTCTTTTTAATATTCTTTTTAATATTTTCTCTCATTGCACTCTTTAGTTTACTTACATAATTATGTTTTATCATACAATAACTCCATTCGACATTTACTTATTCTATCTATCATCAATAGTTCTATAATTAAGATGAAAGATATTATTTAACAAAAGCTGTAATATGAATCCAATGTTCATTCATATCACAGCTTGCCTGTACCATGTGTACATATAGTATCACCATATAACATCTTTATTATCTTTATTATTTTATGATCTTATTTTATAATCCTATTATTTTGCTATTTTATAATCTTGTTTTATAATCCTATTACTTTGCTATTTTATAGTCTTATTATGATGTCCTGGTCAAAAACCACCGACTCTGATACCTACGGATTGTTTATTGCTACGCACTTCTACAATCCTACCCAATATTCTCATGATTCTGTTCCAATAAATTCTTAGCCTTTTCAAAAGAATCCATATGAACAAGAATGTCACACTTCGCATTCTTATCATTGTTAAGGAATCTTAACAGGCCTGTATGAAACTTCCATCTCTCAAAATATGAAATATTATTCTTTCTAAGCACCTTCTCTATCTTTTTACATTCATCCTTAGAAACATCTGAACGAATAACTCTCTCCATTGTAGAAACTTCACTCATAACCTGACACCTCTCATCATCTTTGCCTTTATACTTTTAGATTTTATCACATCAATTCTAAAAAATCCACTTAAAATAATTAGGTAAATTATGATAGATACAATCATTTTATAATATCTTTTATCATTTATATGACTTTTGATTAATTATTGTAAAATATTTTATACGTACTTTTTATAAAAAAGCACATTCAAATAACACATAATTCTCTATAAAAACAATTTCTACAAAAGCAATTTCTACAAAAAACAACCGTTTTATGGATTAACCATAAAACGGTTGTCTTATACTATATATTAGGTATATTAGGATATAAACTTATTTAACACTGTTCTTCTTTCTCTTTACTTCATAGAAGCATACACCACCAAGGGCAAGAACACTAAGTACGATTAATACAACATAGAGTGCTGTATTAGCCTTATCTCCTGTAGGTACTGGAGTACCGATTGTAGGATTTGATGACTTAGTTAACTTCTCTATTGAGAAATCAGCACCAACTCCTGCTGGAGCCTTATCTGTAAGCTTAAAGATGTTACCAAGTGCTATTGTACCATCAGCATTTCTTACAATACCTGCTACTGATTTATTACCATCTAATATAGATGAGTAATCAAGACTTGCAAACCAGTCTGCTGAAACTGTTGTTACTGCTTCACCAGCTGCTGGTGTGTTGAATGAAGTCTTAGAAGCTGTATCCCAGTAGAAGTTTGTTGCTTTATATATCTTTGTTAAATCCTGTGAACCAACTGGTTTGATATTTTCTGCAACATCTTCTTTAGCTGTTCTAAATGATATTACTCCTGTAGCTTCAAAATCTGTATTCTTAGCTGAATTTGTATAGAATGCTACGTTAGCACCCTGATTGTTAATTGATGTACAATTCTTTACCTTGATATCTGGGCATGAGTTAGAATCAATACCCTTTGCCTTGTTTGCAAATGCTATTGAATTCTCAAGTACGTGTGAACCAGGCATGCTGTCTCCACCCATCTTGAATCCATTACCGTTACCTGCGTTAGTTCCATCCTCAAGATATCCGTTAGCATATGCTATAGAGTTCTTGATAGTTACTGAGCCGATAGAACCTGTCTGAACCTTTGCGAAAAGATCCCATCCATCATCTGCATTATGATGAGCGATACAGCCATCAAATACGTTTCCGTCACCTACTGTAAGCTTAGCTGCGAATCCGTCTGCATCTTCATAACCCTTATCTGCATTACCATATGATGTACAGTTAAGGATTAAGTTGTATGAAGGCCATTCAGCATATGTATCTGTTACATTTAATCTGCTGATCTGAAGTCCTGTGTTACCATTGTGATATGTTTCAATCTGGTCTAATGTGTTGTGGTTTCCTGAAACCTGAAGTCCCTTCTGTCCATCTGCTGAACCTGTTACATCAAAGCCCTTGAAGTACCAGTAATCACCACCGATAGTCATACCTGTACAGAGTCCCTGGAAGTCAATAACTGGACGAGTCTTTGCATCTGGATCTGCTACCATGTATATCATCTGATCTGCTGTACCATTGATACCTCTTGCAATCTTTAATGGTGATTCAAGCTTATATGTACCTTCTGTAAGAACAATCTGCTGTGAAGGCATTACATACTTAACAGCATCATAGATGCTCATAGGATCTTCCTTAGAACCTGAACCCTTTGCATCTGGTGCAACCCAGATAGACTGACCTGCTTCACCGAATGTCTTATAAGTTACTGTATGATCAATAACTACTGTTTCATAAGATTCCATTGCTGAATATTCGCCATTTGGCTTATATCCTTCTGCTGGTGTAAAGTTTATCTTATATTCATTCTTACCCTTGTTAAGTGTTACACTAGCTGGCTTAACAAGTGTATCTGCCTTTACTTCTACATCAGAAACAACAACTTCTCCATTAGCATCCTCAATTGATAATGTACCATCACAGTTTGCTGAGAATAAGAATTCATAATCAGCACTACCTGTTGCTGTAGCAGATTGTACATATGTGTTAACTGACACCTTTTCAATAGGTCTTTCTTCTGCTGGTGCATCTTCCTTAGGATCAATTGTTGTAAATGTTATATCTGAGAATGTTGCTGTTGCATTTCTTGATGCAAAGAAACCTGCATATACATAATCAGAATCAATTCTTTCAAGTGCCTCAGTATCATAATACTTCTTTGTTGTTGAATATGAACCATCTGCTGACTCATAAGTTACAAAGTAACCTGTATTATTCTTCTGGATTGTAAGGTACATCTCTGTTATATCTCCAGCATCTGCTGGTGTATTAGTAGAGTTACCTATTATATTCTTAGCTTCTGGATATCTCTGCTCAAGTGGATAAGATGTTGACTTAAAGTTCGCCTGAACAGTTGCTGTATCATTAGCTTCAATAGCAGCAATGTTGTCCTTTGTCACGCCTGTCTTTTCCTGTGATGCAAGACCAAGCTTCTGAGATATCTTTGTTGCCGAACTATCAGTTGTTACTTCTTTTGTTTCTTCATTCCAGTAATATTCTGTCTTAGAAGCTACTGCCATATAAGAGTTGTTCCATCCAGAACCACCTAACTTATCAGCTGCCATAAGACCGAAGCCTTCCTGTCCGTTTGATAATGTCCAAGAATCAACTGTTACTTTAGCTCTTAATGTGAAGTTCTGTGATGCAGGAACTTCTGTATAGTAGAATGATAAACCATCAAATGAAGCTGGTACTAACTTACCACTTTTACTCTTAATTGTTACCTTGCCTTCATTAGCAGAACCTGTGAAGCTGTCCTTAGATGAGCTTGCGCCGTTACCATAAGTAATCTGTCCCCACTTCTGCTGTGCTTCTTTTGTTACCTTGATTGTTGCTTCCTTAGATGTTGTTGAGTCTTCACCTCTCTTAGCAACTACTCTTACTGAATATTCAGAACCTACTGTAAGTCCCTTTATAGTAGCCTCTGTCTTATCTGCTGCATCTAATGATGCCCAGTTTTTGCCATCATTTGAGTATTCAACAGCATATGATGTAGCTTCTTTAACTGCTGACCATTCTACAGCAACACTTCCGTTACCTTTGTTGTAAATGCTGCCTATAGCAGATGTTGCTAATGGGAGTACAAAATCTGCTGTCTTTGTTTCTGCTCCTGTCTTGTCTGCTTCGCCATCACGAACTGCCTTGATTGAGAATGTATATTTACCTGATGCACTTGGAGTAAATGTAACATTTGCTCCTGTTGTGTCCTTTGCATAACTTTCTGAAGCTACTTCCTTACCTGCTTCATCTGTCATAGTAACTACAACACTATCAGCACCATCATAACCAATAACCATTGTAAATGGAACTGTTATCTTACCATCCTTTGATGTTACTTCACCAAGTACTGGTGCAGCTATACCGCTCCAGTCAGCTCTTGCTGGTCTTTCTCCACCTGATGTCTGAGTAGCAACCGCTTTTAGGATTCTTACACCTCTGTTATTCTCTCCATCCTTTGGTGCTATGATTGAATATGTACCTGCTGCAAGATTTGTATATTTAATCTCTGTTACTGGCTTTGTTCCTGTTACAGCCTTTATTCCATCAATCTTATTGCCTGATGCATCTACTAACGCAAGATCTGATGTATTAGAACTGCCTGTACTTGTTGCTGTAACTACAACATCCGCTGTTCCTGTTACTGTAAATGTAAGTGCTCCTTCTTCTTTGTCATCAGCTCCCTTTGCAAGTTCTGCTGAAAATGTATCACTGTTTCCTCTTGTTACTGTTCCTGATAATGTAAAGTATCCTTCTGTACCATACTTACCTGATGCTATCGCTGTCTTCTTTTCAGCTGTTGTTATAGCTGTTTCTGCTGATGCATCAAATGTATAATCTGATGTAACTACTGCTGCTGCAATTTCTGTAACTACTGCACTAAGAACTCTTACACCTCTGTTATTCTCTCCATCCTTTGGTGCTATGATTGAATATGTACCTGCTGCAAGATTTGTATATTTAATCTCTGTTACTGGCTTTGTTCCTGTTACAGCCTTTATTCCATCAATCTTATTGCCTGATGCATCTACTAACGCAAGATCTGATGTATTAGAACTGCCTGTACTTGTTGCTGTAACTACAACATCCGCTGTTCCTGTTACTGTAAATGTAAGTGCTCCTTCTTCTTTGTCATCAGCTCCCTTTGCAAGTTCTGCTGAAAATGTATCACTGTTTCCTCTTGTTACTGTTCCTGATAATGTAAAGTATCCTTCTGTACCATACTTACCTGATGCTATCGCTGTTTTCTTTTCAGCTGTTGTTATAGCTGTTTCTGCCGATGCATCAAATGTATACACATTATTAGCTGCTGAAACTGCCTTAGCTGCGAATCCAGTAGGAATCAATCCAACTACCATCAAAGCAGCCATAACTAACGCCATTATTCTGCGTTTTGTCTTTCTCTTCATAACTAACCTCCTTAAATATTACGGAACCTCCGTTGTATCCGGCGAAGTCAACTCAACCGAACTTTATGTCTAGTATCTCATTTTTGTCCACAAAAATCAATAATTATTTGGGTATTTTCCACATTTTCGGCGGTATAGCTAGTTTTATTTTGGATATTTTGTACAAAACTGATGAAAATAATATAAAAAAGCTCTTAAATTTTTGTTGTATACCGGTACACCTTGATTTAAGAGCTTTTAAAATAACATATTTTATTTTGTAATTATTATGATGTAAGGATTGAAAGTCGAAAAGTCGTTTATGCTTACTCTTTTATGCACTTTAAATATTTTCAGCACAATTCACAGTTTTAATTTATTTATCTTATACAAAATCAATATAAAAAGTATTAAATAAAGCGTATGTCATTATTCATACACACGCTTCATAAATATTATATTCAATCCTTACTGTTATTACTGTCCTGTCGCACCTTAAGATATATTCTTCCTATCTGCTCTTATTTCTTAAGTATATCATGATACCTTCTCCTATTCTCCTCAGCTATATCCAACATGTCCATTGCCTCTTCTTCTGTCAGGCTTAGTTTTTTCATCAACTTTACTATATTATCTAACTGATTCTTCTCTATTCCTTGTTCTAGACCTTGCTCTAATCCTTGCTCTAATCCTTGCTCTATTCCTTTCTCTAGACCCTCTTCCAGAGCTCGTTCTAATATAGCCTCACTTATATTACACATATCACTCACACACCCTTCCAGTTCTGTTGTCATTTTCAGTCCATAGCCTTCTAGCTGCTGCATTTTTTCTTTCTTCTTTGTGCTCGACAGCAGCACTTCCAGCATTGCTATCAACTTATTCTTAGATTCTTCCCTGTTTTTGCTATCTCTTATTCTTATTATAGCACCATTCATTATACTACGCTTTGGCATCCAGTTACTTTTTCCATAAAGAAGCTTTGGCTGTATTCCTAACTCTATTATAGAATCTTCTCCATCCTGCGTATCCATGCATATCCATATGCTGTATATATCCTTTAACTCATCATAATTCGACTTTATGAACTCCACATTTTTCTGGGAAGATACCATTCTTGCCATATAGTAAGCTATTCTTGATTCTATGTGATATCCAAGTTTATTATTAGACGTGCTTCTCTGTGCCTCTACATTTACAAGGAACTTTATTGTTCTGTTATTATAATACAATGGAAATCGTATATCGTAAACTATTTTTCCATCATCCGCATCTATATCCTCTGTTCCTACGCTTTCTATCCTTATACATAGTTTTTCAGGCAATCTTAATGATACTACTGTTTCGCCTATACATGGAATTATCTTATCTATACTATATGACCTGAACTCCGGCACAATCACCTTTACAATATTGGCTAGCACTTGCGGATCAGCAAGAACCAGCTTTGCATAGTCATCATGCATGGCCTGCTTTTCTTCTATGCTGGTAAGCGTTTCTGCAAGATTTGTATTTACTTTTAGATATTTCATTTACACCTCCGTAACTCATATTATCTATGTATTAATGTACACACAATAGATTTTTCTCTGTTATTCATCAGCTATTAATAGTCTGTCATTCATATTTGTTTTTAATAATAGGGGGATTATAATTGAAACAAATTATAGCGGGTATAGTAATCTCACTCTTAACAATAATTCTTAACTATCCTGCTATCTTTTAAGATACATTATAAAAATTATAACTCTGAATTTTTAATTCATTATAATAAACTATAATTCCTGATTCTGAGTTTTATTTACAATTTTTCAGAATTATTTTTTAGCTTTGTTTATTAATTCTTATGTTAATTTCATTTAACAATATATCATACATTTATGTTTATTTCAATATGATATTTTAAAAATTTTAAGTAACAAATCTCAAGAAACAAAACAAGAATTAGAACATCAGAAATTTTCCTATAAAACATTAAAGCAGAAGATACCATCTTCCCTTAATATGGAATAATATCTTCTGCTTAATTTTCTACTTAGTTTTTCCTATTTTTTGCTTAGTTCACTATATTTTTCACAAGTAATATCTTATTAATAATTCTACACCGGTAATATCCAAAATTAATTAACTTTCTACGCCAATGACCCTCTCTCAAGCCACTTGCCACTCACAAATCTTATGACAAAACATAATGACCTCGCAGCCCAATCTACGAACATTCCTATCCATACACCAAGCACGCCAAGTCCAAGTACGACTCCAAATATATAGCTGCTGCCGACACGGAAAAGCCACATAGATATAATGCTGACCGTCATAGTATACTTCACATCGCCCGATGCCCTTAAAGGATTCGACAATGTAAATGAAAGCGGCCATATAAAAAGTGATACAACATTAAAACATCTTAATATAGTGACAGTAATATGTGCTGCTTCTGGTGAAAGGTGAAACCATGAGGCTATAAATCCTGCTGCAAAGAACAGTGGTATGTTACATGCCCAGTCACCAATATAAGACCACCATAGCACCTTTTTTGTATACATTTTCGCCTGTTCTTTCTCACCTGCGCCTATACACTGTCCTACAACCGTTATAAGTGCAAGTCCCATAGAAGCAGCCGGTATATTAGCAAAATCAATAACCGTATAACCTACAGAATTGGCTGCTGTTGAGGCTGTTCCAAATGTAGCAACCATACTTACAACCATAAGCTTGCCTATCTGGAACATTCCATTTTCAATACCGGATGGAATACCTATTGTAAGAATTTTCTTTATATAGTTCCAGTCCGGAACAAAGTACTTTATATGGTCTATTCTTACAGGGTTCGTCTTACCACACACAAGCACTGACATAACGATACCTGCTGCCACACGGCTGAGCGCAGTAGAAAGCGCAACACCAGCTACACTCCACTTAAATACAAATACAAACAACGCATTTCCAGCTACATTAATCACATTCATAAGTATGCTTATATTCATGCTTACCTTACTGTTGCCTACACTTCTGAATATCGCCGCACCCGCATTATACATTCCTAAGAATGGATACGAAAGCGCTGTTATCATAAAGTACAGCACTGCACAATCCATAACAGACTCTTCAACTGTTCCGAATATCATCTTAAGCAGTGGTCTTGTAAATGAAACTGAAAATGCAGTCATTATAACTGAAAATATTAACAAAACGGTCTCAAGCTGTGCTCCTGACTTTCTTGATTCATCATCCCTGCCTTTACCTATATACTGGCTGCAAACAACAGCGCCACCTGTTGCAAGTGCTGCCATAACCTGTATGATAAGCCTGTTGATATTATCAACAAGTGCAACTCCTGCAACTGCCGCTTCTCCTGACTGGGATACCATAAGTGTGTCCACAAGTCCTACAAGAACAGCAAGCAGCTGTTCAAACATAAGCGGGATTATAAGCTTCCTTAAATCTTTACCACTAAACAACATATGTAACTCCATTATCTTATAATTATTTTTTAAATCTGGTATCTGTAATTAACACAAAAATTCGGTCAGAACGTACTTTTAACATTCTGACCGAATATAATAATTACATTATCAGCTGTAATAAACATCTATAAACCGGTTAGCTAAGCTTCTAACCAGCCTGTTAACAATCAGCGATATTAGTCTACTGTGTAAATCCAGCCCTTAGGAGCTTCGATTCTACCCATCTGGATACCTGTAAGTGTTTCGTATAACTTCTTAGTTACAGGTCCCATCTCGTCCATACCACTTGGTAAGCAGATTTCCTTGCCGTGATCAACTATCTTTCCTACAGGAGAGATAACTGCTGCTGTACCACAAAGACCACACTCAGCGAAATCCTTAACTTCATCAAAGAGAACTTCTCTTTCTTCAACTTCAAGACCAAGATACTCTTTAGCAACATGTACTAATGAACGTCTTGTGATAGAAGGTAAGATACTGTCTGACTTAGGTGTTACAACCTTTCCGTCCTTTGTGACAAAGAGGAAGTTAGCTCCACCTGTCTCTTCTACCTTTGTTCTTGTTGCAGGATCAAGATACATATTCTCAGCATATCCTTCTGCATGAGCTGTAACAATAGCATGAAGGCTCATAGCATAGTTAAGACCTGCCTTGATATGACCTGTTCCATGAGGTGCTGCTCTGTCGAAATCAGAAACCTTGATTGTAAGTGGCTTAGCGCCGCCCTTGAAATATGGACCAACAGGTGTTGTAAACACTCTGAACTGATACTCATCAGCTGGCTTAACACCAATAACTGGATTACTTCCGAACATATATGGACGGATATAAAGTGATGCACCTGAACCATAAGGTGGTACCCAGTCTTCATTAGCTCTTACTGTTTCAGCAATAGCCTCTACAAACTTATCCTCTGGGAATACAGGCATCTCAAGTCTTCTACATGAATCTGCCATTCTGCTTGCATTCATATCTGGTCTGAAGATAACTGTGTGTCCCTGCTCTGTTGTGTATGCCTTCATACCTTCAAAGCATGACTGTGAATACTGTAAAACACCAGCACATTCGCTGATAACTACTTTGTCATCATCTGTGATAACACCGTTATCCCATGCTCCATCCTTATAATTAGCTACGAATCTCTTATCAGTCTTTACATAGCCAAATCCTAAATTAGACCAATCAATATCTTTCTTTGCCATAATTCTACTTCCTTTCGTGTTCGACAGTTTACTCACCTACTGTCAGGAGCTTTCTATAAATAACTGCCGCAGACATTCTATCCTGCATAATTCACATACAGTACAATCAGCATATACTCCAGTCCACTAACCCCTTGGCATAACACATTCTTTTGTGTTCACTATAATGAATCCCATCGATTAATTAAATTACGGATATTTTATACCCACATTTTCTATAAGTCAATAAATTTTGTCTATCTAATCATTATATACATGTATTTTTTATGTATTTGTGCGGTACAGATGCTTTTTAGCTGTTTTTTCCGCTATTTTTCACTGGCACGGCTCATTGCCTTCGCGATCATTCATAGCTTGTAATCTGTGTATAGAAGTTATCATAATCTGTTCTTCCATCTGCTGTAAATGCAATAGCAGTTCTTGGATGCTGGTTAGCATTTCCAGTTATCATATACTGGACATCACATCCCCATACGACTCCAGCCTTCTTAAGCGGTACCATATGCTTCTCAACAAACTTAAGTACTGGTGATATTCTATACTTAGGATTTCTTAAGAAGCCCATAAGAAGCTCTGAATAGCAGTTACCGGCGCCTCTTCCCATGCCACTCATTGTAACATCAAGATAGCTTACACCAATAGTACATGCTTCTATTGTATTGGCAAATGCAAGCTGCTGGTTGTTATGTGCATGGATACCTACGCTCTTTCCATACTTTTCAGCTACCTTAAGGTACTTATCTGCAAGTCTTCTTATCTGCTCTGGATAAAGTGAACCATAGCTGTCAACAAGATATATTACACTTGCCTTGCTCTGTGCTGCAAGAAGCTCTAACGCAAGATCTAACTCATTCTCACTTGCTGTAGATATAGCCATAATATTGATAGTCACCTCATATCCCATATCTGCACAGTAATTAATCATCTCAATAGCTGCCGGAATAGTATTAATATATGTAGCTACCCTTATCATATCTATAACACTTTCAGACTTAGGTATGATATCCTTTTTAAAATCAGTTCTACCAACATCAGCCATAACAGAAATCTTTAAGTCAGTATTGTTATCACCAACTATTTCCCTGATATCCTTCTCATCGCAGAACTTCCACTTGCCATAATCATCCACGTTAAAGACTTCCTTTGATGCCTTGTAACCGAATTCCATATAGTCAACACCTGCTGCCACATTGGCCTTATACAGGTCACGCACGAAAGCCTCACTAAACTCAAAATTATTAACAAGGCCTCCATCCCTAAGTGTACAATCTACAACTTTGATATCTGGTCTGTATGATACTAACTCACCCTTCTGTTCCATAACCTGATTACCTCTTCTTCCTTAAATGTTCGCAGATAACTTTAAATTCATCCACGATTAAATGTAATTCACTTTAAAGCGTTACACTTTAAAGTGCTAAACTGTTGTCTATTATAACACTATTATTTAATTTGTAAATACCTTTACCACAATTTTTATGTTTCAAGCGCATCCTCCATAATATCCATCATATCAAGCATACCCTCAAGATACTCAGCTGCACTTGTAAACTTTCTTTTAGTGACTGTCCATACGAATTCAGGTGTACCTTTAAGCTTAAACTCCAGCGCACCGCCAAATGAATCTACAAGCTTTGGTATATTATCCGAGTTAATATCTGCTTTAGGATATATCGTCATAACCGTACGCCAGTTAGAGGCACCACCAGATGGATTATGCTGTGTAGCACCTTTTATATCCATAATCCCTATCTTATGTGCTTTCATCTTGATAAGTGCAATCATAAGCAGATTAGAAGCACTTGATGGCACACTTCCATATCTATCCATAAGCTCGTCTTTCATATCTGATAGCTCTTCTCTTGTTTCAAGTGCAGCGATTCTTTTATATATATCAAGTTTCTGATATTCACTTCTTATATAAGTTGCTGGAATATACGCATCTACTTCCATATCAACTGTCGTTTCAAACTCATACTCATTCTTCACGCCCTTAAGAGTATTCACCGCCTGGTTAAGCATTTTACAGTACAGGTCATATCCAACCGCAGCCATATGACCATGCTGGCTCTTACCAAGCACATTACCCGCACCTCTTATCTCAAGATCCTTCATAGCTATCTTAAAACCAGAACCAAGATCTGAGAATTCCTTTATGGCACTAAGTCTTTTTTCTGCCACTTCAGATATCATCTTGTCTCTTTTATACATAAGAAATGCATACGAAGTTCTTGTACTTCGTCCAACTCTTCCTCTTAGCTGATATAACTGTGAAAGTCCGAACTGATCTGCATTTTCTATAACCATAGTGTTACAGTTTGGAATATCCATACCTGTCTCGATAATGGTTGTTGATACAAGTACATCTATCTCACCATTAACAAACTGATACATAATCTTTTCAAGCTGCCTTTTATCCATCTGTCCATGAGCATATGCTACTACAGCATCCGGAACAAGATTCTGTATATATTCGGCTCTTTCTTCTATATTACGTACTTTATTGTATACATAATACACCTGTCCATTTCTGGCAAGCTCCCTTGTTATTGCCTCACGTATCATCTCATCATTATGCTCTGTTACAAATGTCTGTATAGGATGTCTGTCAACTGGTGGTTCTTCCAGCACACTCATATCTCTTATTCCAACAAGACTCATATGCAGTGTTCTTGGAATAGGTGTTGCACTTAAAGTAAGAACATCTATGTTATTCTTAAGCTCCTTGATTTTCTCCTTATGTGTAACACCAAATCTTTGTTCCTCATCGATGATAAGCAGCCCAAGATCCTTAAACTTAACGTCCTTTGACAGAATTCTGTGTGTTCCTATAACCACATCTATCATTCCGCTTTTAAGTTCCTCAATAGTCTTTTTATTCTGTGCTGACGTCCTGAAGCTTGACAACTGTCCTACATTTACCGGAAAGCCTTTCATTCTCTCTGCAAATGTTGAATAATGCTGGCTTGCAAGTACTGTTGTCGGCACAAGATAAGCCACCTGCTTTCCATCCTGTATTGCCTTAAAGGCTGCCCTTATGGCAACCTCCGTCTTACCATATCCAACATCTCCACATATAAGCCGGTCCATAACACGACCACTTTCCATATCGTTTTTTGTATCCTGTATGGCGTTAAGCTGGTCATCAGTTTCTTCATACGGAAACATTTCCTCAAACTCCTGCTGCCATACCGTATCCTTTGAAAACCTGTATCCTTCTGCCTTCTGTCTTATCGCATACAGTCTTACAAGTTCCTTAGCTACAACTTCAACCGCCCCATGAACCTTCGCTTTAGTTTTGCTCCACTCCTTGCCTCCAAGATTATTAAGTTTAGGTTTCTTTTCTACATCCTGGTCTGCATACTTCTGGAGTCTGTCAAGCTGAGTAGCAAGAACATAAAGATTACCATCATCCGCATAAGTTATCTTTATATAATCCTTCTCTACTCCATCCACCTTTATCTTTTCTATTCCCTTATATACACCAAGCCCGTGATTCTCATGTATAACATAATCACCTATATTCAGTTCGTTAAAGCTTGCTATATTTTTGCCATCATGTTTTTTCTTTTTAAGCTTTTTTATTCTTTTGGACGTAAATATATCATTTTCTGCTATAACAACAAACGAAAGAACTGGATACTCGAAACCCTTATGAAGACTTCCATATGTAACTATAATAAGTCCTTTTCCATAATCCTTACTAAAATCCTCACTGTAAAATGCTGGTATATCAAGTTTCCCAAGATCGTCAGCTATTCTTTGTGCCCTTGTCCTAGAACTACATACAAGCACCGTTGTATAGCCACTCTTCTTGTACTTCATAAGATCCTTTGACAGGTACTCAAAGCTGTTGTTATAAGAGCTTATACTTCTTGCCTCAACATGCATCTTATAGTTTATTTCAAAACCTTCCGGTTTATAATCAAGAGTTGTAAGTATAAGTTTTTTATATTTTCTTATATCACCTGTTATCTCACCAAGAGTCTTTATCTTATGTGTCTGGCTTGGAAGGACATAGCCTGCTGCAAGCCTGTTTTTCATGCTTTCACCATATTCATATAATGTAAGCTCGTTACACTCCTTAAGTCTGTTAGGTTCATCCAGCACAACAAGAGTACTTTCCTTAGGAAAATACTCTGCTAAGCCTACTGTGTCTTTAATTATTGTATCCAGAAACTTATCATAACTGCCTGTTCTTTCTACATCCCCAATAATCTTATTAATATTGTTGCCAGCCTCTATCTGCTCCTGTGCACGCCTTCGTTTACCATAATCAAAGCACTGAAGCTGCTCATCTCTTTCTTTTCTTATCTTATCAAGTCCAGCCTGCTTTTCTTCCGCTGTAAAAAGATATTCTGTAGCTGGAAATATATGATATGATTTCAGCTTTTCTATCGACCTCTGGCTTTCTGCATCAAACATTCTTATGGAATCAACTTCTGTATCCCACAGCTCTATTCTTACTGGTGCCTCATCTGTATATGAAAATATATCTATGATGCCACCTCTTATTGAAAACTGGCCTTTCCCCTCAACCATTGCTGTTCTTACAAAACCCATGGATACCATTTTCTTTGCAAGTTCCTCTGTATCAATACTGCTTGTGCTATCAATCGTTATTATTGAATCCATATATCTTTTCAGAGGAATCAGTCTGTCTGATACTCCATCAATGGTAGTTACTACTGTCAGCAGACTACCCGAGTCAGCTCTGATGTTTCCAGCTTCTCCATTATGTTTATCCGCTTTCTGTTTACTGCTGTCTTTGTCCGATACTTCTACGTGTTCTGCCGCTTTTATATGTTCTATGATTCTGCTTATACAGCTTAATCTTTGTCCTGTTATCTGATTACCTGTAACATCTGCACTATAGAATATTGCATCCTTAGCTGGATAATACAATGCATCGCCATTAAAAAATGCTGCATCATCACACATATTTCTTGCCTTGGCTTCATCACTTGTTATAACAAGCATAAAACGATAATCTTGTCCTATAGCACTTGCTATGTGCACCTTCTGCGTATCAATACAGCCACTTATAAGTGCTGTTTTTCCACCATCCACTGATAATTCTTTATTAAGTTGCTCTATTGCTGCTGTATCACATACAGGCTTAAAAAATGTGTTCAAAACCATCCTCCCAATTAAATCTGTCTGATATAAAGATGTCGGGATCAAAAGCTCCCGACTTTGATACCTACGAATTGTTCCGTCACTTACATCAGGTATAATTATCCGTTAAATTTATTCATACCACTTTCAATGCCTTCGCTTATTATGCATTCAACTGCTTCACAGGCTCTTTTATTTCCTTCTCTGAGTGTAGGATATAATTCAGCTGGAAACTTTCCAAGAACCCAGTCTGCAAGATCCCATCCCTTTGGCTTGTCTCCTACACCATACTTTATTCTTTTGAATTTATCACTGCCAAGATGAGCTATTATGCTCTTTATTCCGTTATGTCCGCCAGCACTTCCCTTTGGACGTAATCTTAACCTTCCAGGCTCTAAGCTTATATCATCAAATATAACTATCAGGTCATCAATATCAGCCTTATAATAATCCATAACCTCTCTTATACATTCGCCTGAATTGTTCATATATGTCATAGGCTTTACAAGCAGAACCTTTTCCCCTTCTATAACACCTTTTCCTATAAGTCCTTTATGCTTTGCTGTATCAACACTAATATTATACTTGTCTGCAAGTTCATCTATGCATGAAAAACCCGCATTATGTCTTGTCCCTGCATACTGTGTTCCTGGGTTTCCTAAGCCTGCTACTATATACATAAATTTATTCTCCCTGTTCTGTTTATCTTATCATTAAACTTTAATTGCTGCATTGCTATGCAATTCGTACAATCCTCTGACACTTTGATCCACCATCATAATATAAATGATATCCGTCAAAAAAGGAAGTATTTATATTATTTTTAACTATTTATGCAATATAAAAAAACTGCAATCATAACAGTTAGCGTGTTCCTAACTATTATGACTGCAATCTTTTTATTTTACAACTTTAAACAAATTTAACTTTATGAAATCTCATATTATATTATCTTATGCGTTTCTTTCCTGCTACTGTACAAGCCATCATTATAGCCATAACTGCAAGTAATAAGTAGATAGCAACTGGAGCTGCATCTCCTGTTGTAGGTGCTGTAACTGTTGCATCTTCTGTAATCGTTGTATCAGCTCCAGATGCTGACTCAACTTCCACATAATCAATAACAAATGGGCTTAATCCACCTGTTACGAATGATATAGCATCATCAGATACTGTTACATCAAGTTTTTCAAGTGTATTATCATCCTTAAGATGATAAACAACTACTGCATACTTAGTATAATCAATATCTGCATTCTTCTTAAGACTTATCTTAAGTGTACCATTAGAAAGCTTAACAACACTACCATCTTTATTGCTTAAAGAAATATCAATAATCTGTGCCTTGTCTGTAAGCTTTATATCCTCTGCATTAGCAACTGCTTCCTTAACTGCTGCTACCTGTTCCTCACTTGCAGCCTTTTCTATTGCTGTAACAGAACCTGTAGCTACGCCCTTGCCTGACTCGTCTACGAATTTAGCTTCCTTTGATACCTCAACGGCTGCTATTCCACTTTCTGTTGGAGTAACTATCTCAACTGGCTTAACATCATATGCATAATGAGCAGGAATCCATCCAAGTACTGTATTAACTGCTGAAACATTAGCTGATTCAATATAATCTGCAACTGCCTCAGCTGACTGATTTTCAGCCTTGCTGAACTGTCCTTTAGTTACAAAAGCATTTTCTCCTGAAACATTATTATATTCCTTGAAGATAGCTGATGTTCCATCTCCTGTGCTCATCTCACCCCATCCATCTTCTAACACATAACCATTAGTCTGTGTTCCAATAAATGTAGCATTAGAGCCTGCGCCCCATGTTCTACCATAATATCCTAATACTGTACCAGTGCTTACGCCATCTGTTGTCACTTTACAGTTTCTGAATACATATGGACTTGTCTTAGCTGCTGTAATATAACCAAGCTTTGCATTGTTTTTAGCAGCATCCTTTTCATCATCCTTATATGTCTTCCACTGTAATTCACAGTTATCAAATACTGCTGCAAATTCGCCACAAATATAATCTACATTACCACCAATCACACAATTGTTGAAATATGTATGATAGTTATTGTTCTTAGAACCATTTCTTCCAAGTGTATCCTGTGAAGAAAGAATCTTACAGTTATAACACTCAATGTTATCTGCCTCTATATAGAAAGCATTTGATCTTTCCTTATAAGCATATGCTGTAACATCAGCATCCTTTGCAAGTCTGTTTACTGACAATGTTGTACCTGCAATATCTGTCTTCTCTGCTTCTGTTAATTCATAGTTATAAGTATTCTTAAATGTTGTATCTTCTGCGATGAAGTTATCACCTCTTACGATGAATACACCACCCCAGAGACTTCCGTTACCTTCTACATATGAATACTTATCTCTTGCAAGTACTTCATTGTAAAGACCTGTAACAGGATCTACTGAATAATAATATGTACCAACACCATAGTACCATGAAATAGTATGGTTATTACCTTTAAGTGTTACATATGGAGCTGCCATAACTGTCTGCTCGAATATATCTGCTTTAAGATTAATAGTAACTCTGCCTGCTTCTCCTTCTGGTCTGTCCTGCATTCTAAGAATTGCATCTGAAGCTTCATTTAATGTAGCATAATCACCAGGAACATTAAGCTCGCTCTTAAAAGCTACTGGTTCTGCCTCCTTAGCTGGAAGTTCTACATATACTTCATTAACTGTTGTTCCTTCAGTCTTAACTGAAACTCTATCATGTGTTACACCACCATTAGTTGTTACAACACTTGTATTGTATTCACCTGGCTTTAATGTACATGTATAAGAATCTCCTGATACAGTAGCCTTATATGCACGTCCGTTAACCATGTTTGTAAGTGAAAGTTCTTTAACTGTTCCTTCTGGAGTGCCTGTGATCTTACCTTCTACAGTTACATCTGGTACATCATAAAGAGAAACAACTATTGCTTCACCTGTAGCTGTAAATGTATCGCTGTCACCAACAGCAGCTCTTACACCACCATCATTAGTACTTAACTTATATTCATGTCCTTCAAGAAGGTCTGCATTTGTGCCATCCTTTAACTTGATAGCGTTACCACCAAGATTAGCATCTACAACGCTTATCTCTAATGAATCTGATAATTTAGCATCTACATTATCAAACTTAACTGGAACGCTTACTTCCTTATCTACAATATACTTATAACCTGCATAAAACATGTTATTAGTCTTTCCTGTTGTAGACATTACATATGTATGTCCTGGTATTACTGCAAATGTATATGAATTAATACTTGTTTCTGTATCTGTATATCCATTCTTAGAACCATCTGCTGTATTATAATCATGGATTCTTAAGAATGATGTTGAACTAAAGTATACTGTCATTGTACCTTTAGCTGCTGGAGTGAAGATAGTTAATGTACCATCTCCCTGTCCAGGAATAGTAGGAATATTGTTACTATCTGCATGTCTTTTACCTGCTGTATAGCTATTATATTCTTTTCCGTCAACTGTTACTGTCTTTCCTGGTTTTACTGTATACTGTGTTTCTCCCTGACCTACTAATGTAAGTGTGCTGTCACCATATTTGTAATCACCTGTAGCAACAACATCTTCTTTAGCAATGTCATCAAGCATTAAAGTAAAGCTTTCAACTTTATCTGATTTAGCAAAATTATTTACCATTACTGAGTGAAGATATGCCTCACCTGCTGCTTCACATGTTATTGTAAGTGTTGTAGCATCTCCGTTATAAGATATGCTCTGTGATCCTGCATCTGCATCTGACTTACCTGATGTTGAACCAACTTCCGTACCAGAAGCATCTGTAACCTTAAATGCAGTTCCTTTGCCGTACTTACATAAAGTTAATGCAATCTCTGCACTTCCTGCAACCTTAACTTCAATCTTGTCTCCATTATAAACTGCTGCACCATGCTGTCCATCATGCCAATATGCTTTATCAGCTTCTGATACTACCTTAAATACACCATCATCAGATGTATAACCATTAAGATGTGTCTTTGTACTATATAATTTTGTAAAATCCAGTACATAACTCTTGCCAGCTTCTGGTGCCCCCGCAGCTTTTGCTATAGTTCTTACACCAGGTGCAAACTGGAATGTTCCAATCGCTAAAACGAATGTAAGAACAACTGCTAAAAGCTTTTTAGCTTTTCTGCCAATCTTCATAAAATACCTCCTGAAATATTACGGATCATTCCGCTAGATTGACTACTACTATATCCCATTATCGAATTGGTAACAACTTATATTTTTATATTTTCCTTATTGATTACATGTATTTTTAGTGTTAAAATACATATTGTTACAATATAAATAAATATTTGTTTATTTTTTGGTTATTTTGCATATATTTTATATGTGTATTAATTATATGCTGAACATATGAATCAACTCAAAATATTATCTTATATACAGAACGCTCCATTTCTTTATATTTTACAATTCACGCAGCTCTTATACAGCATCATATTCATTAGAAAGAAGGATTATAAACATATGAAACAGACGATACACAATATTTCAAGGTTCCGTATTGAACGTGGCATGCATGAACCACATTATTCCATGCACTCTGCACACAGTCATACATATTATGAACTTTTTTATCTCGTTAATGGTAATTGTACAATTTCCCTGGACAACAAGCTTTATACGCTTTCCGCTGGAAATATTATATTTATCCCTGCTAATGCAATCCACAGAACAAGCTATATAGGTGATAATCCATCCGAACGCATATACATAGAATTTTCTTCTGATTATATATCTACTATTGAAGATATCCTTGGAAAAAACTGGACAGACAAAAATCTGTGGGGACATATACTATATATAGAACCAACACATAAATCTTATATCAACTCTTTATTTGACAAGATTATCTCTGAATATAACATTATTGACCACTATTCAGACTGCTGTATCCGTCAGCTTTTTCAATATCTGATTATAATGCTCATAAGAGTTGACAGAACTAACATAGATGAAAAAAATTATATAACACATTCACATAAAAAAATAGAGGCTGATATGATAAGTGCCTCAAGATATATTGCTGAGAATTTCAAAAACAACATATCACTAAATGATGTTGCCGAATTTCTTAATCTTAACCCTGCATATTTTTCAAGCAAATTCAAAGCATTCCACGGTATAGGTTTCTCTGAATATTTAAGAAATACCCGCATTAATCATGCTGAATGGTATCTGATTGAGACTGACTTAAGCATGTCAGATGTTGCCGATGAATGCGGTTTCTGTAGTTCTAACTACTTTGGTGATACATTTAAGATTGTAAATGGCATCTCTCCTTCTGAATTCAGGAGAAAATATAAACCAAATAAAGCATAATATGCAAAAAACTCTCTGCCATCCTACAATAATCTTGTTGGATGACAGAGAGGTATTTTTCAATCCTTACACTGCTTCTTCTATCTTTTCCCCATTCTTGCTTACAATCTGTCCTTCATAAATCTCATATATCTCATCTGACAGATAATTAAGCTCCTCTGTATCATGGCATGCTATAATTATAAGCGAGCCATTTGCCTTAAGTTCATCAAGTATGCCCTTTATAAGACCTGCACCTGCTTCATCAAGAGCATTGATAGGCTCATCAAGTATAACTATATCTGGTTTTTCCATAATAGCTGCTGCTATACCTAATCTCTGTTTCATACCTAAAGAATACTTCTTGAATGTTCTTGTATCATCAGGATCAAGTCCAACTTTTCTTATGGCTTCCTTTATCTCCTCATCATTAATCCTGTTCTGGATAGAAGCAAGAATCTTAAGATTCTTAAAACCTGTATAATTAGATATAAATGATGGATTCTCTATAAGAAGTCCGATACTTGGTGGAAATGATATCTGCTTACCAAGCTCCCTGTCATTGATAAATACCTTTCCTGATGTTGGAAGTATAAGACCGCTTATCGCTCTCATAAGCATTGTCTTACCTGAACCATTCTTTCCCTTAAGACCTATAACCTTGCCACTTTCAAGTGTAAGATTTATATCCTCAAGTACTGTTACTTTCTTGAATGACTTTGTGTAGTGTTCTAATCTTACTACTGTCCCCATATTAATACCTCCTCTTAATTAAACAATCATCCCAATCCGTATATTAGTTTTATGCCGGATAACACAGGATAAATGATTTATATACATGTATAATAACACTTTTACTAGATAATGTATACTAAAATTTTAAAAATATCATATTATATAAAAAAGATGCCGTATTAATCAAGCAATATTAATATGACATCTTTTTTATTTAATCATATGCGTGTCAAAAGCGAATTTTAACACTATAATAACTTACAGTTTAGAATCTCAGTTCCGTATCTCTATGCTGCCAATCCTGATGTCTACTGCGCTACGTTCTCTGATAATTCCTCTACTTCATCAGCATCATAATATGCTTTCAAAACTGCACTTTGAAGATTTTCTCTGGCATGCCTATTGATAGGATGAGCTATATCCTTAAATCCTCCCTCAATAAGATGCTTACTAGGCATAGCTACAAACAAGCCTTTTTCTCCTTCGACTACTCTTATGTCATGTATAACAAACTCGTCATCAAAAGTAATTGATACATAAGCCCGCAGTTTACCACTGCCTGCAATCTTCTTGACTCTAACATCTGTAATATTCATTTGTTACCCCTATCTGTCTTCTATACAACCTTTTTCTACTCTGGTTAAGACCTTAAATATATATTTACAACCTTTAATAATATGATGGACTGTCTTCTATGACAATCTTTATACCATTCTCACCGACATATCGTGAATTAGCTTTAATAGTGCTGTTACTCTCAACTATACAGTTCTCAATATATGCATTATCTCCTATATATGCATTATTCATGATAATTGAGTTTTTAACAACAGCATTATTGCCTATGTATATCTTCTTAAACAGAACTGAATTATCAACTGCTCCATTAACTATACATCCACACGATATAAGACTGTTTGATACATTGGCACCATAATTATATTTAGCTGGTGGAAGATCATCCACCTTAGAATATATATCTGGATACTGCTTAAAGAAATAATCTCTTACATCTCTCTTTAAGAAATCCATATTAGTCTTATAATATGAATCCACAGATGATATGTTGTTCCAGTATGTATCAAGCTTGTAACCATATATCTTCTTAATGTTTCTATATCTTACAAGTATATCCCTGACAAAATCATACCTGTCTTCTTCTGCTGCCTTTTCAAGAAATTCAATAAGAAGACGTCTTCTTACTACATATATACCTGTTGATACAGTTGACAGATTCGTTTCTAAAGGCTTCTCATCAATATCTGTAATACGTCCATCCTCTGCAAGTGCAACAACACCATATCTTCCTATGTCTGCTCTGTTATCAAGCTTCTTTACAACCATGGTAACATCAGCCTTTTTCTCTATATGATACTGAAGCACCCTGTTATAATCAAGCTTGTAGACACCATCACCAGAAGCAATAACTACATATGGCTCATGGCTTGACTTAAGGAAATCTATATTCTGATAAAGTGAATCTGCTGTTCCTCTGTACCAGCTGCTGCTCTCTGCTGTTATAGTAGGTGTAAATACATATAATCCACCCTGCTTTCTACCAAAATCCCACCACTTAGATGAACTTAAGTGTTCGTTAAGTGATCTTGCATTATACTGTGTTATAACTGCAACCTTCTGGATATGTGAGTTAGACATGTTGCTAAGTGCGAAATCTATCGCCCTGTAGCTTCCTGCAACAGGCATGGAAGCAATAGCCCGCTTGTTTGTCAGTTCACGCATCATCCTGTTGTTACCGCCTGCTAATACTATACCTATTGCTTTCATTCTACTTCACCTGCCTTAATTATGATTCCACCGCTTGGTAATAAGCCATCCGGATAATCCTCTGCTGATGTAACTCCAGATATCGCCGTATTCTTTCCAATCTTAACTCCATCAGGAATAACCGAACATTCCCCAATAGTGACAAGACCAGAATTATATATCTTAGGGAACTTGACATTCGGTGCTTCTTCGCCTACACCAAGTTCTACATTATCACCTATAACTACTTCTTCTGCTATTATTGACTTGTTAACTATTGTATTCTTTCCAATAACGGAATTATTCATAATGATGGAATCTCTTACCACGGCACCTTCTTCTATGGTTACACCTGAACCTATAACAGAATTATAGATTCTGCCATATACTTCTGTTCCATCGCCTACTATACTCTTTTCAATAAATGTATTATCTGCAACATACTGAGGTGGAATAGTATCTGTTCTTGTATATATCTTCCAGAATTCTTCATAAAGATTAAATACAGGAATTATATCTATAAGCTCCATATTAGCTTCCCAATATGAACTTAATGTTCCAACATCTTTCCAGTAACTGTTATATTCATATGCAAATATTCTCTTGTTGTTATTAAAGCAGTATGGAATTACATGCTTGCCAAAATCACATTCGTTCTGGTCTTTAAGCTTTATAAGTGCTTCCTTTAGCACACTCCACTTAAATATGTATATACCCATAGATGCAAGATTACTCTTAGGCTCTGCTGGCTTTTCTTCAAATTCAGTTATTCTGTTATCCTCATCCGTAACAACGATTCCGAATCTGCTGGCTTCCTCAATAGGTACCGGCATAGCTGCTATTGTAATATCAGCATTGTTAGCCTTATGATAATCAAGCATTATCTTATAATCCATCTTATATATATGATCACCTGAAAGAATAAGCACATATTCTGGATGATACTGTTCCATATATTCAAGATTCTGATAAATGGCATTGGCAGTTCCAGTATACCATTCACTGCTTGTACTCTTCTCGTAAGGAGGAAGAACTGTTACACCTCCCACATTACGATCAAGATCCCATGGAATACCAATTCCTATGTGGGAATTAAGTCTTAATGGCTGATACTGTGTCAGTACACCAACAGTATCAATACCTGAGTTAATACAATTACTGAGTGGAAAATCAATTATTCTGTATTTTCCTCCAAACGCAACTGCAGGCTTTGCTACTTTTGCTGTTAAAACTCCAAGTCTACTGCCCTGACCACCGGCTAACAGCATAGCTATCATTTCTTTTTTAATCATGCTACCACCTCTGATGTTTAATTTACTATCTTAAGTTGTATAAATTATACCATATAATTCCGATTAAGTAAAAATAATTTTGTCTTTTTTTGGTGATTTTTCATACAATTTATTTACCTTTTTATTGTTACATTTTAACATATGTATTTTTAGTGAATTTTACGCTTTATTTTACACAGCACTTATATGCAGTATACATTTTATGCATTCCACATCATTATTATTACAATTATATGATGTCGGGCTCAAAAGCCACCGACCTTGATACCTACGGATTGTTCTGTGCTACGCACTCCCACGTCTACGCTACGCTTCGGTCCGTGCTAAACATCTGCCACTTATTTCTCATAACCATAGTACCCCCTGCATATATAACTTTATGCGTTTTATGTTTGAAAAATATATGCTTTAGGCATATAATCTCTATGATGACTTTTAAATATCTTACTAAATATTAATATAAGGTAATATGATTCTGGAACATGTATACAAGCCTGCATAAGCTTTATGTTCTGACGTCATGTCATCATCAGTTTATTAACAATAATTTATAGAAAGAGGAATATCATATGTTTAATATTGATTTTAATCATCCGATACATGTACATTTCATAGGCATAGGAGGCATAAGCATGAGTGGACTTGCCAGGATTCTTCTTGACAGGCACTTCACTGTCTCAGGTTCTGATGCACACGAATCAGAGCTTACAGATGAACTTGCAAAGGATGGATGTCTTATATCTTATCCACAGTCAGCAGACAATATCACTGGTGATATTGACCTTGTCGTATACACTGCTGCTATCCACCCTGACAACAAAGAACTTAAAGCCGCTATTGCTACTGGTATTCCTACTATGACAAGAGCAGAACTGCTTGGTCAGATTATGAAGAACTATCACACAGCTGTCAATGTAGCTGGTACACATGGAAAAACAACAACGACTTCCATGATTACTGAAATTCTTCTTGCCGCAAACGCTGACCCAACTATATCTGTTGGTGGTATATTACACAGTATAGGCGGCAACATAAGAGTCGGAAGTTCCGACATTTTTGTTACAGAAGCATGTGAATACACAAACAGCTTCCTTTCTTTTAATCCTACGTTAAACATTATACTTAACGTTAAAGCTGACCACCTTGATTTCTTTAAAGACCTTGATGATATACGTCATTCATTTAAGCTCTTTACAGAAAAGCTTCCATCTGATGGAACCTTAGTTATCAACACAGATATTGATAATTACGAATACTTCTACCAGGATACAGACTGTGAGGTTATCACCTTCGGTTCCGATCCAGCCAGGTCAATGTACAGTGCTGCCGATATAAATCATGATGAATATGGACGCTGTTCTTACACTCTTCTTATTAATAATAAACCATCAGGAACTATAAAGCTTTCTGTTCCTGGCGTACACAATGTATACAATTCGCTTTCTGCAATCGCTGCATGTATTAAGCTTGGTATATCCATGGAAGCTATTCTTAAAGGTCTTGTGAATTTCACAGGTACTGACAGACGTTTCCAGAAAAAGGGGGTATTTAATGGAATAACAGTTGTAGATGACTATGCACATCATCCAGATGAGATAACTGCAACTCTTAATTCTGCAAAAATGTATCCACACAACAGAATATGGTGTGTATTCCAGCCACACACATATTCAAGAACCAAAGCACTTATGCCGGATTTTGCCAAAGCACTTGCACTTGCAGATAATGTTGTACTTGCCAAAATATATCCTGCCAGAGAAACAGATAATCTGGGAATAAGTTCTGCCAATCTTTGCAATCTTATTAAAGCTGAAGGAAAAGAATGTTACTATTACGAATCATTTGAAGAAATTGAAGACTTTTTGAAAAAAAATTGTATCAACGGTGACCTGTTGATAACTATGGGGGCTGGTGATGTTTATAAAATCGGGGAAGACCTGTTAAAATAGGCATTTATCCCCTGTATAATATTTTTTCAACAAAGTTATCCACATTATCCACATTTTTATGTTGTTATACACAATATAAAAGTGTGGATTTTTTTGTTAACAACCTTTAAGTCAAAAATACAGCAAAATACATTATTTATACCACTTTGTCCACGAGTTATCCACATTATCCACAATATCCACAACAATATCCACCTGCTTTTAACACACTTTTCATTTAATTTTCACTATGATATAATCTGCACTGGCAGAATATCTGCCGCTTAACATTATGTTACATCATAGCAATTATTAATCATCAGGAGGATAGACAAGCTATATTTATAGCTTTTAATATCATATGGGCAATCTTACATTAACTACAAAAAACAATTATGGATACACAGCCATTTCCAATATATTTATAAGCAGCTTTGTACCTGAAGCCAATGGCGAATTCGTAAAGGTATATCTTTATCTTTTACACCTTATAAGCACTGGCAATTCCAATATAAGTATCTCTTTACTTGCAGATACATTTAACCAGACTGAGGCCGATATTATGAGAGCACTCAGATACTGGGACAAGCTCAATGTCATATCATTAACATTTGCCGGTAACAACGACAGCCTGTCCAACATAACCATCAATGACTTCAGCTCTGACAACAGTGCCACCAGCACTACTAAAGCTGATTTTAACAATACCACATTTCCTGAAACTGCCAAGCTGGCATCCGCAGCAGCTATAGCACCAACAGTGCCTGCTGCACTTTCATATAACATATCAGAAGGTCCAAAACATGTCGAACCTTCTAGCATGCAATATTCTGCGGAAAAAATAAGCGAGCTTAACTCCGATGAGAACTTTTCTATGCTGCTTTATGTTATAGAATCATACCTTGGACGTCCTCTGTCTATTAAAGAAACCAATGCAATAGTATACTTTTATGATTCACTTGACTTTTCTATCGAACTTATAGATTATCTTTTTGAATATTGTGTAGAACACAACAAGAAAAGCATTAACTACATTGAAAAGGTTGCTCTTGCGTGGGCCGATAAAGGTATACATACTGTTACAGAAGCAAAGGAAGAAGTATCTAACCATACCGACTCTGTTTACCAGATTATGAAAGCCTTCGGAATCTCTAACAGAGATCCTGGACAGCATGAACGTGCCATGATATCTAAGTGGGCTGATACTTACTGCTTTGACACTGATATAATTATAGAGGCCTGCAACAGAACAATCAAAGCCATACACCAGCCAAGCTTTGAATATGCTGATACTATTCTTTCAAAGTGGAAAAGCTCAAACATCACAACTATGGCAGACATCAAAAAGGATGATGCAGCATATGCAGCAAGCAGCAACAGCAAAACCAGATATCAGAGTTCTGCCAAAACCGGTTCAACAAAATTCAACAACTTCCAGCAGCGTGATAAAAAATCCGATGACTGGTACAACTCTTTACTTAGCAATAACAATTAACCTGTCAGCATAGCTTATGTTTTACAGCTTACTGATATTATCAGATTTAACTTATCAACATATGATGTCGGGGTCAAAAGCCCCGACTTTGATACCTACGAACTGTTTCGTGCTACGCACTGGTATCAATATATTTAATTATATGAAAAGGAGTAGTTATGTCACTTACTAACACACAATATGCAGCTGTTATGCGGATGTACGATGATATTCATACACACAATGCAGCCATACAGAACGAGCGCTACAAAGAAGTAACAAGTCTTTGTCCACAATATCAGACAATCGAAGATGAGATAATCTCCCTTTCTATGCAGGAAGCTGCCAAACGTATCGGAAATGACTCATCTGACACGAATACTGATGAGTTCAATGAACGCCTGCAGTCCCTTATTAAACAAAAAGCTGTACTCCTTGCTTCTATAGGCAAGCCATCTGATTATCTTGACAATATTTATACATGCAAAAAATGTCAAGATACAGGATATATCAACGGCACCAGATGTTCATGCTTTAAGAAAAAAGCTATTGACCTTATATATCATGATTCCAATCTAAAGAACATCACTGCCAACGAAAACTTTTCAACATTTTCCTTTGACTGGTATGACAAAACGACTATTGATTCTGCAACAGGACTCACACCATACAATAATATTCACAAGGTATTTGATGTATGCCAGTCTTTTGTAAAAACTTTTGATACTAACTTTTCAAACCTTTTATTATTAGGAGAAACCGGTGTAGGAAAAACTTTCCTTTCCAACTGTATAGCCAAGGAACTGCTAGACAGCTATCACAGCGTTATATACCTCACTGCCATAGAGCTGTTCAAATGCTTTGAAAACAGTGACTTCAACAAAGGCGAAGATGTGGAATATCAGGATGTCAGCTACTTTATTGACTGTGATCTTCTTATAATTGATGACCTTGGAACAGAAAGCTACAACTCTTATACCATTTCCAAGCTGTTTTATGTCATAAACGAAAGAATACTTAGAAGAAAGAGTGTTATTATATCAACGAATCTTTCTATGCCCCAGTTAGAGAATACATATTCAGAACGTATATTCTCAAGACTTATCAGTGCATATACAATACTCCGCTTATTCTGTGAAGATATACGGGTACAACAGGCTACAAAAAGAAAACATTAATTTTAAAAAATGTCAAATATAATCTTAAAAAATGCCAAATATAATTGACTTCTATAATATTTATGATTATAGTTAATTATGTATGTGTATTTAGAATTTAATTCACTGGAAAGTACGAATTAGATTCTTTATATAATAAATATTTTATCTATACAATGGAGGATAATACAATGCCACGAGACGAACGTCATACTGCAACAATTCCATACGGAACACTCGGAATCATTCCTTTAAAGAGCTGCTCTGCTATGGGCGAAAAGGTTGATGAATACCTTGTAAACTGGAGAGAACAAAGAGAACACGAAAATCAGTCTAATCTTGCATTTAGCGGATATAAAAGAGACAGCTATGTTGTAAGTGCCAGCACACCTAGATTCGGTTCAGGTGAAGGTAAAGGCGTCCTTAACGATTCTGTCCGTGGTTATGACTTATATATTATGGTAGATGTATGTAACTACAGCATCGAATATTCACTTTGCGGTAACACTAACCATATGTCACCTGATGACCACTACGCAGATCTTAAAAGAGTAATCGCTGCAGCCGGTGGAAAAGCAAGAAGAATCAACGTTATTATGCCATTCCTTTATGAAAGCAGACAGCATAAGAGATCTGGAAGAGAATCCCTTGACTGTTCTCTTATGCTTCAGGAGCTTACAGCTATGGGTGTTGAGAATATCATCACTTTTGATGCACATGATCCACGAGTACACAACTCTATTCCACTTAAGGGATTCGAGTCTGTATCATGCACATATCAGTTTATTAAGTACCTTTTACTTGGCGTAGATGATCTTCATATCGACAGCGAACATATGATGGTAATCAGCCCTGATGAGGGTGGTATGGGACGTGCTGTATACTTTGCCAATGTACTTGGTCTTGATATGGGTATGTTCTATAAGAGAAGAGATTATACTAAGATTGTTAACGGACGTAACCCTATCGTTGCCCATGAATTCCTTGGTACTAACGTAGAGGGCAAGGATGTTATCATTATTGACGATATGATATCTTCTGGTGAAAGTATGATAGATGTTGCTTCTGAGTTGAAGAAGAGAGGTGCAAGCAGAGTATTCTGTGCAACTACATTTGGTCTTTTCACTAACGGCTTTGATAAGTTCGATGAAGCTTACAAAAAGGGTATTATCGATAAGATTCTTACTACTAACCTTGTTTACCAGCCAGCAGAGCTTCTTTCTAAGCCTTGGTATATCAACGTAGACATGAGTAAATACATGGCTCTTCTTATTGATACACTTAACCATGATTCTTCAATTAGTGACCTTCTTAATCCTGTTGACAGAATCCAGAAGAGAGTTAAAGAGTATAACGAAAGATATGCTAAGTAATAGATGACCATAAGGTCTTAGCATTTATATATATAACAGGGAATATTTATCAGTATAATGTATGGCGGCGGCTATATAATGTATTGGTAACTATTCCCTTTTTATTGCAGCTTACATCTTATGATGATAAGGTACTGAATGTAATTAATATTTAATGTAATAATACAACCATTCATAACTAATAATAAATAAAGCCTTTCTGCAGCAATGCAACAAATAAAAAACGGTTACTATATTATCGCTATGTAATATAGTAACCGTTATTCTAAGTTATTCAATTGTGTTTTCCTCCAAATCATTATTCTTTTAATTAACTATTCTACAATGAATTTAATTATTCATAATGCTTGGTATGTGTCATATTTCCATTGGACTATACCTTCCTTTCTCACTCAATTCCTTACATCTATATTAACATTCTTAATGAATGGTTTCGATATATAATCTATCTATTAATATATTATCTTATGAACTTGTCTCTTTTAATATAGTTAATATATATCTTTTATATCGATTATTAATATGTTTAAGGTCTTGCTTGTTTGTAATTGTATATTAACACTCACTTGTTGATTTGTCAACTCTTTTTTAGATTATTTTTTATTATTTTTCAACTTGTTGTTCAGTTGTTTTATAGTAATGTTAATTGTTTGAATTGTGTCAAGATTGTAGCATATTGTATACACCATTCTGATAATTGTACAATATTAAACCCTCATATATTGAACTCCCTATACAGCCTTTCTCTTTCACTTTCATCTGTCACCTTCGCTATATCTTCCACTCTTCCTCTTTTCTTTAGTTCCACTACTAGCCTTGCTAATTTCTCCTCTCCTTTTATCTTTCCTCTTGCCTCTCCTCTTGCTTCCCCTTCCTCATAGCTCTGCTTTTTCACGCCATCTATATATGCCTTTTCATCAAATTCTGTTAGCAACATATCTGTCACCTCCGCCATATTTTTACTAAGGATATCCTTTAGTACATTATCGCGTATTGCTTCATCAATTGCAAGCGCTACTGCCTCTGCAAATATTTCTTTCTTATTAACTGACTTCATTTCTTTCTTATATTTCTCCGTCAACATATCGCTTTTCACTCTTACAAGTGCAATAAATCTGGAATACTCCATCAGCTTCTGGCACTTTTCCAGCAACTCCTGATTACACCCATAGTTGATATTAAGTAGTTGTACAGTTACTTCTACGCTAGGTTTATTAGCTTCTGCTTCTACTATATCCGTTCTCTGTACTTCCCCCTCAAGCACCTTTTCAAATGAATCAGACAATCTTAATTCCTGTTCCTCTGGTTCATCCTCTGTTCCATTATAGAAAACAACATATCTTGGAAATGGTAATTTCACAAGGCGCTCATTATATATAAGCAGATTATTCTGATCTATATATCCCTTATACAACTCAGCAAAATATATAAGCCCTCTTACAGGCATATTGGGATTCACACTGCTCTGATGCTCATAAAGATTCAATTCACTATTAATAATAAATGAAATATCATTCTTATACCCTATGTATATCGCATCTTCTATCGTGTTAATTGTAATCAGGCTCTCATCCATATGCTCTGTGTTATTCAATGCATTGTACAAACTAAGCAAATCCTTTTTATTATTAAAAACCTTTCTAAAAAGCGTATCCTTATATTTTCTATTTAACTTTAATTCCATATATTCTGCTCCTGTATTTTTATATTTACGTATATCAGCTTCACATATATTCAGCTATGTATATCAGCTATCAACACTTCATCTATTAATAATATTATATATCTATAAAAACACACTTTTTGTATATTTGCAATATCATTTTTATACTTTCGTTGTAATCGACCCAATATATGTTGTAATCAACTTATTTTTTGTTCATTAAACAAATCATATAAAAATAGAAAATATAAGATAATAAAAACGGTTACTATATTATCGCTATGTAATATAGTAACCGTTATTTTAAGTTATTCAATTGTGTTTTCCTCCAAATCATTATTCTTTTAATTAACTATTCTACAATGAATTTAATTATTCATAATGCTTGGTATGTGTCATATTTCCATTGGACTATACCTTCCTTTCTCACTCAATTCCTTACATCTATATTAACATTCTTAATGAATGGTTTCGATATATAATCTATCTATTAATATATTATCTTATGAACTTGTCTCTTTTAATATAGTTAATATATATCTTTTATATCGATTATTAATATGTTTAAGGTCTTGCTTGTTTGTAATTGTATATTAACACTCACTTGTTGATTTGTCAACTCTTTTTTAGATTATTTTTTATTATTTTTCAACTTGTTGTTCAGTTGTTTTATAGTAATGTTAATTGTTTGAATTGTGTCAAGATTGTAGCATATTGTATACACCATTCTGATAATTGTACAATATTAAACCCTCATATATTGAACTCCCTATACAGCCTTTCTCTTTCACTTTCATCTGTCACCTTCGCTATATCTTCCACTCTGCCTCTTTTCTTTAGTTCCACTACTAACCTTGCTAATTTCTCCTCTCCTCTTGCTTCCCCTATCGCTTCTCCTTCCTCATAGCTCTGCTTTTTCACGCCCTCTATATACGCCTTTTCATCAAATTCTGTTAGCAACATATCTGTCACCTCCGCCATATTTTTACTAAGGATATCCTTTAGTACATTATCGCGTATTGTATGCACACATCCAGATGTGTACAATATTAAACTCTCATATATTGAATTCCCTATACAGTCTTTCTCTTTCACCTTCATCCGTCACCTTTGCTATATCTTCCACTCTGCCTCTTTTCTTTAGCTCCACTACTAACCTTGCTAGTTTATCCTCTCCTATCGCTTCTCCTTCCTCATAACTCTGCTTTTTCACGCCCTCTATATACGCCTTTTCATCAAACTCTGTCAGTAACATATCGGTCACCTCCGCCATATTTTTACTAAGGATATCCTTTAGTACATTATCGCGTATTGTATGCACACATCCAGATGTGTACAATATTAAACTCTCATATATTGAATTCCCTATACAGTCTTTCTCTTTCACCTTCATCCGTCACCTTTGCTATATCTTCCACTCTGCCTCTTTTCTTTAGTTCCACTACTAGCCTTGCTAATTTCTCCTCTCCTTTTATCTTTCCTCTTGCTTCTCCTCTTGCTTCTCCCCTTGCCTCTCCTCTTGCTTCCCCTATCGCTTCTCCTTCCTCATAGCTCTGCTTTTTCACGCCCTCTATATATGCCTTTTCATCAAACTCTGTCAATAACATATCGGTCACCTCCGCCATATTTTTACTAAGGATATCCTTTAATACATTATCGCGTATTGCCTCATCAATTGCAAGTGCTACGGCCTCTGCAAATATTTCTTTCTTATTAACTGATTTCATTTCTTTCTTATATTCCTCTGTCAACATATCGCTTTTCACTCTTACAAGTGCAATAAATCTTGAATACTCCATCAGCTTCTGGCACTTTTCCAGCAGTTCCTGATTACACCCATAGTTGATATTAAGTAGTTGTACAGTTACTTCTACGCTAGGTTTATTAGCTTCTGCTTCTACTATATCCGTTCTCTGTGCTTCCCCCTCAGGCACCTGTACAAATGAATCTGACAATCTTAATTCCTGTTCCTCTGGTTCATCCTCCGTTCCATTATAAAAAACAACATATCTTGGAAATGGTAGCTTAACAAGCCGCTCATTATATATAAGCAGATTATTCTGCTCTATGTAGCCCTTATACAGCTCAGCAAAATAAATCAGCCCTCTTACAGGCATATTGGGATTCACGCTGCTCTGATGCTCATAAAGATTCAATTCGCTGTTAATAATAAATGAAATATCATTCTTATACCCTATGTATATCGCATCCTCTATCGTGTTAATTGTAATCAGGCTCTCATCCGTATGTTCTGTATTGTTCAACGCGTTGTATAAACTTAACAAATCCCTCTTATTATTGAAAACCTTCCTGAACAATGTATCCTTGAACTTTCTGTTTAACTTCAAATTCATATCCCCTCCGTACTTTTAATTTCATTACTAATTTTATTACTAATTTAATTACGTTTTTTATTGTCATACTAGTAATAATAGTATTGGTATTATATAAACATATTTGCTGTATATTTACAATATATTTTTTATACGCTTGTTGTATGTTGCAGGATAAATGTTGTAATTGGTAATATTTTTGTTTGAACAAATCATTAACGGACATCATTAACAGTCTGCTTTTAATATATTCAGAATTATAAATGCATCCTCTCTTTTCAATAAAATATTTAGCAAAATAATTACAATTAAATAAAAATAAATCCCCCATTCATACTCACATGGGTTGTATGAATGGGGGATTATAACGATTACATACTAAATGTATTTAATGTGTATCGACAAACCTTTATAAATAAGCTGTTCTTATGTATTAGCTACATACTGCCTAAATTACTGAAGGAGTGTAAGAACACCCTGGTTAGCCTGGTTAGCCTGGTTAGCCTGTGCAAGCATAGACTGTCCAGCCTGAGCTAAGATGCTGTTCTTGCTGTAGTTAACCATTTCTTCAGCCATATCTGTATCACGGATACGTGACTCTGCTGTCTGAAGGTTCTCAGAAGCTGTATCAAGGTTGTTAATTGTGTGCTCAAGTCTGTTCTGAACAGCACCCATCTGACCTCTTGCCTTAGATACCTTCTTGATAGCTGCATCGATAGTTGTAGTAGCTGTCTTAGCCTTATCCTGTGTGCTTAAGTCAACACTACCGCTACCTACGCCAAGTGCGTCAGCGCTCATATCATCAAGAGTGAAGCTCATTGTCTGGCCTTCATTAGCACCAATCTGAAGTTCAATACCCTTACCAGTAGCTGTAGCTGATGGCTTTAAATTAACAACTTTACCATTTGCTTCTGCATTAATACCTGTCTTAGCACTAATTAACTTAGCCATTGCCCCAGCAGCAGTATCATCTACGTCTGTTGCTTCAACAAAATTAACATCCTTATAGTCATCACCTAACTTAGAAGGATCTGTAACATATGCGAACTTCTCACCATTAACTGTGAATATCTTATCCTCAATGTTGCCTGTTCCATCATACACGCCAATCTTCTCTGTTATTGTATTATATCCATCTACGCCTTCTGTCTTAGTTGTAGCCTTAACATCACCATTATCCTGTGATACAAGTATAGCATTGGCTGTTGAACCTTTTTCCTTTGCTGTGAATACAATTTCTCCTGTATCTTTTGATGTTATATCATATGAATCTGCTAATGAAGTCTTTTTCAATGCTTCTGCAAATGCAGCTGCTGTTTCTTTAACTCCATTAGCAGTTGTAGTATCACCTGTAACCTTAACAGTTGTTGTAGATGAATTACCATTCTTATCTAAAACTGTAACAGAATATGAAGATTCTTTACCATCACCTAATGGAGCTGCAAAAGCTGCTGTTGTGTTAACCTGATTTGTTGATTCCACTTTACCCATAGCCTTTGCTGCATCTGCTGCCTTACTTACAGAAGCCTGTACCTTGCTTCCTGACTGTGAGCCATCAAGTAACTTCATTGTGTTGAACTCTGTTGTATCAGAGATTCTTGTAAGCTCGCTCTGAAGCTGCTCGATTTCGTTCTGTACTGCTTCTCTATCGTCATCTGTCTCTGTTCCGTTAGCTGCCTGTACTGAAAGTTCTCTCATTCTCTGAAGGATTGAGTGTGATTCATTTAAAGCACCTTCTGCTGTCTGGATAAGTGAGATACCATCCTGAGCGTTAGTTGAAGCCTGATTAAGACCTCTGATCTGTCCTCTCATCTTCTCTGAGATAGAAAGACCTGCTGCATCATCTGCTGCACGATTGATTCTGTAACCTGAAGATAACTTCTCTGTTGACTTTGACTGTGCTGATGAAACTCCGCTAAGCATTCTGTTAGCGTTCATAGCTGACATATTGTGTTGTACTACCATAGTATGTACCTCCGTGTAAATATAATAATTTTTTCTGGGGAATCCGTTCCCTCAAATGCTTCATGCACATTTGCTTACAATTTACTTGAATATAAACAATTCGCATAAAGCAAATCCTTTATAATAAGCAGAACTCCCATGCTAATTCTGCGTATTATCTTTGTTTGCCATCTTGTCTTCTTTAATCAGACGGCGTATCTTGGTAAGTGTGTCTGGTGAAAGCTTGGATTCTGCATAATAAGGAGAAATGAAGCGTGATGCTTCTTTGCCTTCCTTCTCTTTGTTTCTTGCAAGCACCTTGCTTCTTACAATATTCAGTTCCCTAGGAGCATCTATCAGAAGGTGGATATTTCCCTCTGAACCTCCCGAATAAACAACCCTTATATCCTCACCTATGATGATAAATTCACCAGGCTTAATCGTAAGCTTTAACATATAACCTCCTTGTTAACCTGTTATCTGCAACAATTTATCTTAAAATGTTGCATCCTTTTGAATTAAATGGAGGATTTGATATGGGAACAGCACAACCAATACGTAACGATGAAGAATTAGAAGCATTTAGAAACTACTATCTGGATCAGAAAACGAACTACCGAAACTATGCCTTAATATGTCTTGGCGTTAATTCAGCATTAAGAATAAGTGATATACTGAAGCTGAAATGGAACGATGTTTATGATTCCAGGAAAAAATGTTTCAAAAAACATATAATAGTGACAGAAAAAAAGACTGGAAAAGAAAACCGAATAGCTATTAACGCAAGTACAAGAACCGGATTGCAGACATATCTTAACAGTCTGCACTATTTTGACGTAAATGAATATATATTTATGGGGCAGAAAGAACACACCCATCTATGCCGTTCACAGGCATTCCGGATAATAAAGCAGGCAGCCTCTTCCCTTAATATGGAGAATGGAATAAGCTGCCACTCTATGAGAAAAACATTCGGATATTATGCATGGAAGTATGGAACACCACCAGCAGTTCTTATGGATATATATAATCATTCATCATACGAAATAACTAAAAGATATCTTGGGATAAAGCAGGATGATAAAGATTCGGTATTCTTAAGTGTGAATTTATAAGGTGAATTTATAACTCGAAAAAGTTGTGAAAGAATATGAAAATAATAAGAAAATAAAAATATAAGATAATAAAAAACAAGATAATAAAAAACAAGATAATAAAAAATAAGATAATAAAAATAAGATAATAACATTTTAACCCAAACTATTTTTATAATTTTATTAGTAATCACAGTTAAGTATTATTATTATATGACGATATAGAATATGTAATTGAGTAGAACAAACATTCAAAGGATGCAACATTTTAAGATAAATTGTTGCATCCTTTTTTATTAATTATATGAATTCTAAAAGATTTTATTCAATATGTTTATCCATTACATCTACTGATATAACGCATGATACAGCTTTAAGAACTTTTCATCTCTTTTTGCTATTGTTTCTTCATCCTTACCATCAGAATAATCATAGAAACCTTTCTTGCTCTTAACACCATATTCTTTCGCATCGTAATGTTCCTTAAGAAGTTCTGGTCCTTTAGAAACATATGTCACCATGCACACATCAAAGGCGGACCGACACCTTAGACCTTAGTATCGCTCCGCCTTTAAAAGCATTATATTATAACACTATACATCATTATATTTCTAGAAATCTACTTCTGTATCATAGTAGCAGCACTTAAGAAGCTTCTCCATCTCTTCCTGGCTTGGCTGACGTGGGTTAGAGCCTGTACATGCATCCTTGATAGCATTAGCTGCAACATCTGGAAGCTTAGCAAGGAATTCATCTTCTGGAACGATTCCCTGTTCTGCTGGAAGTCCACCCTCACCATAGTTCTTAATGCACTGTGGTATGTTAAGCTCGTCATTCATCTTACGAAGCATAGCGATTAAGTTATCAATCTTAGCTTCAGTTGTATCTCCACCTAAGCCTAAGAAATCAGCTATGTATGCATAACGCTTAGCTGCTGTCTCGTCCTTAGAGTTAAACTTGATAACCTTAGGAAGATACATCGCATTAGCTGCACCATGGATAATATGTCCACCTTCAAATGCTGCACCTGTCTTATGTGCCATAGAGTGTACAATACCAAGTAATGCATTAGAGAATGCCATACCTGCAAGACACTGTGCGTTGTGCATTGCATCTCTCTTCTCCATATCTTCGTTATATGAACCAACAAGATCATCCTTAATCATCTTCATAGCATGAAGAGCAAGTGCATCTGTATAATCACAGTTAGCTGTTGATACATAAGCTTCAATAGCATGTGTCATAGCATCCATACCTGTATGTGCTACGAGCTTCTTAGGCATAGTCTCTGCAAGCTCTGGGTCAACAATAGCAACATCAGGTGTAATCTCAAAGTCTGCTAAAGGATACTTAATACCTTTCTCATAATCTGTTATAACTGAGAATGCTGTAACCTCTGTAGCTGTACCTGATGTAGATGAAACAGCACAGAAATGAGCTTTAGTACGAAGCTTTGGTAAACCGAATACCTTGCACATATCTTCAAATGTTGTTTCTGGATATTCGTACTTAATCCACATAGCCTTGGCAGCATCGATAGGAGAACCACCACCAATAGCTACTATCCAGTCTGGCTGATATTCTTCCATAACCTTAGCACCCTTCATAACTGTATCAACTGAAGGATCTGATTCGATACCCTCGAATAACTTAACTTCCATTCCTGCTTCCTTAAGATAATCCTCAGCTCTCTGAAGGAATCCGAAACGCTTCATAGAACCACCACCCACACAGATGATAGCCTTCTTTCCTTTAAGAGTCTTAAGTGCTTCAAGAGCTCCCTTACCATGATATAAATCTCTTGGTAATGTAAAACGTACCATAATCCTGTACCTCCTAAAAATAGAATTAAATAATAAGTGATTAATATGGATTAATGTAATAATCCACCGATTGCACCCCACAATGCAATCATTCATATGTTTGATTAGATTGTTAATACTCTAACAATCTTTATATCAATAGTATATACCCATTTTTTTGTTATTTCAAGTAATTATATGTTAATTTATTGTATTTTATATGTATTTTATTTGTATTTATTACATATAGCTTTTCAGGCATAAGAGTTATCTTACAAATAAAAGCTCCTAATATGCTAAAAGCCCTGATTCAGCCAGCAGCACAATGCGATATATACAATATTGCAGTACTGCTGGTCAAACCAGAGCCTTATTATTATCTATTTGATTGTTGTTTGATTATTATCTGTTTTATTATTTCATAAGATTAATCCAGATATAGATTTATCCAGATATTTATCCAATAACTTCCTTCACGGTCTTAACAACATTATCAACTGTGAAGCCAAAGTGCTCGAACAATGTAGCTGCTGGACCAGAAGCACCAAAGCCCTCCATAGCAATAACCCTGCCATCAAGTCCTACATACTTATACCAGCCAAAGTCTGAAAGTGCCTCAACTGCAACTCTCTTTCTTACAGCATTAGGAAGCACGCTTTCCTTATATTCTGCTGACTGCTTATCGAACAGCTCCATGCTTGGCATACTTACAACTCTTACATCTATGCCATCCTTCTTAAGTTCTTCCTTAGCATTTACTGCAAGGCTTACTTCTGAACCGCTTGCAATTATAATTGCATCTGGAACTTCCTTCTGTGAGTCAGCTATAACATAGCCACCCTTAAGTGCATCCTTAGATGAACCCTCCATCTGTGGAAGATTCTGTCTTGTAAGTACAAGTCCTGTTGGTCCACACTCGTTCTCAACCGCATACATCCATGCTGCTGCTGTTTCTGTTCTGTCGCAAGGTCTGAATACTGTGAAGCCTGGAAGTGAACGGAATGCTGCAAGCTGTTCAATAGGTTCATGTGTTGGTCCATCCTCACCTACACCTATGCTGTCATGAGTGAATACATATGTTAATGGAAGCTGCATAAGTGCTGTAAGTCTTGCCATTGGCTTAACATAATCACTAAACACAAAGAAGGTTGCAACAAACGCCTTAAGTCCACCGTGAAGCATAAGTCCGTTTCCTATTGCCGCCATAGCCTGCTCTCTTACACCAAAGTGAAGATTGCTTCCTGAATAATTATCCTTAGAAAAATCTCCTGCATCCTTCATATTAGTCTTGTTAGATGGAGCAAGATCTGCTGAACCACCTATAAGATTAGGCATAGCCTTCTTTATCATATTAAGGATAGCTCCACTTGTATTTCTTGTGGCTTCAGCTTTATCTCCCTTTGCCCAATATTCATCAGAATTGAATAAATCGGACATATCATAGCCATCAAAGTAGTTATCCCACAGCTCCTTCATTTCAGGATATTTCTCTACATAAGCTGCAAACAGCTCATTCCACTTATCCTCTGCCTTTGCCATATTAGCTGAAAGCTCTTTATAATGATCATATACTTCCTGTGGAACCTCGAAGTCACCCTTACATGGCCATCCGATATTTTCCTTAAGTGCTGCAACATTATCAACACCGAGTGGCTCACCATGTGCGCTTGCCTTACCCTGCTTAGCAGGACAGCCATATCCGATAAGAGTATTAACTTTAATAAGTGATGGTCTTGTCTTATCAGCCTTCGCTTCTTCTATAGCCTTTCCTATTGCACAAAGATCGTTGCCATCCTCGACTTCTATTGTCTGGAAACCAAATGCCTTGAATCTTGTCACAACATCCTCTGTGAATGCTATATCTGTGCTTCCTTCAATAGATATATTGTTAGAATCGTAAAATACAATCAGCTTTGAAAGTCCTAATGTTCCTGCGAGTGAGAAGCATTCAGATGAAATACCTTCCATCATGCAGCCATCTCCACCTAAAACATATGTATAGTGGTCAACTACAGGATATCCTTCCTTGTTGAATACCGATGCAAGATGTGCTTCTGCCATAGCCATACCTACTGCCATAGCCATACCCTGTCCAAGTGGACCTGTTGTAGCCTCAACACCTACTGTATGTCCATACTCTGGATGTCCTGGTGTTAAAGAACCAAACTGTCTGAAGTTCTTAACCTCATCAAGTGAGAGATTACCTATTCCAAAAAGGTGGAATAATGAGTAAAGTAACATAGAACCATGTCCACCGGAAAGAACGAATCTGTCCCTGTTGATCCATTCAGGATTCTGTGGATTATAGTTCATATGCTTTGAGAATAACTCATAAGCTATAGGTGCTGTTCCAAGTGGCAGACCAGGATGTCCTGAATTAGCCTTCTGGATAGCATCAGCGGATAACACCCTGATCGCGTTTACTGACATTTCTTCAATATTCATATTAATCCTCCATTTCTATGATGTATTTCCACATCTTATGTTTACTCTTTTTTTCAATCCTTAAAGTCTGCCTCTGTAAGGAATATCACATCACCAGTATCACTGCGCTTCTTCTTAAGACCACCAAAGAACTTTCTTGATGCTCTCCTTTCAGAGTTTGCGATTGCTTTATTAACAACTTCTTTAATATCATCAAGCTTGATATTATCATTTATGTTATGAAGCTTATCTATCTTAAGATAAAGCTCAAGAAGTGCATCATCACCTACTTCATACTGTCTCTTTCTTGCAAATCTTTTAGCCATTTCCACAAGCTCATTAACATTATACTGCTTAAGAGTTATCTTATGGTTAAATGTTTTAGTAAGCTCTGGGTTAAAGTTAAGAAGCACATTCATTTCTGCATCTGAATCTTCAAATATAACTATCATTCTGTCTGTCTCTTCATTCAGACATGAAACTATCTCATTTATCCTCTTAGGCTGGATAGTTCCTGCTCCTTCTACGATAAGTGCTGTTCCCTTAAGCTTACCCATCGCCTTTACTATACCTCTCTGGTTGATACTTTCGCCAGATGTTTTGGCTATCTTCTTAGGCTTGTCAGGGTATACATAATTAATCGCCCTTACTATTGTTCTTGCAAGATCTGTCTTGTCAGAGCTTGAGTTACCAGATATAAGAATATTACCGCATGCTGATGTTTTCATATTCATCTCTTTATCAAGTGACTCAAACAGCTCGACGAGCTGTGCCTCAAGTCCCGGCATTTCTCTGTACTTTCTGAATATCTTTGCTAATTCTCCAGAAAGCTTCTTCTCTGACTGTTCTTCATCCATATCATCCATCTGCTTACCTTCCTTGCTATCGCTATCAGAATAAACAGATGCTGTTTCTGAATATGATGCTGCTGTTTCATTTACCTGCACTGCTATGCTATCAGCTGCATATGAAGCTTCATCTACCTTATCCTGTTTCTGTTCGTATTCTTTAAGCATTTCGTCAGTTACAGGACTTATCTTTGCTGTATCAAGTGAAAGCTCCTCATTTAAATCATCTTTGTTATCTTTCTCCACCAGACTGTCAAAGTTCACTACCTTAGAGTTATTCTGTGGTGTCTGTACAGCCATATCAGATGTATTGATAACCTCTTTAGCAGCCTCTTCCTCTGCATTCTTAAGTTCTTTTACTGTATTCTGTTCAAGGATAAATGCTGCTTTGCCTGTTCTCATGGCAAGGTCACGTCTGGCCGAATCAAGTGCAACCTCTGCCTCTGCAAGTCTTTTCGCCTCTGCTTCATCGAATTCTGTGCCTTTGTTTAAAGCCTCTTCCTTCTTCCTTGCGATTATACGTTCATAAGCCTTGCTCTTCTCATCCTTTTCATCAAGCATACGTTCAAGTTCTGCCTTAGAGAACTCCCTCGTATCCTGCTTTCCATACTTTTCTTCCCTTACAGATTCTATCCAGTCTGTGATACTTAGCTGGCCTTCTATCTGCTCATCCTCTGTCTGGTCATCATTATATGGCTGCTCACTGTCTGTATCAGCTGATGCAGTCTCTGCTAAGGTATTATCAACATTCTCGTTATTTCTACTATCCTTTCTTTCAAAAGGTGGTCTGAATGTTTCTTCCTGCTCATCTTCAAAAAGATTCTTTACATTCTTTGCAAGCTCTTCCTGAATATTATGTGTATCGTATATACTGTAATTAGGAACTGAAACTTCTATATTCATGGCATCAGCCTGTTCATCTATACGCTTCTGAGCTACACGTCTTGCTTCTTCTTCATCTTCCCTGCTTATTTTCTCACAGCTGTTTTCTATCTTTTTCTTAGCATTTTCGATAAGCTCTTTAAGCGATAACGATGCTTTACTTACATTCTCTGAGAAGCTGTTATCCGAACTATCTGACAGACTTTCTGACAAACTATCCGACAGACCGCCAGCTGGATTATCCTCTGCGACTTTCTGCTTTTCTTTATTCTCAGCTATTGCAGCTGCTGCTTCTTTATTCGCTTCGTTCTGTCTTTCAATGGCTTTTACAATCGATTCCTTTAATGCACTGTTCTGGTTATTCTGCACAAGGTCTATTGACAGTTCATCACTATCTTCTGAACTGTCATTATCATGTCCTGAAGCTATATTCTCTTTGGCTTCGGATGCAGGCTGCTCTTTTACACTGTCAGGCTCAGTTTTCTTAAGCTCATCTGCTTCAAGCACATCTCCAACCTCATCCTTTTTAAGCCGTGCAAGTTCCTTCTGTTCCATGAACATTCTTTCCTTGTTAGCCTCTTCGTCAGACTTTCTTGCATTGATCTCTCCAAGTATCCTTCTTTGTGTATTAGAAAGATTAACTCCAAGTTTTTCCTTAAGTCTGACTGCATTCTCAACATATATGCCATCCTGGAACCATAAAACAAGGTTATCGCATGTCTTAATACAGTCTTCCCTGCGTCCTGTTTTATAATATAGGTTAGCAAGCTCATACATATACTTCTCGTCTATCTCTGATTCCTTATAATCTTCCAGTATCTTTACAAGCTCAGTATCTGGTGCTCCCTGTGCCCTTCTTAAATCATAATATAGAATATATCTGTTAACATCATGTGCTGATATCTTAGCATATTCTTTATATAATTCTTCTGCATTTTCAAAATCATTTACCTTTATGAAAAACTCTGTAAGCTTGTATATAAGCTTTCTTCCACCAAGGTTACGGTTGTAAGCAAGTATAGCCATATCCCTTGCTTCCTCGTAATCTCCGGCTGCCTCCTGCACATTGATGACTGTTGCTAGAGTAGACCAGTCTTTGACCTTATTCCAGTTCATTTCTTTAGCTATCTGTGCAGCCTGCTTATACTCTTTCTTAGCGGCAAGCTTCTTAATCTGTTCCAACTTTATATTAAACTCGTATTTATCCACGTTAAAGACCTCCAATGTGTCAATAAATTGACCCTCATATCTAAACACTCCATATAATTTTATCACAGCAGAGTATTGTTGTAAACCGCCAGTTAATGTAAAAAAAAGGCTTAAATCCGGCTCGAATCCGGCTTAAAAAGCAAGCTGTTATAACACATACAGACTATAAGAAATCAAAGCTTGCCTGCTCATAATTCATTCTGGTGTATTCTAACTCCTGTTGTTTTACGTTGCTGTAATAATCAACAACAACTGTCTGCTGCCTGTTATCTGCCATCTTCTGTCCTAATATGTAGTTGACATCAAAGCGTGCTGTTATAGCAGGAGTTGCACCTCTTGCCGGAACTATAAGCTGTATATGATTAGCCTTCAGAAGCTTAAATATAGGCTCCCATATATATATGTCCTTCGCAGCGCCAAAAGGATTATCTATAAATATAGTATTTCCCACAATTCCGCCATCCATAACTGTATTAATATTCGATATATAGTTTATGATTGCAATAAGGAACTGTATATAAATACCCTGTGACTGTCCTGTTGAGCCTACGGCTTCCTCATATCTTAAGTACCTGCTCTGATCTTTTATACGTTCTCTCTTATACAGATTAATCCTTATTGAATTCATATCTGTTACTATAACAGAGAAAAGTCTTTTCCATGTAAGTCTGTTTCGTATATATCTGAACCTTTCCTCAGGATCTTTAAAGCTTTCTGCTGCCTCTATAGTCTCATCTATATACTCTGACATTCTTTCCTTGTATACGCTCTCCTTAACATATGGAATATTAAGACCTATTATAGATATATCTTCTTTATCCATCTTAATATGTGAAAGCTTAGGAAGTCTTTCAAGCTCCGTACGTATATTGCTGCACGTCTGTATACAACGGTTTTCGAAGTTATCCTTTATTCTCTCCATATCTTCGATTCCCTTGTGTACTCTTGTCTTTTCAAGTTCAATATAACTATTCGTCTCATCAAGAGAAGCGATCAGTGCACTTGTCTGCTGCTCATCCTTTGGCATGTTTACTGACATACTTATCTGCACAGCAAGATCCTCTGCATTATAGCTCTTTAGTGAATCTATAAGCTTACTCTTATATTTTACAAATTCATCTGTTTTTTTATACTCCAGCTTAAGTATTGCTGAATATTCTTTTGCAGTCTGCTCATATTCCTTATTCAGGTTATTATAATCCTGATACTTTATGTCCGTTTTTTTCAATATTTCTTCATCAGGTATATTTATTCCTGCACCTGACATGATTCTTTCAATATCTTTTCTGCATACCTGGATATCTTTAAGCTCATTCTCAAGCTTCTTTCCTACTGCCACTTCCTTCTTTATACCATCCTCAAGCTCTCTTGTTATGACAGTATTATTCTTAACGTAGCCATCCGGATCGTCACACTCAAACTCTTCATATGTTCCATACCTTTCTTCAATCTGTGATATAGCATATGAAACACTTCCCTCAAGTCTGTTAAGCATAGCCTCCTGCATGCCAAGTTCACGGTCTGAATCATTATACTGTTTGTTAAGTTCAGTTAATTCATCTGATATCTCATGAAGCTTTTCCTGGCTGCTTACCGATATCTTTCCCTGAAGATACAGCTCTTTAAGTTTTTCAGGTTCTTCACCTCTGTAGATGATAGAATCAATACATTTTTTCATTGATGCTTCAAGATGACTCTTAAGCGCTTCCTTATCTGTAAGGTCTGCATTCTTATTCATAAGAATATCTTTAAGTCCTGCGAAACGTCCTGTAATCTCCCTTATATTTTCTTCATCATACTCTGTAGTATCTGGCTTTTTGTTTTCATCTGCTGGTGTATCATCCTGCACATAATACTTTGAGAAAATATTTTCCCAGTTGTATACAAGTTCTGTGTATTTCTTATCAACATTATCCTTGTATTCGTTAATCCTAAGATACTCTTCCCTTGACTTGTCAAGCTGTGCTGCATACCCGATTATCGCACGCTCTGCCTTGGCAAGCTTGTCATTGTATGCTTTCAGGCTGTTCCTCTCTTCTGATATTTCCGCATACAGGTCTGATATCTTCTTTAACCCTTCTGCCTGACCTAGTGCACTGTCAAGCTGTTTTTTTAGATTCTCAAGTTTATTGGCATCCTCTGCCTTTTTTTCTTTATATATGTCTATGCTTCCATCCACCTGTGAAAGCTGTTCTATAACCTGGTCAAGCTCCTGCCTTACATTTTCAACTGCTTTAGTATGGGTATTTCCTGAAATAGCTTCGTATTTTACAACAAATGTATAATCCTCCCATACTATCTGTTTTCTGCCTTCAAGCTTCTGCATATCTTCATTCAGGTTGTCGAGTTCTTCCTTTGCTGTCTTAATCTCAAGTCTGCGTTTCGTATCATCCCTTAAAAAGCTCATATCTTTAAGTGCGAATACCATCATATCCTTATCTATGGCAGCCTGCTGGCTATCAAGTACCTTCTCACTTATGACTGGATATATCTGTGTACCTCTTCCAAATGTATTTAAAACATTATTATTCTTAACTCTGTCAAAATCATTTTTTATTATAAAGCTGTATTCAACAAACGGAATTCTTTTTAAGACGTTTTCTCTTTGGACATCATCAAGCTGTGAAACCCATACATGACCTTCTATAACATCTGTGCCATATGTATTGTAAAGATAATCCTTAAACGCCCTTCTATCAGGACTATCCATATAATATGAGCCGGAATTGAGTGCTTCTATATACTGGTTAAGCTTATCATACTCCCTGGATTTTTCATTGTACTCTGTATTCATCTTTGTATATGCTTTAAGTACAGCCTCATCAAGATCATCGGCTAATCTTACACCATATACCTTCTCTATATCTGCAAGTCTGTCGGCATTATCCCTTAACAGCTGCGACTGTTCATCCATTCTGCTGATATTTTCCTGCAGCATAACCTTTTTGGTCTTTAACAGATTAATCTGCTCCTGTACCTTATATATCTGCTTTGTGTCCTCTTCAAGCCCGCTCTTTACACTATGTATATCACCGCTTATATCTGATATATGGTTATTGCATTTTTCAAGCTCAGACAAAGCTGTATCTGCAACAAGTACTCCATACTGTCTGCAAAGCTCCTGCTGTCTTATCTCATCCCTGCTTATTTTTTCCTGCATGTTATCCCTTAAGCCAAGAACAACTGCACAGTCTTTTTCTGCATTTCTATGATTATCCTTTGCCTCTGCAAGTATGTCATATGCCTGTTTTTCATCCTCTGCTGCGGCATGTGTCATATCCTCAAGTTCACCTACATGCTTTTCATAGTATATCCTGTACACGCCTGCAAGCCTTTCAAGCTCAGAGGTTATGTCTTCATCTTCCCTCATTCTGTTATCAAGTGCTGTATCAACCTTTAACAGTTCTTTCTCATACTCTATATAATCATAATAATCATTGGCTGATTCCATAAGCATAAGGCGCTTCTTTACTGCAGCTATCCTGCTTTGCTTCTGTGAAAGAAGTTCTTTTGACTTCTTTACAAGCCCCTCAACATCCTTAAGTGACTTCTTTTCTGATAATACTTTGGCAACAGCAATACTCTTCTTTTTATCTTCAAGCCTGTTTACAAGGTCAGTATTCCTTTCGTCATGTGCTTCAAGTTCTGACTGCTTGTCTGTTGCCATATGTACTGCCGATGCAAGCATTGAATATAAAGCTTCTTCTTTATTTTTCTTATTCTTGTAGAATTCTGTATATGTATCTGCATACTCCTTGAACCGTTCCAGCACTTCCATCTGGTTATCATAACTGCTTATCTGACTGTTCTTTCTTGAAAGCTCTATAAGCTTATCCTTTATATCAAGAAGCGTCTTAGCCATCATGGAGTCATCATTTTCAACAGACAGCCTGTTATTGTAAGATTTCTGTATGATTTCTTCTATAAGAAGATCCTCAACGACCTTGCGGCTTGTTCTATAGTTAGTTTCAAAATATGTTCTTACATGACCCTCAGTTTTGTTAATACCTCTTACTATTTCCCATGCACTTTCATATATGCCATACTTTGATATGAAGCTCTGATAGTCGCCTTTCCTGTCAAATATATGAACCTCTATGTCCTTATCTTCTTTAGTTACATCTCTCAGATATGCCTTTAATCCATTATAAGTTACTCTTTCACCATTGTGCACCAGCGGAAGGTTCTTTATATCATCAGGTCCGAACTTCTTATAGAATATGCAGTAGTTAAAGTACTCTATACTTGTATTATCTGAAGCTGTACTGCTCCTGGCTGTCATGCTTCCTGTATCCGTGGCTGCTGCCATGTAATCTTCTTTGTCTTGTGCATCTTCTCTTTCTTCTGCACTCCTTGCCCTTCTTGCACAGAAGCCTGTCGTCATATATCTGTAACCATCCCTCTGGCAATGTGAATCAAGCTTCCACTCTACAAGCGAATGTATGCATGTGTTGCCACTGCCTTTCCTGAACAGCTTTTCTATCGGCTGTTTTTCATCAAGTGTACAGTTTGGTATCATATTCTGCATAAGAAGAAGCATAAGAAGACTCTTGCCACCACCATTAGCAAGATCATATATGGTATTCCTGCAGTTAAAACGCATCATAAAATCATCATAAAACTGAGTACCAAAATTATATTTTACATTATTAACCCTAACTCTGTTAATCTGTGGCATATATACCTCCTTGTTTTTACGAAGTAAATTTACGACTGTTCCTGCATAAGTTCTGCCATGCGTCCCTTATAGCCGTCAAAATAGTTCTCTATAAGTGCCTTGAACCTGTCAGTTGGGTAGAATCTGTTCTGTGCTTCCATAAGAAGCTCCTGTGATACACAGAAATTCAGTGCTATCTTTACAAAGCCTGTTTTAGAATTCTTAGCTGCCCTTACATCTGCCGTATCAGCTACTGTTATTACTGGAAGAGCATCCCAGCTTAGTGCTATCTGCTTAAAGCTGTTTTCTTCAACATCATCTATAATCATGCCCAGCTTCTTATCTATTATGGCAGATACGGATGAGTCTACATTTTTTACTATATCCTCAACTCTCACAAACTCTGCGTATGTTGTGCTTGCCGAATCAGTATAGAACTCTGTAATTATGTTATATATTATAAAATATACAAGATATAACTCCCTGTTCACCCTTAATCCAAGCTTATTTCTCAACTCTTCGTTAGTGTAGCCAAACACCTTGTTATTATCCCCTGCACTGACATATAAGCTGTTGTTATATTCATATATATTAAGATTGAACTTCTTAAGTGACATATGAACTATGTCATACACCTCGGCGTTAGTATTGTATTCCTGATAAAGCTGGCTGTTATCTTTACTTTCGCTTATCTTTTCACCCATTATAAGCTTTGATACTATATCCAGTGCCTTGTCCAGATTCCTGTTTTCCATATATCCTCCATGTTATCCTGTCTGAATTCTTACAGCATCGTTTCATCGTACTATGTTCATCATACTGTATTCATCATACTATGTTCATTTTACTGTGTTCACCATGCCAGCTATGACAAAGCATCATCATAAGCCTTCATAAATGCTACATTAGTAACCTGCATGTATTCACTGTCAGCCTGTTCACTCTCTGGTAAAGTCCCACCTTTTATTATCTTAAAATGTCTGACCTCTTTACCACCAAAACCCTCTTCAAGTATGCCATCAAGAAATGTTTCGCTGTGCATGTCATCTCCACCTATAACATACTCATCTCTCTGACACAGATTAACAAAAAATGCATAATAGTCCGCATTTTTAAGTATAGTATCACCATAAGCCCTGCTCATGTATTCTCCGAATTCATCAAGTGTTAATATGTCCGATTTTTTCAAACACACCTTATCTATACACGTAAGAAGATTCGTCATTATGAATATATAGTTGTGACGGATTCTTTCATCCTCTACTTCATCCTCATAGACTATCTTCTCTGGTTCTTTATCATTAACATATTCTTTCTTCTCATATTTCTCAGGCTTTACCATAAGTGCTTCATCTATCGTCCTAAGATCTATAGTCTTTTTAATATTCAGCTTAAATAAAGGATCTATCAGATACTTAAGTGCTTCCGCATTATCCTTCTTTATCATATCCGACAGTGCTGTTGAAAAATCCATATGCAGACGCAGCCTCGACAGCTTAGCCCTTCTTACTGCCTCATCCGTTGTATTCTGCATCTGTGTGCAGTCACGAAGCAGTTCTGCATGCCTGTTCATGGCTATCTTTAGCTGATCCTCAAGATAATGTATCTCCTTCATCGTCCTGTAATAGCTGTCTGTTCCCGATGAAAAGCCTTCAAGTCTTGATATCGCCTTATCTATAAGCTCCTTGTTCTTCTTAAAAAGCTTCTCCTCATCATTAAACCACTTCATGCCAGTGCTTACGAAATCCTCATATGCATCTATACCTGCATTCACATCCTGCGAAAGGACTTCCATAACCTCTGCCTTGCGAAGCTTTAAGCGTCCTACCTCTTCGTTGATTCTTTCAACAACCTCTACTCCGCCTTTAAAGTTATTCGAATTAATCATCTTTTCAAGAAGAAGCTGTGAAACACTTATCCTGCTTTCATCTTTTATCTCCTTAGTATCAAGATAGAATTCCACAGCATCAGAGCTTATCGAATACCACACACTGTTATCTCTTATTGTGCTTTCAATGAGCTTCATTCTTGACACCCTTTTCTTATGTTCAACCGGATCATAATACCTGAACTCAAAAGGCCTGCCTTCATTTTTTATCTTATCGAACACATAATCCGCCGCTTCCCTGCATTCCTCATCCGAAAGCTCAAGACCAAAATCCCTTTTAACAAGCAGCTTAAAGAAATCAAGATATTCATTATATGTAATATCCTTTTCCTTAAAGTTATTCTCCTCAATAAAAAAACGCAGAACGGCCATAAGAATATAACCCATATCAAGCGCACAGTACTTTCCATCCTTATACTGGTCAAATGAAGCGTCCATGAGCCTGAAAAAAGGATAATACTTCTTAAGATTAAGCATTCTTTCCCTATGATCTGTGATTATCTCTCCTATCATACTTCCTGCCATAACACACCTCATTCTTTAAGTATCTGTTTTGTTGATTCTATATTCTTTATAACAATTCTGCTTTCTATACATGATATGATTCTGTGGATTGTAAAGCAATGCTGCGATCCGGCTGCACCAGCCAGATTCAAAGCCACACTACAACTCAGTTCTTCCATCCAATGCCCTAAGAAGTGTAACCTCATCTATATATTCCAGGTCTCCGCCTACCGGCACACCACTTGCTATTCGTGTAACCCTGATTCCAGCCTGTTTTATCATCTTGCTTATATACATAGCTGTTGTCTCACCCTCCAGGTTGGAATTCGTTGCTATGATAACCTCATCAACATCCTTCTGAAGTCTTTTCATGAGTTCTGCAAGCTTGATATCTGATGGTCCTATTCCAAGCATAGGACTTATTGCACCATGAAGGACATGATATACGCCCTCATACTTACCTGTCTTTTCATACGCTGCCATATCCCTTGTATGCTCAACAACCATAATCTGCTTATGATTTCTCTTAGGATCCTTACATATAGGGCATAACTCATCATCAGTAAGTGTAAAACATTCCTTACAGTAGTGTACATTCTCCTTTGCACTTACCATAGCATCCGCTATTGACTGCACATCCTCCTTAGGCATGTTTATAATGTGAAATGCCAGGCGTTGGGCGCTCTTAGCCCCAACCCCTGGTAATCTTGACAACTGTTCTATTAATTTATTAATATGACCGCTGTATATGTCCATTAGAAAAGGCCTCCGCCAAGTCCTGAAAGACTGCCTGTAATCTTAGACATAGATGCCTGTGACTCTTCCTCGCACTTGCGAAGTGCTTCGTTAGTTGCAGCAACTATTAAGTCCTCTAACATTTCTACATCATCTGGATCAACTGCCTCAGGATTGATCTTAACCTTAGTAACTTCTCTCTTACCTGTTACAGTTACTTCGACAACTCCACCGCCTGCTGTTGCTGTGAATTCCTTTGTTTCAAGGGCAGCCTGCTGCTCCTCCATCTGTCTTTGCATTCTCTGTGCCTGCTTCATAAGATTGTTCATATTGCCAGGCATTCCTCCTGGAAATCCACCTCTTTTAGCCATTATATAAATTCCTCCTTATCATCTATTTCTATATTCATCCCAACAAGCTCCTCAAGTGCTACATAACGCTTGTTAAAATCTTCATCTTCATCCATCTTGGTTACTACGATTCTGACAGATACCCCTGTCCTTTCTTCTATAAGCTCCTCTAACATGGTAACTGTTTCTTCCCTGCTTATAGCATTGTAACCACTAAGTGATTTTATCATAATCTCAAGACTATTGCCATCCTCTGTTACAGTAACATATGCCTGTTTTAAGAAGTTCATAAGAAGTGCATCATCTATGGATGAGATTATGACATTCCACTGTGATGCTATCTGCTTTATATCATCAGTCACTGCATCATAGTTTCTTTTAATCACTGGCTTGTTATCGTTATTATTAACTCCGGCTGCCACGAATCCGTCAGCACCAGCTCCTGTCATGTCGCTGCCATTCACTCCACCCGGCATTATAGCAGCACCCTGACTTATGGCATTAAGCATACCAGCAGGGATAAGTTCACCTGACTTAAGCTTATCTATAACCTGCATGGCATCACCAAGCTGTGTCTCAAGTGTGTTGATGCGTCCTGCAAGCTCCGTCATATCAGCTGGATTCTCCATGGCTGGTCTCATCAGCTTTATAAATGTAACCTCCGCCTTTACTCTCTTCTGTGTTGATGTCTTCATATCGTTGGATAGCTCTGATAACACTCTTATATGTCTCATGAGTGTATCTGCATCAGCTTCTTTAGCAGCTTCTATCATATCAGCTATGTTATCCTTAGATACCTCGATTACATCCTCTATCTTATCAGTATCTTTAGTAGTCTTTATAAGTAAAAGATTCCTCAGATACCATATAAAATCTGTGACAAATTGTGATAAATCACGTCCCTGCATGATAATGTCTTCCATAAGGCTCATACAGCGTGCCACATCATTTTCTCTTATCGTCTTATACATATTACTGAATATAGCTGTATCGACTGCGCCAAGTACATCAAGCACATCATCATACTTAAGCTCTTCCCCAAGATGAAAGGCTATGCACTGGTCAAGAAGGCTTAGTGCATCTCGCATAGAACCATCCGCTGCTTTAGCCACATACCTGACAGCCTTATCTTCAACCACTATATTCTCTGCCTTCATCAGCTCTGACAGCCTGTCAGCTATCGTTTCTATAGATATTCTATGGAAATCATATCGCTGGCATCTTGACATAATAGTTATAGGTATCTTTGCCACCTCTGTCGTAGCAAGTATAAATATAACATAAGCCGGTGGTTCCTCAAGTGTTTTAAGAAGTGCATTAAACGCTCCTATGGAAAGCATATGAACCTCATCGATTATATATACTTTATACTTTCCTTCTGTTGGGGAATACTGCACTTCATCCCTGATTTCCCTTATATTATCGACACCATTGTTTGATGCCGCATCTATCTCTATAACATTCATGGAAGTACCAGAAGCTATTGCCCTGCATGTAGGACACTCCCCACATGGGCTCCCATTTACCGGGTGTTCACAGTTAACTGCCTTTGCAAATATCTTTGCCACACTTGTCTTACCTGTACCCCTGGTTCCACAAAACAGGTAAGCATGTCCTATTCTGTCGGCATTAATCTGATTCTTTAAAGTTGTAACAATATGTTCCTGACCTTTGACATCTTCAAAGTTGTCTGGTCTCCACTTTCTGTATAATGCCTGATATGACATAACTTAGGATTTCCTTTCTGTCATGTTGTTTAAAAACGCACAAAACCGTGCGCCCGGCTTCGAATGATCATCCACAGACGTTACCGATACAGTTAGCTCGATCCAGGCTGCCTTCCGGCACACAGAAGGTTTCACTTAATGCTGCTTCATTCCTGACCTGACATGGTTCATGAATTCCTGTTGCGGAAGACCCAGATGTCATCACCACTTATATCGGGCGGCTCCATAAAATCTCGCCCTCTGCCGAACATCACCCCTGCTATAGCGGATTGCAGGTACAAGGTGCCGCTAACTCCCCGGCTGCACGGTTCTTTTATTATATATGTTTTATACTAACTCTGTCAATCGTTTTCTTATAGCAACTCATGCAATGCAAACTCATGCAACGTAACCCACATAGCAACTCACATAGCAACTCACGCAGACTATCTTATAAAGTTAGTTTTTATCTTATCCTCACCACAAGGAAGCTCAACACCCTGCTTTTTTGCAGCATCTATAGACTTAACAAGCCATGCCATATTCTTTCCAAGAAGCCGCATAGTCTGCATGCCTTCCTCATCCCTTACAACTTCTTCTGGTGTGTTTCCATGAACTATGTTCCAGTAGTTAGATGATACAACAGGCATCTGGTTAATCTGGAAATACTTGTTAAGATCATCAATAGTTGACGTTGTGCCACCTCTACGTGCTGATGCCACTGCTGAGCCCGGCTTATACTTCATATCTGCACCGAAAGCTCCAAAGAATCTGTCAAGAAACATCATTATTTCTCCACTGGCTGATGCGTAATATACCGGCGAACCTACTATAACACCATCTGCTGTTTTCACCTTTTCACCAGCTTCTTTGACTACCTCATCGACTTCTCCCTTAAGCACTCTGCTTCCCACATTGATAATCTCTGTTTCTACACCCTCACTTTCAATGGCCTCAGCTGCCTTTGAAAGTGCTGTATATGTACAACCTACATCTCTCCTGCTTCCGTTAATTAATAAAACCTTCATTACTATACGTCCTTTCTTTACTTGTCTACTGTGCAGCTGACTCAGCTGCCATCTCTTCATTGATAGTATCTTCTGAGGCTGCCATAGCCGCAAGAGTCATTGTAAGCAGCTTTTCAAGTTCCCATCCAAGCTGTTTCGCACCTTTTTCTATAACCTCTCTTGAACAGCCTGCTGCAAAGCCTTTGCTCTTATACTTCTTCTTTAAAGACTTAAGCTCCATGTCCTTTGTACTCTTAGATGGTCTCATAAGTGCCGCTGCCCATATAAGACCTGTAAGCTCATCTGCTGCAAAAAGCACCTTTTCCATCTCATGCTCAGGTGCTACATCAACAGTTATTCCATAACCATGTGATACTACACCATGAATAATATCCTCTGACACTCCACCTTCTCTTAAAAGTTCTGGTGCCTTTATGCAATGTTCTTCTGGATATAGCTCAAAATCTATATCATGAAGCAATCCTACGATACCCCAGTATTCTGCATCCTGCGAATATCCTAACTCATTGGCATACCACTTCATGACAGCTTCTACTGTAAGCGCATGCTGGATATGAAAAGGATCTTTGTTATACTTCTTTAGTAATGTAAATGCTTCATCTCTGGATATATGTTCCATCTTTATTGTGCCTCCATTATATCTGATTTTTCAATTATCCTTATAACATCAGAAGAAAAGTATACTTCTCCTTTTAGGACTTACATACATACAAGAATACTCTGTTATTATACACCAAAACCAGCAAATATCAATTTTTTAATATTGTATTGTAATTTATACAATTAACACAATCTAACAGACTTTTAATTTTCTATAAACCATATCACTCCAAAAAATATAACCGCAAACACAGTAACTATCTGCATTTGCGGTCAAAAACTTATTCAAAATAGTACAGATATACATCCTCAAGGTCAATATCATTATCAACCTTTACCGCCTCCTTTGGCAGTTCATCTCCAACAAGTCTTAACACAAGTCCATCCTTTCTCTGTCTTATATTTCCTATATGATACTTTTCCTGAAGGCTGGCAACATCATCCAGCGTGCATGTAAGTTCCCCGACCTTTCCCTGCATTTGCTCAATAAGCTGTGATGGAGTTCCTGTTGCTATAATCTCGCCATTCTTTAACAGAAGAACCTTATCTGCTATACATTCTATATCACTTACAACATGCGTAGCAAATAATATAATCTTATCCTTAGATAGCTCAGCAATATAGTTCCTGATAGCTATCCTTTCCTTAGGGTCCAGTCCGGCTGTCGGTTCATCAAGTATAAGTATCTTTGGATTGCCAAGCAATGCCTGTGCCAGAAGCACTCTCTGCTTCATGCCTCCAGAAAAGCCACCTATTTTCTTATATGCGACGGATGTAAGATTCACTATTCCAAGAAGCTCATCTATCTGCTGTCCGACCTTTTTCACAGTCACCTTGCCATTATCATCCACTGATTTTATGGCTTTCACACCTTTTATCTCTGCCATGTACTTAAGAAATGCCTTCGGTGAAAAATCTTCATAGAATCCCTGCTGCTGTGGCATATATCCAACAATCCCACGAAACTTAGCACCTAACTTTAATATATCCAGCGGCTCACCTGATATTGTTTTCTCATTATCATCACAGTTATATTCCTGACTGTTTCCACATGTATTATAGCCATCACAGTATGTTATACTTCCACCATCCTTATCCCTGCTCACGTTATCAGTTATAAGGTTAATCATTGTGCTCTTTCCTGCACCATTGGCTCCAAGTATGCCATACACACCTGGCGTGAAGCTATAGCTTATTCCCTTTAATGCTTTTACGCTGCCATAGGTTTTCTTTAAATCATCAATCCTAAGTTCCATACTATCCACGCTCCATTTCCCTATATATTCCAGTCACACTTTTTTACTGTAATCAATAATCAATGTCCATTTTTTACAATTCTTCTGACGCTTATCACCCAGCAGACCAGTCCGGCAGCACAAGTGCCAGCGATACGACAAGCGATAACACATAACCAGACATTGTTGATATAAGTACTACTATACCGGCTATTGCCATAAGTAATACAAGCTTCCATATTATATTACAGATAAGATAAGCCATAAGTGACATTTTAAATGGAACAAATGAAAACTTGGGATAATTCTGTATGGCTGTCTGCATATCATCTATCTTATATACCCTTGTAATATTCACGATATCCGGAATGAATATCACTACCCCTATGCATATCGAAACTATAAGTACTGCACACAGCTTCATCATACACCAGCTAAGTCTTCCCCTTTTGGCTGTATGTATAGATATAAGCATATTCTGTTTCTTTTCACCAGACACAATCGAAAAAATAATAAATATCAGCACTATAACTGCCAGCAAGCCATACACAGCTTCGTGACTATACAGCTTTTCGCCAAGCATCTCTTCAACAGCAAAAGGCATTGTTACCTCTCCGGTTATATTTTTTCCCTTAAGATATTCAAGATTGTTTATATTCCGGTGTATCTCTTCCAATCCTTTTTTATATAACGACACCTGCATTGTGGCTTCGTTCATATCTTCCCTGGTGAATTCCTTGGTTTCATTGGCAAATGCTGTATTTATCTGCTTAAGCCTGTCATTCCAGTACTCACTCTCCTGCTCATATCTGTATACTATATCCGAAAGCTCATCTGATAACTGCATGTCTTTTGCTTCACTATAATATTTCATAGCTACAGCCAAATCTGAATCATATGTATATCCCTTTTTTATACCAGTATTGGAAACAATAACAACCGCTATTGCTAACACAACTATTCCTTTTTTAACCCATAACAGCTTATACAGCTCCATGACAAGTACGGGCATATGACTTAACACTGACTGACACCAGGCTGTCAGTTTATATTTTAACTTACTGAATAATGTAATTTTTTTACCATGCTTTAAAAGACTGTTTACACATATACCTCCAGCACATAATACAAGCACAAGTATAACTTCTACAGCCACGTCTGCCCTTATATGGCTTATAATATACTTTCCAACTCCTATGTTTTTATAGCTGGCAATGATACCAGATGGTATTATCCAGTTCCATATATTTATATTCTTTAAAGCCACGAATCTGCTTTTATCCGAAATACCCATATACATCACATACGATATACCAAGTATTATTACAGCTATTCCCATTCCGGCAGACACATTATCAGACAGGCTCACCAAAAGCCACACTATAAGTCCGGTTATGAATACTGCCAATGCTGACAATGCCAGCATAGCCGCTACAAACACCCACTTGCTGTCAGTAAAACAGATTGTTGCATACTTTTCATAGCTCTGCAGGGAATTGCCCATATACTCAAAGCCGCCATATATTCTGAACGATATGATAAAAACACATATATAAGCACATAAGGTACTTATAGCACTTACAAATGCAAGAATAAGTATTCTGACCAATGAAAGATATGCTCTGCCTTTTCTTGCTGCATATATAATATAACCAAGTCCATTTTTTCTGTCATCAAAATACCTGAATACGCATATAAATACAACTAATAATATAAATATATTAATATACGAACCTGACGTAACAACTGCATCCACTGCCTTACTGTTATCAGGACTGACATCTATATCCAGCAGCTTACGAAAATCGTACTTTGATTTTAATATATTGATATGCTCAAATGATGACTTATCTGAATATATCTCTGTCATAAGCATTGAGTTACCCTGCTCTATATATCCATTAATCAGCTCATCATAGCCTCCGACATAATCATAAGTGGCATCATATATATCAAGCGCCATATTAATAGCATCCGAATCCTCAATATATTTATCCAGTACATCTTTATGATTCTGCTGTAAGTCTTCATAATACGCGACAATCTCTGGCTGTGAATTCCTATAACGCTGTATCTTCTCTTCATATCTGCCCGCGTTATATAATTCTTCATCTTCTGACTTTAAACGGCTCCACTGCTCCATGTTATATATCATATACAGCTTTGCCCTTGCATTAACCTTTGCATGGATTTCATCCATAGCATCAAGACTGTCATAATAATCTTTTAACATCTGATTATAATAACTATATACCGTCCTGGTTGACACCTTATGCTCTTCGTACTCTGTTTCCTTATTTAACTGATAAAATATAATACTGCAGAAAAAACATATTATAACAACCAGAGCCAGCATCCATCTATTTATTATTCTACGAAATTCACTCATAGGCTTCCCCCCATCACAACCCATGTTAACGATTATTCATCCTAATTGATGATACATACGGATTGCTCCATTGCTTTGCAATTCACACAATCCTTACGTAATCATATAATAATATACCGTTTATTGACGAATCATGCCATTATACATCTGTTTCCACTTTTCATTGCCTGTTCCTATTGTATCCTTCTGCAGAATGGCATATCTGTAACATTCTGTCCATCCTGAATCCTGTGGATCATCTTTAAAATCATTTCCTCCCATAAGGCTTACTACCACATATCTGTCATCCAGACCCAAAAGGCGCCCATATCTACTGAATTCCTTAGAGTAAATGTGATTTCCCTCTTTATCTAATATTACCAGCTTGCCTGTAGTATCATTGTCCTGAGTATCAAGATAAATTTTATCATCATCACACATAACACAATACGATATTAAAACTCCCATATCATATACATCTTTTATATCTCCTGCAGCAATATTATATCTGCATAATTTCACTTTTTTCTTAAGACCATCTGCTGATAACTCATCTACAAAAAAAACGTTTCCAGTTGTATCAACAGCAAAACCTCTCATATATGCATATGAATCACCATCACTTCTTTTATTACAATCTCTTGGTGCCTTTGTCTTTAATAGCTCTGTAAGTTTTCCAGACTGCTCATCTATCTTATATAAAACAAATGTATACATATCCTCTTTTTCATCATAGGTACATATTTTAGCATAAAGCTCATTATTAGCTACCTGTATATCACACGTGTAACTACGAGTAGCTTTATACTGCAGCAATGTTTCATCATAGTTAAGCAGCACATCTGTTTTTCCTGATTTAATATCTGTTTTATATAATACAATCTCATATCCCGCATCCGAACCGATTATTGTATTTTTCTTTGCCCAGCTATATACCTTATCATTCAATATACATACATCATTGTTATTTCCTACACAAGGCTGATATTCCGGATCAGCGCTTATAACACATTCTTCTTTTTTATTCTTTCCGTTTTTATCATAAGATACCAGCCTTAACCCTGCTGTTTCATCATATGTTCTCATATATAAATGTTTATTGTAGTACACAAAACCTTCGTCTGGTACATCTCCAAAATATGCCTCACACTCTTCGGAATTATGTCCACAATTGATCTTACTGCATAACGGTGTTACCTTCTGTGTGTTAATATCATAATAATATATTATCTTACCACGTTCATCACTCTCATTTTTAGCCTTCTTAACATCACTATGTGAAAATATACTTCCATAATGATTGCTTGTAAAATTATCCATCATTCCGCTTGATGTTGTGTTTCTTACAAAATAATATCCATCCTCAGCGACGACAACATTGTGATTATCTTTCTGATAATATGGGTTCTTATCAAAGTTATAGTCTATTCGGGGTACTTCTTCCTGTTCATTCTGTTGATTCTGACTTATAGCTTCTGTAGTTATTTCTTCACTTGAATAGTCTGCTCCTGTCCCGCACCCACTGGTCACAAAAAGCATTGCCATAATCAATATCGTAATAAGTCCCTTCATGATTGCCACACTCCTCTCTACACCTTTTGTAAGAACGCTGATTTGTTAACAAACCAGCGTTCAATATTAATTATTTTTAATCTTCAACGTAATAATTCACGCTTCCATATTCATCAACATATACAACAAATTCTTAATCTTATTTTTCTATTCATATGCTATTTCTCCTATCTGCCTGGAATCATTATTGTTATTGTTTCTCCATAAGTCTTTATATCTTCATTATATTCTTCCTTATACGACTGAACATATCCACCACCTGATCCTTTTCTAGTTTCATTTGTTTTATTCTTATCATACTTTATATCTTCCTGTTCAACTTGTTCTTCACTACCGTTTATATTAAGCCGCTCATTATCTACAGCTGCTGCAATCTGCATCTTAGGTTTTATGGATAGTATCACGATAACAAATGTCAGTAACAAAAAAGCAACAACTGTACTTCTGATATGAATCTTTTGCTGACTCATTATATTTTTTATTCTGTTCTGGATAATTATATAATCATTGCTAAAACCCAACACTCTTACTTTCTTCTCATTGCTTTCACATGATAATCCAAGCAATACTTTAGCATATTCACTATGCCAGTTTTCTTCACATCTGTGTTTTTTGCAACAATCATAATCACATACAAGCTCTATATATTCCATATATCGTTTATAGAACATCCATAACAAAGGATTAAACCAGTTAACTACTACGGCTATACCCACTATTAATTTGATTATATGATGCTTATGCTGTATATGCATACATTCGTGCTCGTATAGGTACTTTATCTCACTATAATCAACACTATAGGACATATATATCTTAGGTTTAAAAACCCCATATACAATAGCCGAATCGATATAATCATTCATATATATTTTGACTCTTTTGTTTTCAATCGCTAATTCATGTGGAATACTTGTAGACAGTCTGTTTCTTAATCTTATATTCTCCAGCATGTTATGAAAAAATATCATTATAATTCCAGCAAGCCATATACCTGCCAATACTAAATTCATCTTCATCCCATAAACAGCATTAACATCTGCTGTTTGTGAAAGTCTTTCAGGCAGCTTATCAGGTGCTATTGACATATTATAATTAATAGATAATGGTATCAGAATCCTGACCCATACTAAAGACATTAACAACAGCTTAATCTTAACCGAATTTATATGCATTATACTGCATATAATAAAACATATTAAAATTGCTGCTGTAATTCTGATGTTATTCTCCAATATTATCTTACATAACCCCATCATATGCTCACCCCATACATTAAAGACACTTTATCCCTTGCACATACGATATCCACCATGAACTCTGGCAATCAACAATATTACTTTAAGGCAGATATACATATTCCCTATAGTTGCTTTTCCTATATGTTTTACAAAAAACAGCAACACCATGTAACTGCTTATTTAATACATCTGCATTGTCCACATCTCTGTTTTTCAAACCATTAAGTCCGTACAGAAAATATTTTGACAACGTCTTATAACTGGTATTAAACTTTCCATAATCAGTATTATCCTCTATGTATTCTAATGCCGATTTATAATCTGTTTTAAATTTATCCAGAGCTTTTCTCCTATCCTTGAATATTACTTTTCCATACAGATTATATGCACGCTCATACGCTTCATCTTCTTCTAACATAGTATGTGTAACCGGCTCGAATTTTCTTACTGGAATCTGCGGAACCACAAACAATGCTAATGCAGCTATTACTACTATGCCTATTAAAAAAATACATATTTTTTTCTTCATACTACACCCCTTTTTATGAATATATTCCCACTATTATTTATCTAAGTCAAATTCCTTTATTATTGCCTGTTTTTCCTCGTCTGTTATTCCCCTGGCACGTACGAAAGCTGCTACGAACTCTGGCAGTGAACCATCGAATCTTGTATCCACCATATTGACACTTTCTATAGTCTGTGCATCTTCCTTCTTAACGAGTGATGTAACTATTGCATTTTCCGACTTTATGATTCCTCTTTCACTAAGACGTTTTATTACTGTGTATGTTGTTGATTTCTTCCACTCAAGCTTTTCCTTGCACAGCTTTACAAGCTCTGTACTTTTGACTGGCTCATTTTCCCATAATATTTTACAAAAATTATACTCACTTTCATATATTACTGGCTGCATATTAAAACCTCTTTTCTGAATCATCTCTTGGTTTTAGTCTAACACGTTAGACCTTGCATGTCAACCAGTTAAATTGTATTTAGTTCCATTCCTCTGCCAACAGTTACTACATAACCACAACGTAACAATTCCAGATAAACGATATCTTCTAAAAGGAAATTAATATCACGCATATTACCACCAAAAACGGCTTCACCTGATTCCATGAGTTCCTGCTTAATCATCGTTTAATCATAGTTTTCATCCTCCTTTTTGCTTTCTGCTTTGCAGCCACTTCCTTTTTCTCTGCGCTCATTATAGAATTCCTTTTTTAATTATGATAAGATAATAGCTGCATGAATTAATCATTATATAAACCACATGCTTGAGGTGTACCAAAAGCATTGTATAAATACGAGGACTGATTATAATATGAATAACAATGATAACTGCAATGGCAGCTGTGACAATAACCAGAGCATCAATAATAATATTAATATGAATACTACATTTTCCAGTGAAGACATACACTATATGAAGCTTGCCATCAAACAGGCTAAAAAGGCCGCTTTGCTTGATGAAGTTCCTATAGGATGTATAATCGTCTATGATGGAAAAATCATAGGACGTGGGTACAACAGAAGAAACACCGATAAAACAACGCTCGGTCATGCTGAGATTACTGCTATTAAAAAAGCCAGCCGTTATATGAACGACTGGAGGCTTGAAGACTGTACTATATACGTTACTTTAGAGCCCTGCCAGATGTGTGCAGGTGCCATCGTACAGGCACGTATTCCACGAGTTGTCATAGGCTCCATGAATTCCAAAGCTGGGTGTGCAGGTTCTATAATAAATCTTCTTAATATGCCACAATTCAACCATCAGGCTGAAGTTGTACGCGGAGTATGTGATGAAGAATGTTCTACTATGTTAAGCACATTTTTCAAGGAATTACGCCAAAAAAAGAAAACTGAAAAAGCCAGCATAAAAGGAGCTCTGAAAACTAACGAATAATTTCATTATAAAGCTGATTTAGATTTACACACCAATATAATTATTGAAATAATCGGACATGATAAAACACAGCCATTTAACATAGATATATACAGAAATGAGGATTAACATGAAACTCGAATACAACCTTGGCAGATACTCTCTCAAAGTTCTTAACAAAAGTCATTCTATAGATGTTCTTGACTTCTACTATCGTAACCGAAGGGACTTTGATAAGTATGAATCAGATAAGCCAGCTTCCTTCTACACTGAAGACTTTATCAGCCGCATGCTTGATGCTGAAATGAAAGGCCTGCTTTCTATGACATTTGTAAGATTCTTTCTGATGGACAGACACGAACCTGATTATATTCTTGGCTCCCTGTCCTTCTCCCATATAAGCAGAGGCTCATCCCCTTCTGCCAATATGGGATATAAGATAGATGAATATCATCGCAACGAAGGACTGGCATCCCTTATGATAGCCACAGCCCTTGAAGATATCGTTCCTGATATCGGGCTTCACCGTACTGAATGTTATATCCATCCGGATAATTCTACATCGCTTCATCTCATGGAGAAATTCGGATTTATCGATGAAGGCATAGCCCACTCATATGTCAGACTAAATGGTGTATGGCAGGATCACAGGCGCTTTGTCTATATTTCCTGATACCAGTATCCAAAGTATGGATTATTGTAGTCACTCCTGTGGCTCTTCTTAAAGTTACAGAATCCAAACATGGATGCCATATAGCGCTCCCTGTTGCAGTACATACCTGGAACCCCTATAAAATAATTCGTATTGTTCTCATTATCACACACTCTTCCAAACAAAAGATGGTGGAAATTATAATACCCATGTATCAGAAAGCTGTTGTTTATAATCTCCTTATCCTTAAGTGGCAGCTTTGATAACATCTGCGGTGTCACTTCTATACAATCATAAAAGTAATCATCATCAAATGCATCCACATAATCAGCCTTTGAGTACAGCTTTTTATATAAGTGTTCATTGCTATCCACACATTTCTTTTTTACAGAAGTATTCACTACTGCTGTTTTATCTGCATTGTCTGTGTTGTATGTGTTGTATGCATTATATTCATTGTCAATGTTGTCTGTCTTGTATATATTATCTATATTGTCTGCATTGTCTGTGTTGTCCAAACATTCCATAGCATGTAATTCTTCCATCTTTTCCATACTTTCTCTTACGTTAATATCCGCTGCAGCTTCGTTATGTCTGTTTTTTTCATCTTTGTATGCAGCAGCTTTAATTCTGCCATTCTGGCTTTCACTGTATTTGCTTTCCGTATCCTTATATGCAGTATCTATGCCTTCTTTACTCACACATCCAGCATTTTCTCCAGCGTTTTTTTTGACATCCTTCTCCGTGTCACTTATCCTGTACTTTCTTACATCGCTTCCTGCGAATTCTATAACGTCAGGATTAACATCATAATCCTCCCACATAGAAAACATCATATAATATCTGTCACCCTTGTTTGCAACAGCTATTCCACATATATCTGATGATGCATAGCCAGTATTATCTATATTACTGGCATTAAATATTCCAGCATATGATGCCATTCCATTGTTTACTATACAATCCCCCACTTTCATAAGCCTGTATCTTCCAGGAATAGATGCATCCCTGTCTATAAGCATATGTACTCCAAACATCTGCGGTGTGTCTGTATACACACCCCTAAGATTAATATTAAGCCTCATCTCACCTGCCCTGACCTCTACCTTTGCAAACCCTACATTCTTATCCTTCACACCTCCCGGATAAGAATAAATGTATGAAACAAACCGCTGATAGTCAGCCATAAAAAACCTCCTGACAATATAAGATTGATATGTAATCTTATGACCGCCAGGAGCTAAATATGTATATTAATATAATATGATACCAGGGTTAAAAGGTCTTTCACCCACATGAGCTCGCTCATAGGTGGGTGAAAGACCTTGGGACCCGCCCCAATATGAGCATAAAAGTGGGATGATAATCCCACGATATGCGAATATTGGGTAGGATTGTGGGAGTGCGTAGCACGGAACAATCCGTAGGTATCAAAGTCGGGGGCTTTTGACCCCGACATCATAATATTGGTATACCACTTAATTAAATTACACCACAGCCATACATGACAAAGCTGTAAGCAGCTGGGTATACTATGTGAAATGCACTTGAAGTTTGATTGCGATAGTTCTTAGTCTTTCCTTGCACTTGCCAGCCAGCTTCGTACACGGATGTACGAAGCAGCGAAGCCATTATTCCACTATCGCATTCGCAACCTGTGCAAACTGCTCCAGTGTAAGCGCCTCACCTCTTATAGTCAGAGGCAGTCCACATTTTTCAAGTGCCGCAGCAAGCTTTTCCTTGGAAACATTAACATCACCGCTGTTGCCAACACTGTTCATCATAGTTTTTCTACGCTGGTTAAAGGATGCCCTTATTATTCTGAACATAAGATGTTCATCAGCTACATCTACCGGTGGTTTCTCATATCTTTCAAGCTTGATTACCGCCGAATCCACGTTTGGTCTTGGCATAAAACAGCTTGCTGGAACATTAAGCACGATTCTAGGTCTGGCATAGTACTGTACTGCCAGTGAAAGTGCACCATAATCCTTGGTTCCAGGACCCACCTGCATCCTGTCAGCCACTTCCTTCTGAACCATGATAGTTATGCTGTCAAGAGGAACTCCACTCTCGAAAAGTCCCATAATAATAGGTGTCGTTATATAGTATGGAAGATTAGCAACCACCTTTATAGGCTTTCCTCCATTCTTCTGCTCTGCAAGCTTTTTTATATCAAGCTTTAATATATCTTCGTTGATAACTGTTACGTTGTCATACCACGAAAGCGTATCTTCTGTAAGTATCGGTATAAGCTTCTTATCTATCTCAACAGCTACGACCTCTCTTGCATTCTCGCACAGAATCTGTGTCATAGTTCCGATTCCAGGGCCTACCTCAAGCACGAAATCATCCTCTGTAACGCCAGCCTCTCTTACTATTTTCTGAACAACATTCTCATCTATAAGAAAGTTCTGTCCGAATTTCTTCTGGAAATTAAAGCCATACCTGTTAAGAACAGCTATCGTATTAGTCGGATTTCCAAGATGCATGACGTTATCATAATTCTTATTATTCATATATATATTTATCTCCATTCCTGTATCACACATAACATAGACTGTTTATGTTTATTAACACAGCCTGCTCTGTTTTATAACAAACCTTAACAACAAATATACATTTTCTGAATAAGTATGTCAATCAGATAACAAAATACTAAAATCACACGTAAATCACAGATACAGTCCATATACTCTGCATGCATTCTGGTATGTCACCTCTGCTATCTGCTCCTTCGTAACACCCTTTATATCAGCAAGCTTTTCTATAACATACTGTATGTTACTGCTGTCATTTCTTTTTCCTCTGTTAGGCACTGGTGCAAGATATGGACAGTCTGTTTCAAGCACTATCCTCTCAAGCGGTATAACCTCTGCTGCCTCTACAAGCTTTCTTGCGTTCTTAAAGGTAAGCACTCCGCCTATACCGAAGTAGAAGTTCATATCATAAAATGTCTTAACTGTTTCTTTAGAATATGAATAGCAGTGGATTATGCCTCCAACCTCACTGGCATGTCCGCTTTTTAATATATCTATGGTATCAGCACATGCATCTCTTGAATGGATAATAACTGGCTTGCCGACCTCTCTTGCCAGCTCTAACTGTCTTGCAAACCACTTTTTCTGAAGTTCTCTTCCCGGCTCATCATAATAATAATCAAGTCCGATTTCTCCAATCGCAACAACCTTGTTGTTCGTAAGTGCTTCCTTTTTCAGCCAGTCCATGAAGCTTCCAGCTATATATGAATTATCATTTATAGCTGAGCTCCATGGGGTTTCCCCTCGCTCCAGCCTCTCATAGTCGTCCGGATGAACACCTATAGCTGCATATATATTATCATATTTTTCTGCAAGCCTGACACTTTCTATACATCCTTCAAGGCTTGCACCTACATTTACAACTGCTCCTATATCACCGTTGAAAAGACTTGTTAATAATTCATCGCGGTCTTTATCAAATGCTTCATCATCATAATGAGCATGTGTATCAAATATCTTCATTCACAACCTCTCTTATTTCCTGTGTCTGGTGCTTTTTATTAAATCTTGCAAGAACGACCACCCCATCCCCTATGTATATTCCACATTGAAGTGGTGGAAAGTGAATCTATATGCATTATTGGCTATCTGGGTCATATCTCGCTGATAAATTTGATTGGATTATGTGACCCTATTTGTGAAATTGACAATCTGAGTCATATCCAGCCACTGAATTTGATTGGATTATGTGACCCTATTTGCAATATTGACAATCTGGGTCATATCCAGCCGCTGAATTTGATTGGATTATGTGACCCTATTTGCAATATTGACAATCTGGGTCATATCCAGCCGCTGAATTTGATTGGATTATGTGACCCTATTTGTGAAATTGGCAATCTGGGTCATATCTCGCTGATGGATCTGCTTGGAAAGAAAGAAAAAGGTGACCCTATTTGCAACAAAGCCAATCTGGGTCACCAATCTCCATAATGTATATTAACACAGCAGGTTTTAATATTATATTTTGTTGTAGACAGCTATAAGGCTTGTGAGGTGTTTTAAGAATAACGCGGAAGGAACACTTGAAAGCTGATTGTGATAGTTCTTAAATATTCCTTCGATATCCAGCAACGATTTGACATGGAGGTCAAATCGAGCGAAAACGAAACACGGATGTTTCGTATGAGCGGTTGCGTCTGGTAACAATACCTATATGGAATATCTTAGAAATATCCAATCAGCTTTCTGGTGACTGGAGCCTTATTCTTAAAATACCTCACAAGCCTTATTGCGTACGTTTGTCAATATAAATCAACTATATTAATCACGTATGCTAATTAACCATGCTAATCAGCCATACTAATCAACTATGCTAATCAGTTATGCTAATCAACCATACTAAACAACCCTGCTAATCAGCTATGCTAATCAATTATACTAAACACCCATGTAAACAACAATTATCCTATCTCGCTTCCAGCCACGATATCCTTATCTAGTGTCATAACTGAAAGATTATCCTTATCATCCATGGCTGCAAGTATCATACCCTGCGATTCAACACCACATATCTTACGTGGAGCAAGGTTTGTTACTACTGCAACCTTCTTTCCAACCATCTCTTCTGGCTTATAATACTGTGATATTCCAGATACTATCTGGCGCACTTCATCGCCGACACGAATCTGTGAGCAGAGAAGCTTCTTAGCCTTCTTTACTGGTTCACACTTAAGCACTTCGCCAACCTGAATCTGGATTTTTTCAAAATCTTCAAATGTTATTTCAGGCTTCTTTTCAACTACAGGATATTCTACTGCTCCGTTAGCCTTTCTCTGTGCTTCCTGAAGCTTCTCAACCTCTTCCATAACTACATTTATATCAAGTCTTGCAAAGAGAATCTCTGGCTTATCTGTAACCTTTTCTCCTGACTTTCTAAGTCCGAACTTATCAAGGTCATCAAAGTCTCTCTCTCCTTCTGCAGGGTTATCTGGATAAAGCTGCTTTAATATACTTTCAGTTGTGTTTGGCATAAATGACTTAAGAAGATTAGCACCGATAGTAATACTCTCAACAAGGTTGTAAAGTACCTCTTCAAGTCTTTCCTTCTTAGACTCATCCTTGGCAAGCGCCCAAGGCATAGTTTCATCTATATACTTATTGCATCTCTTAAATAAAGAAAATACCTCAGTCATGGCATCTGCAACATGAAGTGTAGACATTTTTTCCTGAACCTTATCTCTTGTTGCTGTTACAACAGCCTTAAGGTCAGCATCAAAGTCGAGACTTGCGCCATTTTCATCAACACCGGCACCCTCACTTGTAACGCCAGTCTTGTTTACTACTCCGCCAAAGTACTTGTTAGACATGGCGATAGTTCTGTTAACAAGATTTCCAAGTGTATTGGCAAGGTCTGAGTTCATACGCTCAACTAAAAGCTCCCATGATATAACACCATCATTTTCAAATGGCATTTCGTGAAGAACGAAGTATCTTACGGCATCAACACCAAACATATCTACAAGGTCATCTGCATATATAACATTTCCCTTAGACTTACTCATCTTGCCATCATTCTGTAAAAGCCATGGATGACCAAATACCTGCTTAGGAAGTGGTTCGCCAAGTGCCATAAGGAATATTGGCCAGTATATAGTATGAAATCTGATAATATCCTTTCCGATAAGGTGAAGGTCTGCAGGCCAGAACTTCTTGTACTGCTCAGAAGAGTTGCCGTCAGCATCATAACCGATACCAGTAATATAGTTAGTAAGCGCATCAAGCCATACATACACTACATGCTTGTCATCAAAATCAACTGGAATTCCCCACTTAAATGATGTTCTTGATACACATAAATCCTGAAGTCCTGGAAGAAGGAAGTTGTTCATCATCTCATTCTTTCTTGATACAGGCTGTATGAATTCTGGATGAGTGTTAATATGCTCAATAAGTCTGTTTGCATACTTGCTCATTTTGAAGAAATAAGCTTCTTCCTTTGCCGGTTTAACTTCACGCCCACAGTCCGGACATTTGCCATCAACAAGCTGTGACTCTGTCCAGAAGGATTCACAAGGTGTACAATACATCCCTTCATATGATCCTTTGTATATATCTCCCTGATCATATAACTTCTTGAATATCTTCTGTACCTGTTTTTCATGATAATCATCAGTTGTTCTTATGAACTTATCATATGATGTATTCATAAGATCCCATATTCTCTTAATCTCTGCTGATGTCTTATCAACAAACTCCTTAGGTGTGATTCCTGCTTCTTCTGCTTTTAGCTCTATCTTCTGACCATGCTCATCAGTACCAGTCTGGAAGAACACATCATATCCCTCCTGACGTCTGAATCTTGCGATACTGTCAGCAAGTACTATCTCATAGGTATTGCCAATATGTGGCTTGCCTGATGTATATGCAATAGCTGTTGTCATATAAAATGGACCCTTACTCTGTGGCATATCTATAACCTCCATTTTCCTTGTTTTCTCTAATTAATCCTGATTATTTGTACAGGTTTTCCAATCATTTAATGATAGTTAACTTTTGATGATATGTCAAGTTTTGCAAATCTCTAAAAATTCTGTGTATTCAAATCCCTAAATTTTGTGTATGCAAATCCCTAAAATTCTGTGGCTTTTGACCACGACATCTTATAATGTTATGATATGAATAATCATCCTTTGACATTCCAGCACTTATATTGACATATAATATAACATGCCTCAATATGAGCATAAAAGTGGGATGATAATCCAACGATGTGCGAATGGCTGGTGCTATGTACCAGTGACACATGTTTAGCACGGACCGAAGCGAAGCTAAGACGTGTGAGTGCGTAGCACAAAACAACCTGTATGTATCAAAATCGGGGGCTTTTGACCACGACATCATAATGTACAGATATATAAAAATCAACAGAATCGTTAAAATAAGCTTAAAAGCCGGTGGAATATATGAAAATCCGCCTGATATCAACTTTATATCAACTTTATACCAGCTTTCCATATGCGGAATTTGTGTCCGCGCACATTTGACACAAACCCGATACGCCCCAAAAAACGTGCGAAGCACAAACTTGAGATGCGCAAAGAAGCAGCGCAAGAATGGAGGATTATTATGTTTAAAACATTCAAAAAAACAATTAGTCTTGCAATGTCTTTAATCCTGTCAGCTGCAAGTATATCACTTTACGGCTGCAGTACACAGGATATACGCAATATAACAGAAAAAAACGACTCTTCAATAACACAGGAATACTCCTATAGCCAGACAGGCAACACCGCCTTTAACGAATATACTGATAACTTATTTTGCGAAATAGTAACCGATGATACTCTTTCTCTTCACACATTGCTTGAACATCCAGAGAACTATGGGATTAACGATTATAATATCACTCTCGGAAGAATCGACACAGAATCTCTTTATGATACGTCTGATATAACACAATATATAACTGAACTTAAAGCCTTTGACAAAAACTCCCTGTCACAAACCCAGGCTGTAACTTATGATTATCTTCTTTCTTATCTTGAATCACGCCTGTGTTATAGTGACCTCGACCTGTATGGCTCACAGCTCACTCCGACAATAGGCATGCAGATAGAGCTTCCTCTTATATTTTCTGAATACTCATTCCTTGAGCAAAAGGATGTCGAGGAATATCTTGAATTACTATGTGATGTTGATGGTTATTTTGAAAATATGCTTGAATACGAAAGACTGCGTGCAGACAAGGGCTTCACTCTCAAAGACTCCTTACTTGAGGATGTCATAAGCTCATGCCAGTCAGTTATAGATTCCATAAAACAGGAGAATTCCACTAACCGTCTTTTTATAGATGATTTTAATTCACGCATCGATGCTCTTGACTTTATATCTGACAGTGATCGACAGGACTATAAAAAACGTAATATAGAAGCTGTACAAAGGCACGTAATACCGGGCTATGAAGCATTAAGAGACGGTCTTACCCTGCTAAAAGGAACATGCCGTTATCAAGATGGAATAAGCAGCTATCCTGATGGTCAGAGGTACTTTGAAGGTCTTCTTGAGCAGACACTTGGATGGAGCAAATCTATTGATGAATACTCTTCTCTTCTTGAAAGCTATATGAGAAACTACCTAATTGTCATGAGAAAGCTCATACAAAAAAATCCTTCTCTCACCGATGCTTTCAGTTCTTATTCCTTTGGCACTTCCAACCCACAGGATATTATAGAAGAGCTTAAGCAGAAAATGTCTGATGACTATCCTGCCCTTGATGATATTGACTATTCGATCAAATACGTGTCAGAAGCACTTTGTGATTATGCAAGTCCTGCCATGTACTTTATGCCACAGCTTGATAACCCTGATATCAACTCCATATACATCAACAAAACTGGCACAACAGACAGTTATATATATCCAACACTTGCACATGAGGGTTATCCTGGCCATATGTATCAGACACAGTACTTTCTTAAAACTAACCCATGTCTTATCCGTTCACTTATAAAACCAGGCGGCTATGTAGAAGGCTGGGCTTCGTATATAGAAGTACATTCATACGAATATGGCAAAGAAATCCCCGAACTAAACACACTCGCAAAATGCAACTACGCATTAATACTTTGTCTGCATGCCATGGGTGATATAGGTGTCAACTACTATGGATGGGATGAGGCCCGTCTTTCCTCATTCTTAAGCAACTGGGGCTACTCTGATGTGGACACTGCACATTCCATTTATACAGCACTTATTGCAAATCCTGGCAACTACTGTAAATATGTACTTGGATTTATAGGCTTTGAAGAACTAAAAAAACAGGCCCAGAATGACCTTGGCAGCAACTTTTCTTTAAAAGAATTCCACCGTTACATTCTTGAAATGGGACCTGTCCAGTTCGATATTCTGTTTTCTTATCTTAAGCAGTGGGAAAACAGCCTAGTAGTAGTATCTTCCAGGGCAGCATAATCCACCACCGCCAAGACAACAGTTGCAGGCAAGATTAAGGACTATCAGTTTCATGCACCAGCTTCCCATGCTGCTGCCTGGATTCTGATATGTCTGCTGTCTTCCTGTATACCACTCACCACCGCTGTTCATCCGCTGGTAGAACATCCTATACTGCATATTATCAGGAGCAAGTTCAACAGCCCTCCTTGCATGTTCCATGGCAGTCGCCTGATTGCCTTTTCCTGCATTGGCCTGGGCACTGTAATAATACCATCTTGCATCTCTGTCCTCCATGCTGTTAAGAACATTAAGTGCTTCGTCAAAGCTTCCATTGTTTATATAGTTAGCTGCGGCTCTAAGATGTATGGTAGTCTGGTCGTTCCCATTCATGTCAGAGGCACCATTGGCATTTCCGCCTCCTCCATAATATCCGCCAAATCCAAATGGTCCATATCCCCAGAAATCTCCACCAAAGTTACCGTAACCGCCATTCTGGTTGTTATTCTGATAATCACCATCATAGCCATAACTTCCTGTACCGCCGCGGTTCTGACTGTAGGATGATGTATAGCCACCTTCCTTTTCTTTCATTATCTGGTTATATGCCTGCTGTACAGTCTTAAACATTTCCTCAGCCTTATCCTTGTTTGGATTATTGATGTTGGCATCCGGATGATATTTTCTGCTTAATGTTCTGTATGCCTTTTTTATTTCTTCGTCCGAAGCATCCCTTGACACTCCCAATACTGAATACGGATCAGTCATAATTCCTCCAATATATATGTTATATAGTCTATCCTCTGCCATAGCTAACTAAGCTTAGTTAATATGTTTTACCAGGATTTTCACTTTGACTTTCATTTTTTGTTTTCAATTCTCTTTTATTCCTGCACAGCTCGAATCTTGTCCATACTCCTGAATATATTATGTTTCGTAAAAGATTAGCATTTTCTATGACAGGAAGCCTCTCAAAGGCTGCTGCACACTGTGCCATAAGTGATTTTAATATATTTTCAACAAAGGCATCATAATCAGGTCTTTGTGAATACGCCCTGAGTCCATTATATCTGCCCTTTTTATTATCCTCTTCAAGATCCTCATATGCATCTAATATATATATGAACCTTCCAAGTGCGCCGCCTGTCTTGATAAGTGTATCTTTCCACTCATCATCTTTCATAAGCAATATCTGTGACATTATAATCCCAAACTGCTCCGCAGGCATATCAACATTTTCCTCGCCTGCCTTTTCAAGCCCGCTTATTTTATCCAGTGCTTTTTTTATAATATCAGCTTTTTCAGGATATGCTGCCTCTATACGCTTTACTTTACCTGACAATGTATCTGCAAGCACCTTCCTTGTGACTTTCTTTTCATCATTCCAGTCGTCTATGCATTTGTAATATGTCATAAGCACATTCATATCTGCCACATAGCCTGATATATCATTCCTGCTGACTGGATGTCTGTGTAGTGGATGTGCTATGCATCTTGTCTCATACTTTCTTGTTTCCGGCTCATATAAGCCAGTAAGAAGCAGAAGAAGAAATGTCATATCATAGCTTATGCATAACTGTCCGTTAACCCCATACCGCTCTTTAAGTTCATCACATAGTCCACAATAATATGAACGGTATACATCATATTCTTTAATCTTAAGCTCTGGCTTGTTTACTACAACATATCCGTACACTGGCACTATCTCCCTATCTTGTTAAGTCTGAGGCTTCTGTTATAAAAATATAGCAGCATAAAAACGAAAGCATATATCTGTACACAACAAATACTGCTTTCGCTTATCATATAACATATTTAAAACTCACGTCAATCAATGCCTGAAAGATTAATAAATCTTTTAGATTATTTAGAAATACTGGTCACGGTAATCCGTCCCCCATATAAGAAAATCCTCATAATCTGCCAGGGAATTAAATCTCATCTCATCTGTATACACATCTTGACCACTGTCAGAAGCTTTATCTGCTTCAACATCATAAGTTTTTCTGTGAGGAAATGTATACTTGTGTATATCTGTTCCATCATAACCTTCACAATCATAACCTTCACCATCATACTCTGGGTACACATTAATCACCTCCATAATGGAAGTATCCCCTTTGTGTGATGATTTATTCTAATATATAACTATCGCCTGTCTTCCCATATCCTTGTATCTTTCTTCTACAACTTCTTTATCATATTCATAGATACCTCTTAGCGGATCAGCCATAATATATGTATCAGCTGTATAACCAATAAGCACCATGGCATGCTCATGTGATTTCCACACTATTGTTTTTCCATCAACATTCCACTCAGCTGCTATATGTGGCTTTGCCATCCACATTGTTTCCCATACCAACACAGGATGTCCATTATCTACATAGTCAACAAGCTCACTATAATCAGCTCCTGTAACATTATAAACATTCATATCCGAATTCTCGCTGTATAGATATCTTTTTGCAGAATTCACAATTACCGGTGCAAATGCCCCACATGCATCCTCATCTCTTGGATTACCTACAAATGCCTTGTATGGTGATGTTTCACCTACTCTTCCCTTATCAAGGAAGTTATCAGCCAGTGTAAGCTTGTCTACATCATAACCAAGATAGTTAAGTACTATTGTTAATGCAGTTATCTCGCACCCTGTTGGCAGTTCAGGATTCTGAAGCACACACTTAACATCCAGCTTCTTATATGACTTACTCCTTGCAGCAGCTGCTTTAAATGACTCTTTTTCATCCGATTTCTCTTTTTCAAATGATTCCTCTCTCTCTAACGATTCCTCTTTTTCCGCTGCTTTAACAGTTCCTGCACCAGTCTTTTCCTCTTCTGCATTTTCATTTTTTTCTTTCTCATATATTTCTGTCTGCTCAATCATGCTTTCTTTTAATAACATCTGTTCTTCTGTCTGCCATACAGTCTCTTCATCATAAACAGCATCCACACTGCTTACAGCTTCTATTTCGCCCTTCATATAATCAGCTCTCTGAATAAATCCTGTAATATGCCCATTTTTTGTCCTGGCTGCAACTGCCACCATAACTATAACTGCTATCATGCCAGCCAGTATAAATGCTGCAGCAATATTTCTTTTTTTACTGATTTTTTTACTAATTCTTTTCTGTCTATTCCTCTTTTTCTCCATACTTACCTCTTTTCCAGCAGAACACACTGCCGTTCCCCTTTTTTGTTTACCATGCCGATGTATACCTTTATTCTTCGGCCATGACATAGTTCTTTTCTTTAATACTAATATAAATCATTGACCTTACAATATTCTTACAGAACAGTGTTTTATCATGGAAATTTCAGAAAAAGACAAGAGTAATTTTGAGGAAATGTTTTTAGAAAAAGATTTTTAGAGAAATATTTAAAGAAAAAAGGAGTAGGGAATTTAAGGAAAAAGAAAGTTGATTTTTCAAATTGTTTTTTCAGGAAGAGTGGGGGTTTTAGAAGATTGATTTTTTAAGAAGGTTGAATAAAAAGCAAAAATAAAAGCCCCTCAACCTGACTCCATCGATCAAATCAAAAGACTTTCCTAAATGCACCGCCAGGGGTTCGAACCCTGGACACCCTGATTAAGAGTCAGGTGCTCTACCAACTGAGCTAGCGGTGCGTATATTAAAATGTATGTGAAGCTTAGCGACTTGTGTCTTACGACTTCACAAGTGCACCGCCAGGGGTTCGAACCCTGGACACCCTGATTAAGAGTCAGGTGCTCTACCAACTGAGCTAGCGGTGCATATATAACAATTCGTTGCCGTAACAACAAAAGATATATTATATTCTTTTATGGAAAAAATCAAGTCTTTTTTTGTATTTATTTAGATACAATCAACTTTTTTTAATTTTTTCCAGCATATTTTAGCCTTTTTTTACGAAAAAAGGGTTTTTTTACTTATTGATATAGAGTATCATATGTATAAAGCTTTTAAAATTTATAAAGATTTTAAAATGTTATACAAGTGGCGTAACCGCCGCTTGCAATAACCACTTACAATAACAGCACACAAGGAGTAAATATATGTCTGTATATAACAGCAGCAATACTGATGACAATATGTCTATGAATAACAACAGTAATACTGATGACAATATATCTATGCATAACAACGGTAATACTGATGACAATATATCTATGCATAACAATAGTACTGCTAATAACGATAATACCAGCGATGATAATGCATATACCATCATTAAACACAACCGTTTTCAGCCTAACAGCAAGTATTTTACTATTATGCTATATGGGCTGGCTTTCGTACTTGGTTCAATCCTTCTTGTAAGAATCGTAGGAAGCTTCAACAACACAGTAAAACTTTTAGGACAGGCTATTGAGGTTATAGCACCTTTTCTTGTTGGTGCATTTATAGCATTTATACTATATCCTCTTGTCAGATTCTTTTACAGAAGACTGTTTAAGGAAAAGTGCCATATGAAATCTGACAGGCTTGCCAAATGGCTGTCTATACTTGTTACCTATGCTATAGCAATCGGCATAATCGCAGTACTGCTTGTATTCATACTGCCACAACTGTACACAAGTATAACTGATATACTGGATAAGCTGCCTGTATGGTACAACAATGTTACTATATTTATAGCTGATTTCGAAAAGAATCATAAAGACCTTGGCTTCATAGATTATAATATTATCAATGAACACCTTACATCTTTATATCCTAAGATATTGTCGTATCTTACAGATATACTGACTAATATTCTGCCATATGTTGTAAACACTTCTATGGCTATTATAAAAGGTTTAATTAACCTTATTATTTCTGTTATGGTTTCTGTATATATGATATCAGACCATAAAAATATCTTTTATCAATTTAAAAGACTTTTATATGCTGTATTTCCTAAACAGGCGGCTGACACCGCAAGAACAATATGTCGTGAAAGTGCAAACATTTTCATTAAATTCATGTATGGAAAAGCTATTGATTCATTAATAATAGGAATCATCTGTTTTATATGTATGACAATATTCAGGTTTCCATACACAGTGCTTATCAGTGTCATAGTAGGTATTACCAATATGATTCCATACTTTGGACCTTATATTGGCGGAGTTCTTGGCGGCATTATTATAGTGATCATCAACCCTCTGCAGGTTATATTTTTCGCGATCATGATACTTATTATCCAGCAGTTTGATGGTCTCTTCCTTGGACCTAAGATTCTTGGCAATAGTACCGGCCTTAAGCCTTTATGGGTTATATTCGCTATAGTTGTCGGTGGTGCTATGTTTGGCGTACTTGGTATGTTCCTTGGTGTTCCTACTATGGCAGTTATATGCTATATCCTTAATATTATTATTGAACATTTCTTAAAGAAGCGTAATATTACGGTACAGCCTTATGATTCACCTGATAAAATGTAGATATCATTACCTGCAATTTATTATTTTATATATCTCATTCCATGAGTGTCTGAATCGTACTATTCTTTGATTCAGGCTGCGATGATAATAAAAGAATTCGTTAAGACGTTTTAATGAAAAACAACGATTACAACGATTACAATGGTTACAACGCATAAAACACACCTTCCATATAATAATGTTTCTGATGCATACGGATTGTTATGTTGCTGCACAATTTGCGCAATTCATGCCATTCACACAACTCATGCAATTCACGCAATCCTTACATCATATGATTATTATATTAAAGGTGTGTTTATTTGTTACACTATGAATACGCTTATATGCTATTTTCTGTCAGCTATAAGCTTGCATATCGGATTTCCCAGCTCGGAGAATTTCTTTTCATACTCTGTCATGACATTGCCCTCATTAAGTCTTGTGTCGTTATGAAGGTCATATGTGCACTCTTCAAGTATCCACCCTGCTTCCTTTACTTCTTCTACTGAAAAATCAAACAATGCTTTATTATCTGTCTTAAACTCAACTCTGCCTTCCTTTTTTAACATCAGATCATATCTTGCAAAGAACTGTCTTGATGTGAGTCTTCTTTTTGCATGTCTGTCCTTAGGCCATGGATCAGAAAAGTTAAGATATATTCTGTCAACCTCATCTTTACCGAACACCTCGTTGATATTCTCTGCATCCATACGGATAAATCTTAAGTTAGGAAGCTGCAGCTCATCCTGCTTCTCAACAGCTCTTAACAGCACGCTGGAATATTTTTCTATTCCTACATAGTTAATATCAGGATTCTGTGATGCAAGTGTTGTAATAAATACTCCCTTTCCCATACCAATCTCTATATGAACAGGATTACTGTTTCCAAACACATCCTTCCATGTCCCTTTCATTCCTTCTGGCTCAGTGAACACATACTTATTCTCAATCATCACTTCTCTTGCACCTGGTACATTTCTTAAACGCATATTTCCTCCATCTCAGGCTCTTATATTATTTGTTTTACCTGCTTCTTATAATAACATTCTATATGATAATGCTGTCAAAAGTCAAAATATAGTTGTTTAATTACTAAAAAATATATGTTATAGTACTAAGTAACATGATAATTATATAACTAATATCTACAGAAATGAGGAATTTAATATGTTTAATTCATTTAGAAAATATATAAAACGTACTCTTGGCACTATTGCCACAGTTTCTATCATAGCAGTTACTACATTTTCCGTTACTGCCAATGTATCCGCGGCTGCTTCCGATAGCAGTACAGCTCCTAAAGCTGCATGGCCTGATGCCCCTTCAATAACCTGCGAAAGCGCAATACTTATAGATGCAGATACTGGTTCAATATTGTATGAAAAGGATTCTCACCGGAAAGCATATCCGGCATCTACAACCAAAATCCTGACTGGACTTCTTACCATTGAAAACTGTAACCTTAATGATACCATGACATTTTCAAGCAAAGCTGCTAATTCAGTCAATCCTTACGAGGATGCCAATCTTAGTATGAAAGCTGGCGAACAGATCACTGTCGAACAGGCTTTATATGGACTTCTTTTATATTCTGCTAACGAAATAGCATATGGGCTTGCTGAACAGGTTGCAGGGTCGGCAGATGCATTTATTGATATGATGAATAACAAGGCTAAAGAGCTTGGTGCCATAAACACTCACTTTGCTAATCCAAGTGGATTATATAATCCCAACCATTACACAACGGCTTATGATATGGCTATGATAGCAAGAGGCTGCTATAACAACGCTTCATTTGTCAATATTGACTCAACCTCTTCATCATACACTATTCCAGCTACCAACATGTCTGCACAGCGTACTATAAAGCATAGACATAAAATGCTTAAAGGCCGTGAGTTCTACTATGAATACTGCAAGGGTGGAAAAACAGGATTTACTGATGAGTCGCTTATGACTCTTGTAACATTTGCAGAAAAAGACGGAATGCGTCTTATATGTGTTGTTTTCAGATCTCCTGATGATTCAACACGATATATAGATACAAGGACTCTTTTTGACTGGGGATTTGGTAACTTTAAGAAATCAACTACTTCTAATTCACAGATAAGCTCATTATTCTCAACTGATAATTATTATTCATCAGATGTTTTTGGCAAAAGCAAGCTTGGTTTTAACCTTAATGCCTCATTTATAACTATTCCTGCTAACGGCAGTACATCTGATGTTACTATGGATATAAATACTGACTATGATGTATCAAACAGTAATGATAAGCTTACTGCAAAGCTTAACTACAAATATGGTGATAATGTAGTAGGCACAACAACTCTTACTATATCATCGGGCAATGCTGTCAAGGACAGCCAGCTTCCATATCTTAGCAACGAAATAAAAGTCACAGAGCTCACTCCTAAGAAGTGTCTTAAGGTAAATATATGGATAATAGCCGGTATCGTCGCTGTGATACTTATTATTATCACTATTATCAACAACAGGAAGCTTTCTAATAATAGAAAACATCATTATTCAAAAAGAAATCTAAGATTCTAGATAATTGTTGTTTAACACACATTCGGTTGATGAACTGACGACATAATACAAGTGAAAATCGGTGCTGCGCATACATCATCGATGCCAGAAGTTTCAATTGGATATTTCTAAGACTTTTCTTATAGGTTGTGACTACTGCCGCTACCGTTCGATACGGGACATCCGTGTCCCATATCTCACTTCCACAGACATCCGTGTCTGTGGATAGCTGGGTAGTTAAGGAAAAGTCTAAGAACTATCACAATTGAACTTCAAGTGCATCTCACGATGTATGCGCAGCACCGATTTTCACTTATATTATGTCTGGTTGTGGCTTAATTTACGAAAAATGAATGTGTGCTAAATCAGAGGGGAGAGGCATGAGGGCGGAATTGTGCGTAAAGCGCACAATTCCGCCCTGTTTCGTCACCTTGATTTAATTGAATATTCAGTATTACATTATGCCGTAACACAGACAAATATAAGCTACAGGCAGTCCTGCATACTATGTGAAATGCACTTGAAGTTTGATTGTGATAGTTCTTAGTCTTTCCCTTAGTCAACCAGCTAGCTTCGTACACGGATGTACGAAGCAGCGAAGCCGCGCCATGGACGGCGCGTCTGAGCGGTAGCGTCAGTTATCATAGTTTATATGGAAAGACTTAGAAATATCCAATCAAAGCTTCTGGCATTGAACATAGTGTGCAGGACTGCCTGTAGCTTATATTTGTCGTCCGTTCATCACCAACTAATATTCAATTAAACAACAATATCACCCTATTCCACCAAGTATCGCACCAGCAACAAGTGCTACAAATGCAAGTGGTACAAGTGCATATTTTCCTAGTAGAATAAACCATTTACCTACAGGCTTACTAGTTCCTTTGTTAACTGCATCAAGCGCAAACTTATTATCAGCCACCCAGAAGAACATGATAGCTGCAAGCATAGCTCCCAGTGGGCAGATATAGATAGATACCGCATCCATCCAGCCTGATACTATTCCCTGAATAACAAGTGCAACTAAACATCCTGCTGCCCCTATAATTCCTACTGAAGCAACTCTGTTGAGTTTTAACTTTTCCTGTAATGTTGCAACAGGTGCTTCATACAGATTAATAAGAGAACTCATTCCTGCAAAAAGCACGCATATATAAAATACTATTCCTACAAGCTTTCCACCTGGCATACCATTAAATACATTGACAAGGTAGATAAACATAAGTCCAGGACCGCCTGAAGATAATTCAGCACCGCCTGCCGCCATACTTGGAATGATAACCATGGCTGCCAATATCGCAGCAATGGTATCAAACAACGCTACGTTTCTCGCAGATGATACGATATTTTCCTTATCACTCAAATATGAACCATATATAACAGTTCCGTTTCCTGCTATTGAAAGTGAGAAAAATGCCTGTCCAAAAGCATATATCCAAAGCTTTATATCAAGAAGTCCCTTAGGATTAAGTGTAAATATATACTTATATCCTGCGCCAGCACCAGGAAGCGTGAACACATATATTCCAAGTCCTACAAACATTATAAAAAGTAATGGCATCATAACCTTATTAGCCTTTTCAATGCCACCGGCAACACCAAATGCCATTATCACAACAGTTACTACCATGGCAATTATAAGCCATATGTTATTACCAAATGCACTTGCTGTGTTGTCAAACATGCCACCTATTGCAGACATATCCTGTCTCATTCCAGACAACTTTCCAGACAAAGCAAGATATGTATACCTGAATATCCAGCCAACAACAACTGTGTAACCCATAGCCATTGCAAGTGAGCCAAGCACTGGTATTACACCTATTGCTTCTCCTGCTTTTCTCTTACCTGTCTTGCCACTCTTTCCTGTACGCATCTGCACACAGTCACCAAAGGCTTTTATCGGACCACCTTTTGTTGCACGACCTAGTGCCATTTCTTCAATAACACCCGTAGAGCTGATTAATACTACAAATATTACATAGGGAATAAGGAATGTCATACCTCCCCATGCTGATACCATATATGGAAATCTCCATATATTACCCATTCCTACTGCTGAACCTATGCATGCAAGAATAAATCCTGTACGGCTTTTAAATCCGTCTCTTTCTAATTCAATTCCATTGTTAGCCATATTTATTATAAATTCCTTTCTTTGGTACATTTATTCTATCTTTTATTTGTATAAATAGCAACCTTTGAAATAAATATTGTTGTTGAACACACATTCTTAACGTACGGACGACAGCATATATGAGAAAAGCAGGTGTGCATACATCAACGATGCCAGAAGCTTCAATTTACGCGAGCAACGAGCCAAAGTCATATTCCTGATATGACCTTGGCGACTGACGCGATAGCCATAATAAACACGCTTTGCGAGTTTATTATGGCTGGATATTTCTAAGACTTTTCATATACGTAATGGTAGTTGCCGCTACCGTTCGATACGGGACATCCATGTCCCATATCTCACTTCCACAGACATCCGTGTCTGTGGATAGCTGGGTAGCTAAGAAAAAGTCTAAGAACTATCACAATTGAACTTCAAGTACATCTTATGATGTTTGCACACCTGCTTTTCTCATATATGCTGTCTGACTTTGGCTTAATTTACAAAAAATGAATGTGTGGCTAAATCAAAGGGGAGA
>OCHJ01000073.1_pt1 | contig 164014 bp, 183 predicted proteins | sample 1538381 | NCBI WGS metagenome assembly OCHJ01 (sample SAMN04571688, study PRJEB22368) | human gut metagenome | biome: human gut; material: stool | host: Homo sapiens | place: Luxembourg | collected 2012-06-29 | reverse complement strand
AAATGCATACACTCGATTGCAAAAATGCATACACTCGATTGCAAAAATGCATACAGAACTATACTTAATACCTCCACTCCTGTCGGAGTGGGAACTAGACTTAATGTCCCCACTTCGTGTGGACCTTGACACGCACCCACTTTGTGTTCTGAATGACACCATTATTGTCTATTTTCAGTATAAGTTTAAATCCACATGTTATTAGACACAAATCCTACAGTTTAACTATTTGATTATCAATAAGATAGTATCTAATCTCTTGATAATCAGACTCTAATTAATGGACACAGATCCCACAGTTGAAACATCTAACAATCAATAAGATAGTAATTAACATCCTGATTATCAGTTAAGTATACATAAATAATAAGATTGTGAAAAAGTTTATTTTGTTTTTGATAGTATTATTAGGAGTAATGACATGTAATGCTCAAATTCGAGCTTTCGTTTCTCCTATTACTAGAACTACCGCATATAATTGGGAGAATAAAACTGTCATTTCAAATGATGTAAAACAAGATTCTCTTGCCATTTTATGGGATGTGAATAGTAAAGTATTTTATATTCGAGAACTTGATCAATCCTTTAAATGGCACACTTGTGAAGCAACAAGTATTAATGATCTATCTGCTACAAGATTTTTCTGTGACGATTGGGTTTCATTTGTATATACTCGAGAAATAGTTGGAGGTCGAGTCAAAAGAATACATCTAATTATAGAGAAAGCTTTTGAAGATGGTCACGCACTATTGATTAGTGGAGAATGGGAGGAAATCGTAGTAGATAATAGTCATTAATTTTAATAAATTCCAGTAGAAAATTTATTCATTTTTATTTGGAAAATTAAATAATTTGTCATATATTATCGCGCGATAACAAAATTTTGCATAAAAACAAATAAAAATACACTTTCAGTCATGTTACCATTAGCTCGAATAGGTGAAACACTTGGTGAAGATATTGCGAATTATTTCATCATTCTTGGTCTTATGTTATTCGCAATGTTTGTTTATGCGTTATTCTCTAAGAAAGATGAGAAATAACATCAATTAAAGCTCATATTCATTCTTAATTTTAATAAATTTTGTTTTTCGTTCTGTTTGTTTTGTGAGTGAATATGAGCAATTTTTGATACTAAACAAATTTTTAAACATCTAAAAATACTTACTATGTTACCTTTAAGTGTAATTTCTTTACAAGGTGTCATCCTTATCATGATCGCAATCGTTGCGGTTATCTGGGCTTGGAACTTCTTTGAAGGTGATACGAAAAAATGAAAGTTGAGGTCGTAGTTTGGTAATGATTAGGTTTTAAGGAGGTTGAAAAATAATTGAGAGTGGATTAATCATCCCTATCCCACTCTCAATCATTTTTCCCAATCTCTCAATTTTCATTTTAAACTCACAAATATTACTCTTTATTTTTTCTTCTTATACCTAACTTTTTCTCTCTTTTCATTGCAATTATTTTATTTCTCACCTAGTTATTAATAATTTAACTTTAAAAATTATGAATCTCGAACTTGATCTCTATCCTATAATTTCCAATAAAATCATTCGTCAGAAAGATTGGAAATCAATCAAAGAACATAAACCTGGTTTCTGGTCTAGAAAAGACATCGAAGGAAATCGTCTTGTTCGCACACAAAGAGGTTATTTCCTCAATAATAAAAACATTTCAGTAACTTCAGCACAATCTTTCATCCTTTCTCATGGTATTCAAGATGTGCCTCAAAACATATTCTAGTACCATGTTAAAATCACTGAAAAACTGTGAAACAGAACAAATCTATCATGTAACAGATCCTTGGGACTTATCCTTTATTCCTGAGAATAGAGATACTGATCAGAAACTCGTTTCACAGATTATGAATGCTATGCGTCAAAATGAATATATTTTTCCTATCTATATTACCGAATCTGGTGCAGTTATAGATGGACAACATCGACTCAAAGCATTCAGAAATCTTGCTGAAGAAGAACCAGGAAAGTATTTTCTCAGAACAATTGTTATAAACTCCAACAAAAGTCCTATAGAACTCGCAATAATTTTTAATGCGTTTCGAAAGAATTGGACTACTAAGGATTATCTGAGATCATATGTTCGACAAAAACTGCCTTCATATATAGTATTAAATGGATTTTTAAAAAAATATCCTTTATTGGATATTAAAGCTGGAATTCAATTGATCAAAGGTTCTCATTCTGTAGAAACATTTCAAAGAGGTGCTTTATCAATCACTATTGAAGAAGAAGAAATGGCTATTGATAAAGCAGAACTTCTCAATCAAGTATATGATATTGTCAAAGACAAACGTGTTTTTAGACGAGATTGTATACTTGGTTTCTATAGAGTATACTCTAAAATCAATTCGACTTCAAAATTTTTGAAAAACCTTCGAAATTTTGTTGCACCTGATAATGAGAGTATGAGACAGTGGATGGCAGCATATCAACACTGCATTTAAAAGCTTACTTCCAGAACTACGTAGTTTAATTAAAGTTGATAAAACACCGCGCGCAATTATATTTGGAGTTGAAGGTTTGAGTCCCTCCGTAGTTCCTAATTTTATCTTATTTATATGTTTAAAGAACTGAAAGACTACATTGCTAGTCATACTAAAGAAGAAATCCAAGAAGATTGGAAAGAAACTCCAGAATTTGAATCTGGAATGACTGTAGAAGAATTTCTACAATACCTAGCAGAACAACTTAAATCTTAATAAGATGACTGCTCAAGAATTACTTAGTAATTATGCTAAAGCAGAAAATGCATTTTTTACTGCAACAGAAACAATAAGGAAGAATAAAGAAATCCTTATAAAAGATTTCGAAGAAAAAAAATCCAGGATACTATATAAAAGACGTACACACGTATCCTAAACCAAATATAACTATATACAGTAAAAAGGATAATAAACTAATTAAATCTTGTGTATTTTTAAATACTACAGGAAAATATAACTTATAATTACATAAATTAAATATAAATGGTTAAACCGTGTATCGGGATTAGACTCTAATATACTGCAAGAAATGGATCCACAAAGCAGTCAATATAGATGATCTTCTTATATTGTAAAATCAGTGCTGTTTATATTTAACTGAATCGTTTCATTTGATTCGTAAATCAAATCGCATCGTCAGAGCTGCTTGTGTTAATTAAAGTTAAATCTTTAGTGTAAAAAGCTCCAAGTTTATTTAGACTAATCTAATCTAAATAGATGATTACTCTTGTTCGTTCGAGTAAGTCTACTTATAAGTTTTGTAGAAGAGTAACGAAATGGATTGAGAATTTTTAATGTTGTTGCATTTAGTTATATCAACTCAAAGATTTACAAATGTGATTAAAAATTCAAGAAGCGTCTTATTGAATAACTTTACTTTTGATATTCCATAATATCAAGTTAAGATGCGAATAGTAGAGATGCTTACTATTTATAATAATTAAAGTTACTGTATTCAAAGGCATGAATCTATGGAGTAACTTTTATTTTAAATATTATGAAAAGAATATCATATGAAACTGCTAAATTGGCAGCAAAAGCAGGTTATAATGAACCTAATGAAGTCTATTATTGTTTAGATCAAAACAATAATCCAAAAATTGAATGTATAATCCCTGATGAACCTGGAATCCAAAATAGTGATTTTGAGGATTTGTACACTGTACCTTATACATATGAGCTAATAGATTGGCTTAGGAATACACATAAAATATATATCTCTATATTTCCTGTTACGTGGTTTCAACTGTCTGTAAACATATATAAGATAGAGGAGAACCAAGTAAAGGAAATATTTGCACAATTTTGTGTAACAGTTAACTCTGATACTGATTATAATCGGTTTATTGATACAATATTGCAACACATTTTAATGAATATTATTTATGAAACTGAAACATCTAAAAGCTCTCTGTAAAACTCTAGAGGATTACGAAAATAAATGTGGAGATGCCGAAATTGATTTTGTTATTGATGGTAAAGTTTATACTCCTGCTACATTTGAATGTAATCTAGATGACAGAGGAAATGTTTGGGGACTTGTAATAAATCTTGAATTAGAGGATTAAATCATGGGAATAATCTTTTGTATAGTAATTTTACTTGTAATTGCAATAAATTTACTAGTGTTTATTATAACATCAAATACAGAAAAAGAATATGTATCGCTCTTTGTAGCTATTCTATTAATTAGTTCTATATGTGCTACTTGGCTCCTAATTTCAGTAGCTCCAAAAAGCGATTCTGTTGCTACTCAAGTTATTAATGATTTTCGTAACAATAAATATGAAATATATAAAACGGAAATCATTAATAGTGATACTACCTATTACTATCGTCTAAAACAAAAAGAATAATGAAACTATTTATTATATGCTTCATTATTTTATTCTCCTCTTGCGGAGTTTATATTCCGCATAAAAGAGTTAATGAACTTTACAATATGATTCCAGGAAAAGCTTTTTATGAAATTACAGATTCTATTCCTACAAAATCAGAACGTAAAGTTGTTAAAGAATATCTAAATCATTATCGTTATTATCAATACTAATATGAGTGAGTTAGGTTGGACAGTATATCTGATTGATATATTTAGTAAAATATCTACTATTGCATCTGTTATTACAATAGTATCAGGTATTATTGCAGGTGGAGTACTTTTTGCAATATGGATGAACGCAACAGACGATACTCCTACCGATGAAACTATTAAGAAAACTGCAAAAATATCTATTATTACTGCAATTAGTTTTGGATTAATTTATACTATAGCTCCTAATCGAACTACCTGTTATCAAATATTTGCAGTAAATACTGCTGTAGAACTATATCAAAATAGTGAAGCTTTACAGCAACTTCCAGAAAAATCTCTTAACGCATTTAATAGAATTTTAGACTCTATTTGTAAAGAAGAGAAAAATGATTCTAAAGATGAAAGTAGATAAAATACTAAAAATCATAGAATCTATTGGAATAAGTTCAATAGTTCTTAGCGCATTATTTGCTTGTTTATGGCTACCTGGATTCTATTTCTTTATTCTTTTATTTGTAGTAAGTTTAGGTATTTGGTTTATTATAGATATATGGATAGAATAGGAAAAATATTACAATTTTAGTATTTTATACTCTTATCATGTACTAAATTTGGAAGAAACAATGATACGATTTCCATCAAAACTCTTTAAGTATGAGGGAGTTGCAATAATAGTTAGCTTAATTGTATCGATTGTAATTATCTTAATTTTTTCTTTAAAATAGTTGCATATCTAATAATTTATATATATATTTGTCACACTTTATACAAAATAGAAATAACTATTAAAATCGAAAATAATGCAGTTGAAAGTAACTCTACAGAAGATCTTTCAGCCAAAATACATCGTAGAATTCAATCGATTGAAAAGCTACTTAAGGCAGCAGAAATAGTTAATGAAGGTTAGACTCCAGATTGGAATAATGAATTTCAATATAAATATTTTATTACAATTGTACGTAGTATGGGTCAAAATATACTGCAAACCGCAGGAACAACTGCATTATCTACTTTTGATAGATTAGTATATTTTAAATCTAGTAATGCTGTAAAACAAGTAATTGACCTTCTTGGAGAAGAAACTATTATGAACGCTTTAGTTTTTGAATAGCTATGAAATTTAAAGTAACTAAATCTTCGGATTATACATATGAATCTACTATTGAAATTAATACTCTAGAAGAGTTAATTGAATTTCAGAAAACTTGCGGATGTGAAATCATTCTTATAGATGAAAATGAAATTGAAATTTACGATGATTTTCGAGAGTAATTAATAATATGTTGCTCGGATGGTGGAATTAGGTATACACGCTGCATTTAAGCTGCAGTGATCTTGCGATCTTGTGGGTTCGAGTCCCACTCCGAGTACAACATTATTTATGATAGAGTGTGTATTGTAATGGTAACATACCGCATTTGGGATGCGGAGTCGCAGTTCGAATCTGACACACTCTACTATAAATTTTTAAATTATGTATTACTTATTTGTTGCAAAAGATTTACATATTACCGCTTATATTGGAAAGAAAATTAACAATACTATAGCGAAATGTAATATTAAATTAGTTAGAGAAATTAATTCTTATCGAGTATGCTATACCGATACACTTATTAATTTAAATGTTGTTACAATTTACAAATTAGGTGATAGTGAACTAATTTATAAATTTATCGAGGACGTTAAAGCAATTACAGAAATCGAATTAGAATTGCTAAACAAAATAAATTATTGTATAAATAATGATAAAAGTTTTAAAGTATCAAATTTACGCGAACTTAGAAAATTAGATCAATATATTATCTATTCTACAACAGATTATGCAGGAAAACAATATCATGTAAATTTGATTGATTTTAATAATAATAATTTTATTAATCTTTGTTATAACTATGACAAAGAATATAAAATATCTAAATCAGATTACATTTTTGATTTTCCAGATGTTTATAAAAATTATAAAGTTATTATTATTGACAATGCTTTTGATTTTATACCTATTGATTTCTTTCGAAAGAAACAATTTACTACAGATTTTATGGAATATTTAGTATCATTAAGTCTTAACGAATTTGATATTAAATATTTTAGTAAATAAATTTTTACTATATGGAAACATTTGAATATATAATAAAAATATACGATCAAAAAAGCTGAACAAAAAAAAACTCAGAGTTTTAATGATTGGTTAAATAATCTTGGAAAGGAAGGGTATAAATTAGTACATTGTGAATATCTAATTTCTGAGAAAAAGAAATTATGTATTTTTTAAAAAAAATAAGACTATAACATAATACTAATCGATCGTAAATATAGTGTTATAGTCAGTCCTGATAAGTGCGAAAATCTGCAAATTTTCAATGCGAAACAGGCAGACTGTTGCAGCAGTTGTCAAAGTCTACTTTGTAGCTAGACGGAGGATCAAAATCCGTGATCCTCTTTTATAATTTTGCTTCTACCTTTGGTAGGAAGTCTATAGAGGTTTTGAACATTGAACCCGTAATCAATGTTCTTTATTTAGGGCCTATAGCTCAATTGGTTAGAGCAACTGACTCATAATCAGTAGGTTACAGAATCATGCTCTGTTAGGCCCACCAGTTTATACAATCCGAGGGTGGAGGATATAGGAATAATACACGATTCTTATTTAGGGGAGAAGCTTTACGTGTATAAAGCTTTGAAGGGATAACGTGTAGGATTATTAAAGTAGGAGATTGATAGATTTGCTAGCGTTTTTAAAAGTATATTCCCTCTCCTACTTATTTGAACTTTCTTTAAATAACCAAATATATGAAAATTATCACAGATTATGGAAAAGCTATGACAATTAAAGAAGGTGATAGCTTTGTTGTAGTAGCTAACGATGGTACTACATTTGAGATTCATTCTACAGAAGATCATCTTTATATAAAGAAAGTAAATAAAGATGCAGAGGATGTAACTTTAAAGATGGTTCCAGTTTGCCCTAGTACAGTTAAATTGCGCTAGAGCAATTACTATTGGGATATAGTGTAGTGGTCTAACACACTTGCCTTTGACGCAAGTAACCAAAGTTCGAATCTTTGTATCCCAACTTATAAATCAAAGTTTTATGCCAAAATATTGTTGAGACGAAAAAATAATTCGAGAATGTTGTAGGAATGCTACAAGTTACTGTGAAGTGTTAAGGTTAATGCATATTCCAATACATGGCAGTAATTCTCAAACACTTAAAAATAAAATTAAGAAGTATCAAATAGATATATCTCATTTTACAGGAAGAGCTAAATCTTATACCAGCGCTTCAATAGATCAATATTTAGTAAAAGATAGTAATATTAAAAGTGCAAAGTTAAAAGAAAAATTACTTATAAATCGTTTGAAGGAAAACAAATGTGAGATATGCGGAATTACAACGTGACAAGAAAAACCTATTGTAATTCAACTCCATCATATTAATGGTAATCCTACAGATAATAGGATTGAAAATTTACAAATGTTGTGTCCTAATTGTCATTCTCAAACAGAAAATTATGCTCGAAAAGAAAGTATAAACAAACCTAAGAATGTATGTTTATCGTGTGGAAAACAAATAGGGCGAAATTCTACTTACTGTAAAAGTTGTGCAGCAAAATATAGAAATAATAATTTAGAAATTCCTTCAAGAGAAACTTTAAAAGAATTACTTTTAATAAAATCTTTTACAAAAATTGGAGAAACGTATGGAGTTACAGATAATGCAGTTAGGAAGTGGTGTAAAAAATATAATTTACCTTTTAGAAAGAAAGATATTATAAAACCTTAAACTTAATTTACTATGAAAAAGATTCATTTTAAAGCTTTAGACATGAAGTTTGTTGAAAAAGTAAAGAGTGAAAAGGGCGAAGATATAACTAAAACTGTTTGGCGTAAGGTTAAATATAATCCTGCATATTTTGCTAAATAAAATTATGTTTGCCGTAATCTTCTAATTGGAATAGGAAACTTGATTCTCAGTCAAGTAATGTAAGTTCGAATCTTGCTTACGGTACACTTTTATTAAAACTAAACTATTAAAACTAAACTATGAAAACGTTACGTAAAACAGCAGAAGAAGCATATTTAAAATATGCAAATAAAATTATTAATCGTGAAACATGGATAGATGGTTTTATATCTGGTATACAATATAAAAAAGAATATCCACAATCTATCGAGCTTTGCGGCCTGCTGTGGGACACAGAGAATTTGGCCATCGGCGGTTACGAGAAGGACGGCCATCATTACTACACATGGCAGGAGGCAATGGATGCCGCGAAGGCCGTCGGGAAGCGCTTGCCGACCTGGCAGGAATGGAAAGCATTATACTATCTCAACTCGACATGGGACGACGAGCGCAAGGGCCGTTGGTTCGGGGGAAACCACGACTCGGACCACAAGGGCTCGCTGTTTCTCCCTGCTGCGGGCCTGCTCTACAGCAATAGCGGCGAGTTGGCCAGCACGAGCTCTTACGGCTACTATTGGTCCTCGTCGCCGAACTACGGAGGCGACAACTACGCGGGCATCCTCAACTTCGACTCGGTCTACGTCTACCCGCCGAACAGCTGCTATCGCGCCTACGGCTTCAGCGTGCGTTGTGTACAAAACAAATAATATATATATGAAAATATTTAAATATCGTCTTCCTTCAGGAAAGCACATACTTATATATAGATCTAGAGATAATAAATCCTCTGACTACTTTCAGTGTGTTGAAGAGTATACCAAAAAAGATATTGAGCTACCTATTTTTAATGAAGATACTTTATTTGATACTATGCAGGGAAAACGAACAGAGGATAAAATCTTAGTAGAAAATGGAATTGAATCTATTCAAGATTTATCTGAATGTTATTGTCAAATAAGAAATAAAGTATCTAATTTATCTAAAAAAGTTCGAGATTTAGTAATTAAAAAATACTCTGATATTATAAATAATTACAATTTTGATAAGTAATTTTTGTTAAGTCAAAAATTATATTTATCTTTGTAATCTCTTTTTGGAGAGTATCTGGCTGCATGAAGAGCTAATCTTGAAAATTAGTATTACGTTAATAGCGTAATGTGGGTTGGAGTCCCACACTCTCCTCAACTTATACTAAATATTATGGAACAGAAAATTAAAGAATTATTAAATAATATTGTTTGTCACAAAATATCTATTGGTGACGGAGTTGAAGAAATTAAAAGATTATTTTCAGAATATACTCATCCTGTAATGAATTATAATAGAGAAGATTATCATAGTAAAGATAAACGAATACTTGCAGGAGATGTTGCACAAAATCTTAATGTAGTTGTAGGAGAAATAGGATGTCCCACTTGTGGAGCTACGATGAAAGGAGGATTTGTTGAAAATAAATGTCCATTTTGTGATCAACTGTATTTTAAGTAAAAATAGATCTATCTTCTAATCTGGTTAGGAAACATGACTGATACTCATGTAATCTAAGTTCAAATCTTAGTGGATCTACACATGCGGTGAGGTTTGGTAACCCCTCTGGCTCATAACCACGAGTTTTGAAAGTTCGATTCTTTCCGCCGCAACCGCGGTTATTTGAATCACAACTAGGACAATAACAACGTTTGCATAAATGTGATATGGTGAAACGTAGGTAGGAGATAAATACAAAGATAAGGGAGCAAATGCCCTAGTAGACTGAAAATCCTCTCCTGAGCTAAGAACCTTTAATAAGAACCTTTAATGAGATAAATACTTAGCACTTTCAAATATAGCTTAAGTAGTAAAGCCTTGGATTTTACCAAGAGATGTTAGTGCAAGTCTAACTATTTGAACCAAAAATTTTAATATTATGGAAAAATTACTTACTTTTTTGGGTTTTAGTATACTAATTCTTATAACTATTAGTATTATTGCAATTTTTACAGGAACGATAGTTTGGATTTTATGGCCATCAACAATTCCTGTAATATTAGGAACATTAGTTCCTGCTAAAATAACATGGTGGACATCTGTTAAACTTTGTTGGATTTGTGCACTATTATTTAAATCAACGATTAAAACAAATTAAAATATATCATAAAGTTACTAACAGCAAATTTAAAAATTATTGTAGGGAGAACAAAGGTTATTGGTTCGAGTCCAATCCCATTGTAGTGCAATGTAGGTAGCTCAATTGGTAGAGCCTGTTTATTAATAGTATAGTAACTTAAAACGTACGGATGGCTGAATGGTTCAAGCAACAAGCTGTTAACTTGTCTTATATAGGTTCGAATCCTATTCCGTGCGCTACACATTTTAATAACTTTAAAAGATGAAACTTAATAAAGAACAAAGATTAGCACTTGTTACTAGAATTAAACAACTTGCTAAAGAGGAACAGAGTAAATTTATTGAACAAGTAGAAAAGGCTTGGATGCCATCTGATAACTATGTTGCCTTAAAGAAACAACTAAAGAAACTTCAGAAAGAAACTGATAAAGCGCTTGAAATTATTAATAAGCACTATAATAATTCAGACAATCGTATTGTTCGAATTAGTTATAATCACGATAGTTATACTGATAAGTATATTGATGAATATCTAAAACAAATTGAAAGATTCGAAATTGATCAACTCTGTGAGAATAAACCTAAATTTGATTTTACTTATCTTGAAAATGATATAATTCTTGCTACAATTGACGGTGAGTCAGTCGATGAAATAGTTAAGAATGCTTTAACAAAATATAGAAAATAAGTCAGTCTTCTATTCGGATTTTAAGTAGGATAGGATGGTAGTAAGCTACCGTAGCTTTTATAGATTTGGAAACTTAAGCAATATAAATCTATCGTTTATGATGACGTTATATCATAGGTAAAATAGCTATTTTATAACAGAAGAGGTGTGACTGGCCTCTTCTACGCGGCGGCTTCTTCTAATGGTTAGGAAAGAGGATTTTCAGTCCTAAAATAGCAGTTCGATTCTGCTAGTCGCTACTAATAAAGTAACTTCAGCAAATTTTGGTTAAAATAATTTCTTTGGATAAATTATGAATAAGTTCAAATCTTAAAAGTTACTTTCTATTTTCTCCCTAAGCATTAAAGTGATGCACGATCCTTTTAAGATCGGGAAGAAGGAGCGTTACCTTCAGGGAGAACAAGTATATAATTAAATCAATATGGCAAAAATTTATCTTACTGGAGATTATTCTGAGGATGGAGGAACATATGCACTTCAGATTATTGCAGACTTACTTATAAGTAAAGGTCACAAAGTAACTTTCCCTGCACAATATAGAGTATCTTGTACTCAAAAGGAAGAAGAATCTAATACAAGTTGGGCGTCAAAAGCGTTTATAAACAATTTGCATACAATTACAAACTCAAATTGTGTATTAGCTATTTATTCTGGACTTATTTCTAATTCTAATATAGGTTATGAATTAGGATACGCTGCTGCAAATAATATCTTGACTGTTATAGCTCATGTAAATGCTGAGAATATAGCGGGTGTTATGTTAGCTTCTGGATGTAACTATAATGTTAGGTTTAGTGATATTAAAAAAATAGATTTTGATAAATTAATAGCAGATAAAGCTCCATCACATCAAGCAATAAATGCTTGGATGGTTGAACAAAAGTAGCACAACTAAGATTTGTAGTGAAATGTAAAACCCAGAGTGGGGTATGGACATTGCAGGCTCTGATATGAAGGCACTCTAATCTATCAGTATTAGTCCAGAGGTCAAATGACTCAAAGCGAAAATTTCACAGTTGTGTTTATAAGGTCTCTTACAGCAAATTTATTTAGCAATAGACTTTTAATCTACGGAGCTTTATGGAGACCTTTTATGAGGCATTGGTGTTAGCGATAGCATATTAGACTTCCAATCTAAAGGGGAGGGTTTGAATCCCTTATGCCTCTCAATTATAGTGATAATAAAACAATAAATTATCATGTCTATATTTGGAACACATTTTGATAAAGATCCTGAAGAATACGATAAACCTATAATAGGACGTAACTGGAAAAATGATAATGATGATAATGATGATTATGATCACTCTATTATGTATCGTAGTGATGATCATGAAAAAGATGATGACTATGATCAACCTATCATAGGATTTCATAATGAAGACTAAATAATTTATAGGCTAGCTCAAAGCCTATTCGAACAAACTACCGAAGTACAAGGTAATGAGCACTCTCTAAATGTTAGAGTAAAGTCGAAACTGATAGACAATAAAGAAACTGAATAGTTTCACTCAGTAAACTTATTTAACGGCTTAATAGCTCTTAACATATGAGTTGATCATTCATATGGAGCTTCTGTGGCAATAAAAATCAGACGTGTAAACTACGATAGTGTTTTATTTTTTTGGAATTATGAAAAATAAGATAATAGAGCTTAGAAATAAAGGATACACATATTCTCAAATATGTAAATGTCTAGGCTGTAGCAAAGGAACTGTTGCGTATTGATGCAACAGTACAACTAAACAAAAATCCAAGATTAAATCAGAAGATAGAAAACAAGAAAATCCTGGGTTATTTAGATTTCATAAAGTTTATAGTGGATTTTGTTGTAGAAGAAAAACAGATTGAAAACGTTTAATATGTCCTGATAGTAATAAAAGATTTAGGAACTGTATTAGTCATTTTAGAAACAGAGGAAATATGATCAGTAAAAAATATACGTATAAAGAGGCGTGAGCTTATTTAAATGCACCAAATGTTGAATGTTATCTTACTGGAACTCCAATTAATATGGAGGTAGATGATTATGATTTAGATCATATAATCCCTGTATCGAGAGGTGGTTCTAATGAACTATCTAACTTAGGCGTTTCTATTCCTGTAGCTAATAAATCTAAATCTAATCTAACGTTAGAAGAATATTTAGAACTATGTAAGAAAGTACTTGAGCATCACGGCTATACAGTTACAAAATAAAATAATGGCTCCTTAGTTCATTTGGTAGAATATGGGCTTTGTAACCCCAAGAGAACGGATCGTAACCGTTAGGAGCCTCTATTTTTTATGGGCCATGTAGTGTAATGGCGAGCACATTTCCTTTGCACGGAAATAGAGGGGTTCGAATCCCACATGTGTCCACAATCTTCTATAAACTAGGATTCTATATAGAAAAAGTACTGTAATCGGTTAAAGGTTTATAAATCCGACGTTAAATCTAAAAACTTTCCGAGCTGAAGAGCTTGGCGAAGGGAAATAATTTTTATAAAGTTACATACGGCAAAATATTATTGGGGACTTTTTGTAACTTACTTCTTAGGAATTTAAGCTAATTTAGTAAAAGCACTTGCCTGAAAATTCTACACTAAAATATTATATTATATGAAGGAAATAATTACTATACCAGATATTCATGGAAGAACTTTTTGGAAATCAGTTAAAAATGATAAATCAGACTCTATAATCATATTTTTAGGTGATTATTTAGATCCTTATCCGCATGAGAAAATTACATTTGAAGATGCTTTAGTTAACTTTGAAGAAATAATTGATTTTGCTAAAGATAGAAAAAATGTAGTTCTTTTAGTCGGGAACCACGATTATCATTATTATTTTCGCACTGGAAATCTTGGATGGTCTAGATATAATCCTAAGTTTGCATCTGATGTATATACTCTATTTCAGGATAATAAAAATTTATTCACAATAGCATATCAAGTAGAAAATACTTTGTTTACTCACGCTGGAGTAGATTCTGATTGGTATAAAAACTGTGTTGAAAATAGAGAAGGAAATGTTGCTACTCAGTTAAATAACTTGTTTCAAACAAATCCTGAGTTATTTAAGATTGTTAGTCGTAGTAGAGGAGGATGGTACCCATTTGGAAGCCCAATTTGGTCAGATTACGATGATATATATTTTTCCGATTTATTACAAAACGGAAAAATTAGGCAGATATTTGGACATACAATGGGCAGTATAATGCGTAACTACAAAAATATGTATTGTTTAGATTGTCAAAAGGTTTTTAGGGTTACAGATCAAGAAGTTAAAGAATATTAATAATTTTTGGTGTATTGGGGTAGGGACTATCCTTCTCGACTGTCTATCGAGAGACTCCAGTTTGAATCTGGAATACACCGCATTTAAAATTATATGAAATACATTTTTATTTTGTTAACTTTATTATTTACAAGTTGCAATACATTAAAAATACAGGTACAAGTAGGACCTGTTGGCAAACCTTGTAAAACATACATTAATACTTCTAATAAGGTTACTCCAGCAAATTTTCAGCAATAATCTTTTAAATTATATAGCTAATGTAACCTATTTTTAACTAATCAAAGTATATTATGTTACAATTATTTGGACAAATTAATAAAAATGTTATTGATCCTACATATATTTCTAGTATCCGTATTTGTGCTAGGAAAAGTCTGTTTACTGATCAACTAACGTTTTATAGTGTAGTTGAATTTTCTAAAGATGGGGAAAAATTTAAAAAGGAATTCGACAATTGTAAAAATCTTTCAGATGCTTATGAACAAGTAAGAAAGTATGTTGAAAAGGTATGCAAGTAGAACATTTAAGTAATACTAGAAAGTGGCTTCTTGATTATCCCGTATTTCATATAGATTTAAAAGACACTCTAACTTTTGTTAAAGATGTAAGTAACAATATTGTTAATAATAATCCTTATACTGATATTATTTTAGTAGGGACAGGATTATCAGGAGCAATGTTATGTAGTAGTATTGCGACTTATATTTATACTTATTTTGATTTTAGATGGAATATAGGAGTTCAAATATTACGCAAACCTGAAGATAATAACAATCATTCAGTAGAAGCTATAGATTGTTATCATTTTCTAGAAAAAATATCTTCAAGGTATCGTCCTATTATTATAGTTATCGATGATTTTATTTCATCTGGAGCAACAATAAATAGAATAATATCTGAACTAACAACAAAATACAATATTAAAAAGATAGATTATTTATATATTTCAAATAGTTCCATAGATGTTTGTAAAAATGCACTAGGAGAAAATACAAAATATATAAATCATCTTTGTTTATATCGTTAGTAGTTATTTTTAAAATAATAAAAGCGAGTGTTGTTTAATACGACACTCGCTTATTTTTTTAATTTAAATTTTTATAAGATGTTTAACTGCAAACTTGATTCTTTATTTGAAAAGACTTCAACATCTAATGGATTTGTTAACGCTGCTTTACAAAAATCAGCAGAAACACTAACTCAAAATGGAGCTAAGACATATAGTACTACAGGAGATCCTTTTGTAGATCAATTTGGGTCTATTAGTAAGTATAGAGAATTACGTGATTTCAGTTTAATTTGTTCAGATTGTGAGAAGCTATGGGCAGTTGATAAACTTCAAACTGTAAAGTTTATCTTCTTCTTACGTATGATTACACGTAAAATTGATTATATACACGATGGAGAAGTAAACAAAACAGAACTCTCTCAAAAAGGAGCTGAAATGCGTTATGAGGGAATTATGCGTTTAATTTGGCTTCATATTAAATCTCCTGAAATATTCTGGAAAAACGCTTATCTTATTCCATTTATAGGCTCTTGGAAAGATATATTTCTCATGCTACGATATGACCTTATATACAATGGCTGGGACAAACGTGTACTTGATTGGAACAGGTTCGAAGAATTAATTCATTTTGGTTTATCTAAAGATTCTACTAGAGAACTAGTTAAGAAGTATTTACCTCAAGTAAAAGCTAGATCTAAATGTAAAACTATTGAAGCGCAAGCTAATTGTATAATCGCAAAGTGGTTAGCTACAGGTTTATTTGGAAGTACAAAAAATCTTAACTATGAAGATAAATATGATATCTATCGTCGATATGCTAGATTAAAGTCTTCTGGAACAGCTCACGAATGGCAACAACTTATTTCTAAAGGTAAGTATGATCTAATTAGATTTGAAACTATACATGGCAAAGCGTTAACAATACTTGCTAGATCTAAGTTTTTTGATAATCATAATCTTCGGGAAAAGTTTACAGAATGGATTACAGCTGATTCAACAGATAATGTAAAATCTACTGAATTTGTTCACGAACTATTTGCTCCTTATCCAAATACTACTTTTTTTGGACGTAATTTATCAGAAGTTCCTAAGGACCAACAAGCTTTAGTTAATAAGAAATTTTACACACTTGTTAATAAAGCAAAAGATCAAGAAATTAAAACAAAATTTATTGTTGTTCGTGATACTTCTAACTCAATGATTGCACATGCTATAGGAACTAAAGTATCTTCTTACGATATTGGAAAAGCGCTAGCTTTGTATTTCTCAGAATTTTTAACTGGACCTTTTTCTAACTGTTTTATGGAATTTGCAAATGATTGTAGATTGTGTAAATGGTATGGTAACACTCCAATAGAAAAGTGGTTTAATGATCATTCTGAAGCGTATGGAAGTACTAATTTCCAGAGTGTTATTGATTTATTTATTAAAATTAAAAAACAGGGAGTTGCTGAATCTGATTTTCCTACAGGAATTATATGCATTAGTGACGGAGAGTTAGATCCAGTTAGTTTAAATGCATCTAATATTGAGGCAGCACGCAAGAAACTATTTTGGGCAGGATTTTCTGAAGAATTTGTGGATAATTTTGTAATAGTTATGTGGAATATTACAAATGATTATTATGATGAACATTCACGTGTTAACTTTGATACTTATGGGAATGTAAAAAATACTTTCTACTTTGGAGGATATTCTGCAAGTGTATTAACCTTTCTGTTTACAGGAGAATTGAAGACTACTACTGATTTGTATAAAGCTGCTATGAATCAGGAAATTTTAAATTTAGTTCAAATCTAAATTATAAAGAAGGAGATTCACTCCTTCTTTATTTTTTAATTTCTTAATTATGCCAAAACGGTTAAAAGATTACCAAATAGGTAGTGATCAAGTAGAGGAAATTAGAAACAAAAAGAAACCTCGTAAATTTAAAGATAACGAGGACTATAACAAGAATAAGAAAAGAAAAAAATGATCAAACAATTATTAAAGTATTGTTTGAATCTCCTATTTCCAAAGAAAAAAGAACTTTTATTAAATGAAATTACTGTAGATCCATTAAAAAAGATTAAAGACATACAAATATACGATGATGTTTATATTCAAATAGATAACCAAATTTATACCGCTTGAGTTATGCAAAAAAATATCAACTCAATTATTATAGGTTATACGATTGGAGAAGATTTTAAGGAATATACATTTAACATCAGAGGTATGTGAAATAAAACTCAAATTATTCAGGATAATAAAATGTTAATTCTTAACAAATAATGTTTATTGTTATCATTTTAATAGTAATGGAAATAATTGCGGTTTATACTGCAATTATATCTATAATTGTTTTTGCGAAAGAAGATTCTGGAATTCGACTTGATAGAGCAATTTTTGGAATTGTTTTGTCACTAGTGCCATTTGCTGGTATATTGTTGGTCATGATATTTCAAGTATGGATTCGCGATAAATATAATTATCATACAGACTATATAAGACTTTATTATCCAGGATATACATTACTTGAAGCAAAAACAACAAACAATGTTGTTCGCAGAATTATTAACTGGTATATAAATGCAGTTCCAGTTATCCATATTCAGAAGTTCAAAATTAATAAAAATTCAAATCAACAATAGTCTAAGTTTAATTATAGTCTCTCTTTTTGTTAGTAAACCTAGATTATTGTTAACATTAAAAATATGACTTTGAAGTTTGTCCAAGATACATCTATTCTAGATGCAGAACAAATGTATCGTATAAATATTGTAAATTGTCGAAATATTTTTGATAAAAAAGTGCGAAATAAATTTCCAATAGTTTATCAAGAATATCGTAAATTATTTTTGAATGCAGACTTAGAATTATGTGATTCTTATATGGGTAAAATCCATCCTATTTTTGTTGGAGGGGATAAAGGGTGGGTTATTAATGTTTTTGCAGAACAATTTCCATATTTAATTAAATTCTCAGCTTTTGAACAATGTTTAAATAAAGTTAAGAATTATATTCTTAAAGAGTCTCCAGTTTTATTTCACGAACTTGCGATTGAAGTAAATCCAATGCATAGAGAATTTTATAAACACATTTTTAAACGTATATTTGAAGATACTGATTTTGAAATATACATATACGATAAGTTTTTGGATGATTTTTCGAATTAGATATAATATATCTATGTAAGTCTTTTAATTTAAAAATATTTTTCGTATTTTTGTAGTTGTCTAGTAGATTAAAAATTCAATAATAAATCTAATTAATTGTTTATGAAGAAAGTTTTTATTGTAGCTATCATGTTCTTTAGTCTAATGATAGCTTGTAATACTACTGGTGTAAAAAATACAACTGTAGACTCAGTAGAAGTAGTAACAGATACAACTAAAACTGATTCTATTATTGTAGATTCAGTTGATAGTGTAGCTATTGACTCTGTTGTAACAGATAGTATTTAATTTTTATTTGCCTGTACCCTTGAATATGATTAGGTTCATAGAAACTCGGATAAGTTCAGCAGGTCTTTTATAGATAAAAGGGTAGGAAAGAATAAGGAGAGTAAACCTTGATGGTGATAGGAACAACCTGCTAAGTTGTTTTGTACTTAGAAATAAGTATATAGTTCGATTCTATTGCTCTCCGCAAAAGCTCAGGTGGAGGAATTAGGCAGACTCGCTACACTTATTTTAAACAATATTTTTGGTAGACTAGTAAATTTTTAGTATATTTGTCTATACTAACCAAAATTATTTTTTATGAAAAGGACAAAATATACTAAAGAATTATTGATTCCAATAGTAAAGGAATCTAACAGTTATGCAGATGTATGTAGGAAACTGAATGTTACTCCAAGTACAGGAGCTCAAACATACATCACTAAAAAGATCAAAGAATATAACATTGATACTTCTCATTTTGTAGGAAAAGGATGACTTAAAGGTAAGAAATTTACTACAAATCCTGGAAAAACTTTAGATGAAATCTGTGTAAAAAATTCTACTTATAAATCATCTGATCTATTAAAGAAACTTATAAAAGAAAATAAAAAGAAATATCAGTGTGAGATTTGTAGTTTAACTATTTGAAGAGATAATCCTATTCCTTTAGAATTACATCATATTAATGGATGTCATACAGATAATAGGTTTGAAAATTTACAAATTCTTTGTCCTAACTGTCATAGTCAAACTCATAAATATTGTAAGGAATTGAGCACTCAGAAGGAAACTTTTGATGTGAATGTGGGCTAATTCGGCGAAGGTATGGAGTTAACCGCCCATAATAACGCCGAGCTAAATAAATAGAAGGAGTTTTCGTTTTTGTTCGTAAATTCTTAATATGTCGTCCAACGGAGTGAACATGTTATCACTGACGCGGCAACTTCTATTTTAAATGTGTAGAGACTATATACCCACCTCCTAAACAGAAATGCATGGAGAAGACATAGTCCAAACAAAGAGAAATTCTTTGTACGAGAATGTGGTGCGAAGTAATAGTAGCATGTGGGTTCGAGTCCCACCCTGAGTACTAAAATAATTAAATTATGAATAATATTGTTTTCTTAGATATCGATGGGGTATTGAATTATACAGAATGGTATATTTGTCCTCGTAATGAGTTAAAATCTGACTTAGATCCATTTTGTATAGAACGTATAAAAGTATTATGTAGAATAACTAATTCAAAAATAGTTATTTCTAGCGATTGGAGATATTCTACTGGTTATAAAAAATTATTGAAGGATAATGATTTTATAGAATTGATTATAGATGAAACTCCAGAACATATGTTTGATGTATCTCAAGAAGATAAATCTAGAGGTTCAGAGATTCAACATTGGTGGAATAATTTTGGAAAATTATATAAGGATTATATAATTATTGATGATAGAACTGACTTCTTTGACTATCAAAAAAGTAAATTAATTCAAGTTAATCCTCAAGTTGGATTTACTGATCTAAATTTATTAGATGCTGTGTATTTATTAAACTAATTTTATAAATAGAATATTGTGGTTAATATCAAAATAAACAGATCATTTACGTAGTTACAGATAAAGTAAAACAATTGTTTTTGATGAAGAAAATAATAAAGTAACTATATATTACTATAACGATACTTTTGATACTGTTCACAATATATTAACTGTTGAATACAGACAAAAATAAATATAAACATGACTCAACCTGAATATTCTACAATACTATGTTCTTGTAATTTTTCAGAACACTTATTAATTCTTCATTTTAATAAAGACGATAAAGAAATATATTTGGAATATCATTTATGTTCACTTCCATTTTGGAAACGTGTTGTGATAGGCATTAAATATATATTTGGCTATCGTAGTAAATACGGAGAATACGGAGAATTCATTATCTCAAAAGATAACTATAAACAATTTAAAGAAATTCTTACATTTTTTGAAGATGAAACTAAATAAAGCTGAAATTATTTCTGAAGCTAATGCTAGGCCGCAGCGTATTAGATATGGTCAAGCTATATTTAATGTTGCATATAAGATGTATCCAAATGCGGTAAATAAATTAAGAGGAACAGATCTTGACTGTTTTTATCAAGATGAAAAAGTTGACAAATTTCTTAATGCTTTAGAAAATTTATTACTTAAGTAATGCTTTTTGGAACTATTGCTTGTATTATAATTACTTTAGCCTACTTACCACAATGTATTTTTATTTATAAAACAAAAGATACTTGCGGTTTATCATTTAATACATTTTTAGCTATTTGGATTGGAATGTTGTTCTGGATAGTACACTCTATTATTATAAATGATTTACCTTTATTAATTAGTAGCTTAGCTAGCTTTACTCAAAATAGTTATATATTGTATAATATTATTAAAAATAGATCTAATGGACTCATATAATGCGTTAATGACTTCTTTATATAATGCTAGATGGAATGACATGTGTGAACCTAAAACATTGGATGATATATTTGAAGCAATTAGGAAAGCTGCAAATAAAGGAAAGTTTGGAATTATCTATTTTGGAGATTATCATAAACCTGAATTTGTACCTGAATTAACTCAGCTTGGATTTAGAATTATATACAATGATATAAATGATATATATTATATATTATGGTAAATGCAAATATTATGAGAAAAGTTGCTGCCGATAACTCATTAAATAATACTAAAATAGTAGTTATTGATAGTATAGGTGAAATAGAAGATATTATTATCTCTGAAGCAACAAAAGGAAAGTTTGGAATCTTTATTAAAAATTCAAATTTAGATTTCCAACAAATAATCCCTGAATTAGAAGCTAACTCTTACTTAGTAGATAATTACGGAGATTATATAGGAATATATTGGTAATTGCAAGAATTAATAGCGCTGGTAGTTTACGTTGGCAGAACGCTGGTCTTTAAAATGGAGCTTTATAGTAGAAATACTATAAATGTACTTGATGATAACGTTGAATCCTTAACAGATAGTGCTGATGGTAACGACGTCGGAATAGAATAATTTCTAGCCGCGAGAGAGCAGATAATCAAGCATCTAAGTCAATTTTGATATGATGAAGACGTGCTCCAGACTACAAACAAGATGTACTTTTTGGTAGTGAAAACTATAGTAGTAAGCAAAACCAGAAGAAGGGGATCGTCACCTCTACAGCGCGCAAAATTTAATTAAACTTATATATTATGTTGTGAATTATATATTTTTTAACAATTATTATTACGTTTATTATAATATTATCAGTAGATTTATATGTTAATTGTAAAAATTATACTAAATTTGATTTATTTACTGAAATAACTTTTAGTATCATACCTATAATTAACTTAGTTATGATAATATATTATTTAGTTTATCTTAAACGAAATAATATTAAATTTAAAGAAGTAATAACACTTTTCTTTAAAACTTTATTGAATAAATAATATGAATTTACCTATTGGAATATTTGAAGAAGATATCAAACCTATTCAGAATCAGTATCCTAACATTGATTTAAAAGAAGCAATCGTTTTATTTCTTAGACGTGATAATTGAACATATGGTAATATACAAAAAAAATTAGGTAATCCATCAAAAAAATGAATTAGAGAAGTATTATTAAAATATGAACCAAATTTAGTTAATATTCAGTCTTACTAATGAATAATTTCCTTAAAATAGGTAAGCAAAAAGAGAAAGAATTTGCTCAAATTTTAATTGATAATTTTGGAGGAACTATTACATATCCTTCTAAAGAAGTAGATATGTTTGATCACATTGATTTGTACTGAAATAATATAGGATTTGATGTAAAAGGAGTTAAAGGCGAAACAAGATCTGGACCATTAGATGATAGATTTCATTGAATTGAATATCAAAATAGAAATGGAGAAAAAGGATGACTAAATGGAAAAGCAAAATATTTTGCTTTTGAAACATTTAGCAGTTGAATTATAGTTTCTAAAAATCGAATTAAATCTCTTTTATATGATAAAGTAGATTATTCTAAAATAGTTAGATTTAATCCCAAAGTATATCAAGTATATATGCGTCCTACAGCTAAAGACCTAATTATCAAAGTTCCTACGTCTGATTTAATGTTATTCGCTACTAAAATTATTTCAAAATAATGCAACTTTATTCTGTTACTTATTGTGCAAAAAATACTGATTCTGAAACTAATTCAGAATCAGTAATAATGAAAGTTTACGATAATATTAAACATCCAACAGAGGAATATTTTTTAAAACAACTCTTTGGAAAATTAGATTATATGTATGAAATAATTCAGTTTCAAAAACTTAAAACCGAATAATATGTTGTATTTAATTCTTAATCACAAAACTCAAATTGCGAAGTTAAAAAGTAGTTTTCAACCTCAAAGTATTGTTTATATTGATAATTTTAAAATGGATACTGATGATCTAGGCACTACTATTTTTAACGATAATATAAGCATTTGGTGGCCAAACGATGGAATAGTCATACATCAATATAAATAAAATCAGATGTTCCTGTAATTCAAGGGATAGAATATCTGCCTTCTAAGCAGAATATCTTAGTTCGAGTCTAAGCAGGAACACATGTTATATATAATTATGTGTGATGTTTAATTATCAAAATATAAAAAGATGCAATGCACAGGTTATACAAGTATTCTTTTTCAGAATACTGGAGAAGTTTCCTTTGAAACATTTGCTAAAAATTGTTTACGTGCTTTTATTAGTTGTGAGAAATGTAATGTTTTTGAAGAAGAGTTTTTAGAAACAATTCAAAGCAATGATTATAATCTTGTAATGATTAACAAAGATTGTAAAAGATTAATTGAAGTGGTTTCTGAAAATTTCACTATTGAAAGTTATCGCTCAGATTTGCGTGAAACAATTAAGTGTTGTAAAGAACAATTAATTAAACTAGAACGGTTCGAAGAAATTGTTCTAAAAATGACTATGAAAGTTACTAATTGGAATCCTAGTTCTGAAGATCTAATAGCTTTCAAACAATTTATGCTTGATCAATTAGAACAGACTTCTCAAAAAGGCACTATTAAATATTACAAGAACCAACTTTCAGAAGCTCAGACTCAATTAAAATTAGCAGATAAGGAATATAAACTTGCTAGAGAAAAACAAATTACTCAATTATTAAATAGCCTAGAAGATAATATATCTAAATTAAAACAACTACAAGCACAAAGATCAAAAGATAACTTGTGGTTAAAAGAAGTTTATAAAGCAATTAAGCAAAAATAAACTTTAACTTAAATTTTCTACTTATGTCTAGAAGTTATAAACGACCGATTATAAAAGATGCAGGAGGATATGGTACATACTATCGTACTATTAAACGTAGAGTCCGTCAATATCTTCGAGAATCTTTAAAACGTTTAGATGATCCTACTTTTAATTTTGTAATTCCTCAGGAGAAAGAAATAGTTAATGATTATGATGTATGTGATTGGGTATTTGATTATGAACATAGACCTTTACGTTACCCAAGATACCATAATCGATACAATTATTCAGCAGAGGATGCTAAAAGAGATAGAGAAGAAAACATTAAGAAATATAGTAGAAAATAGAAAACAAAGGTATAGTGACCGAGTGGTTAGGTTAAGGTCTGCAAAACCTTATACATAAGTTCGAATCTTATCTATACCTCTAAAATATTTATTTTATGGATAAATTTACATTAGATTATATTAAAACTTCTAGAAAATTTTCTAGAGAAGAGGAAATTAGATTATATGGTAAGCCTCTTCTAAAACATAAGATATATAAATTAAAGAATAAATATAAACGAAATAAAAAAGTTTATGTTAACGATGATTAATAATTATTGAAATACTATAAAAACTATTTTTAGATTATATTTTAAGTTTACACAATTAACCTTTTTAGAATTAAAAGAGGTAATTGAAGTAATATCTAAAAGTGAGGAAAATATTAAAGACTTTCATAAATTAATGTTAGTATTATTAGTAATTCAACTAATATTTACTTTTGGAATTTATCCATTAATTGTATTATACGGGTGAAATTTAATTATAGTAGGTTTATTTGGAGTTCCAATTATAGGGTACTTATGAGCCTTATTAATTTCTTTTTTGATAAATATTATATTACATAGATTATAAATTTTAAAGACTAAGTTATGAAAAAATCTAGATTTTATCACACGGCTCCCAGAATGAAAGTAGAAGCTTTCGTAGATTTATCAAAAGATAAAATAAATTTTGGTAAAATTATTAAAAGTTATCCAAGATATACTATTTGTGGATCGTTAGATTATGATACAAACTTACTTTCTTTTGGAGTAGCTTGTTGTTCAGGAAAAGATGTTTATAACAAGAAAATTGGGCGCAGAATATCTGAGGGACGTGCTCTTAAAACTCCTATTATAACAGTATCAGTTACTAAAGAAAACATTTCTGAAGTATTTATTACGACCGCTAAACAAATTGAAAAAGAACTTTATCAAAATGACTAACGATATTGTTATAAAAGGAAAATTTAGTACTTCTAAAGATCCAAATGATTTTATTGAAAAACTTCAAGAACTTTGTACAAAAGAAGAAATTATATTTAGTGGAAGAATCGATGTATTTGAATTTACTGAATATGAAGAAATAATAGATACAGTAGGATAATCTTAAATGAAAAAGTTAATAGTAAAAATCCCAATTTTTAATAGTATTGTAACTATTTTACAATCAGATAATATCCAAGAAGTAGATAATTATATATGTAGTGTACATAATTGTCCTAGTGATTTAACAAATCTTTATACCGATGATATTGATGGAAAAGTTTTTATAACTCCAGATAATGTATGTTACATATGGATACAAAGTGATTCTGGAGTATTAACTTTAATTCATGAGATTGGGCATGCTGTGTATCATTTAATGCGGTGTTATGGTCTTGAAGGAGAAGAAATATTTTTGTATTTACAAGACTATATCCTTAAACAAGTAATATGTACGAAGCCTGAACTGATGGAAGTTTTAAGCCATCTATCAATTGTGGAGGATACTCAACAATAATTACTCAAAATCAGCAAATAATAAAAAAAATCTATCAAGGATTTAAAAATACTACAAATAATAGGATGGAACTTTATGGAGTATTAGAAACATTAAAATATTTTGATACTCCTACACAAATTACTATTTATTCTGATTCACAATATGTTGTTGGAAGTATTAATAATGGACATTTAGAAAAGTGAATTTCTTCAAACGATTTCTCTAAGAAAAATTTAGATTTATGGCGACAAATATATGAATATTTAAAGATTCACGATACCAGATTTATTTGAGTAAAAGGGCATAATGAAAATTCGTTTAACGAAATGGCAGATTTATATGCTTGCCATGCAGCAGAGTGTTTAAACTTACAAGAAGACAAGATAAATGAATAATATATTAGTAGTTAAAAAAGTAGGTAATCATTGGTATCCTTGTATTAAACATAATTGGACTGGAGATATTGTAATTCCTCGTAAGATTGAACTTATCTTTAATATCATTGCTATGGGTGAAGAGGTTTTACATCTAGAGTTTGAAGAATTACATTCTATTGTTGAAGGACTCAATATTATATGGTTTAATGATGCTGATATTACTCAGTATATGATTACTGATGATGAAGATGAATTTGATTTTGATATGCATTTTACTATTAATGATAAAGAATTTTATATTTCGTCTTATCTGTATACATTATTAGAAGATCAATTTCATTTTAATTTCCACGATACAATTTACAGACTATATATATGGTAATAGAAGAAGCTGATTTCAAGATGGAGTCTGATAATCGAGGTAGATTTGATTTGTTTTTTCGTAATAATACAAATACAAATTGGAAACTTTACGGTTATAGTATGACTCTAAAAAACTGTATCCAGGCAATTTCACATGAACGATTAAGTCAAAAACTAGATGTAATTGATTTGAAAACTTTTATTAAAGAATTAAAATCAATGCATAATGAAGTAGTTAATTTATTATCTATAATTAATGAATAATTATCGTTTAGAAATAGTTGAAGTTACCAAAAATACTTGTTGTTTAATTTATTCAAAATACTTTGAATCAGATCAAAATATTAAAGAAGATACTTATTGAAGAAACAATAAGTGTATAACTATTTCAAAATATAATCCTACATGCGACTTAAAACAAACACGCAAACGCAAGACCAAATTACAGACGCAAGAGTAGCTAAAACTGAAGTAAATGTAATGAAAAGACGTATCTGTACTTTATCAGATAAAATGGTAGAACTACTAGTACGTCAATTACAACACGAGTTATATAATCATAATCTTTACCGTACTTTTGCTAATTTTTATGGTACTCAAGGTCTAGCTGTACTTGAACAATACTATATAGAACGAGCTGAAGAAGAAAAACTTCATCATGATTGGATTTATGGTTATTTAAACGAAAACGATGCAGTATTTATCTATCCCGAAATTCCAGGAATTGTGGAAAAATGGGATGATAATATTAAACCGTTTTCTTTAACGGTAGATAAAGAGATTGAAACAACAGGACTTATCTACGATATGGTAAATCAAGCAGTTTCAGATAATGATTGGGCTACTTTTAATTGGCTAAACGGAGACGATGATAAAGTTGGACGTTTAGTTCAGGAACAGGTAAACTTCTTTTGCCTGGTTGCGTAGAAATACGTTAACAATAACAGATCAAAAACGGTGAAAGCTGAGATGCTAATACCGTGCTAAATATAACTTTAAATGAGTTATATCAGTGTAACGCATAGAAATTGAAACTATTTTATTAATTTGTTTGAGAATCTAAAAAAGAGTATTATATTTGTATAATTATAAATATAAAAATATAAATATAATATGGGACAAATAAGTATTAAAAATAAGCAATTTTGAGAAGGAAAAATATTATCTTCTAATAATTTTGGAGATTTTTTAATTTTAGAGTATTTAAATTCAAATTGTATACATATTAAATTTATTAGAACGGAATCAATCGTCCAAGCTTCGTTAGGTAATATTAAAAAAGGATGTGTTCTAGATCCTATGCAGCCAACAGTATACAATATCGGATATTTAGGGATAGGTAAGTATCATAGCCGAAACAGTAAAGAACCTCAGTTTACATCTTATAAACGGTGAAAGGAAATGCTTAATAGATGTTATAATAAAAACTGTTCTTCTTATAAAAATTATGGTGCTGTTGGAGCATATGTATGTGACGAATGATTAAATTACCAAAATTATGCAGAATGATGGGAGCAAAATTGTCCAAATGAAAATTTTGTAGTAGACAAAGATATTTTACATTGAGGAAATAAGGTTTATGGTCCAGAATTTTGCTGTTTTATTCCTACAGAAATAAATGCGTGTTTTACGTTTCGACATAATTGTAGAGGAGAATATCCAATTGGAGTAAGAAAAAAGGGAAACTCTATAATTGCGCAAATAAATTGCCGAAGTAAGAAAATTCATTTAGGTTCTTTTAATACTGTTGAGGAAGCATTTAAAGCTTATAAAAAAGCTAAAGAAAATCAGATTAAAGAACTAGCAGAACAGTATAAAGAACAAATTGCTAAAAATATTTATAATACTTTAATTAATTTTCAAATTAGTATTAACGATTAATAATAAAATAGAATAAAATATTTCCACGAGTGATCTGCTCCTAACATTTTTAAGGTGAGGATGAAAATATATGCTGAACTATATCGAATAAAAGATATAGAAGTTAAGATAAAAAGCTTAACGATAACAAATTGAGAAGAAGAATCTATTAGTAGAACTGCACTTGATATTGCTGAAGAAGAAGGGTCTTGGTTGCGTAAAGAAAAATCTATTATGAATGCTTACAAAGGAGACACAGATTAAAGTACCAGATAATATTGATAATCTATTCTTCTGCGGTGATATTCACGCAAATCTAGATTATCTTAAATACTTTATTAAAACAGGAGTTGGATTTAAAAATAAAATATCTAACTCCTGTATTATTTTATGTGGAGATGTAGGATTAGGATTTACTCCAAAGTTAGAAGAACAGAAGTTAAGCGAGCTCAAAAAAATTTGCGAGAAGCAAAACTGTGTGATTTTTTTAATAAGAGGTAATCATAAATTATTTGTGCTTTTGATGAGAAATCATCAAATGAAATTGGGTTAATTGCTGGAAAACCTGAGATGGCAATCAGCAGCGAAGCCTCATTAGAGGAACGTTCAGAGACTATTCCTGAAATGGAAGTAGAATCAAGTGATTCGAAATACCCAACTCTTAACGAGTAATGTCGAAGATGAAGATATAGTCCGTTCTTATACAAATTTGAAGTATAAGCAGTTATTAACGAATTAGAAGTAACGATTCTAATTGAACAGTAAAGGATAATCCTCTTGTGTTTCAGAACTCTAAATATAAATCAGGAAGAGTAATTACTCTATCTGATTATGATATTATAGAATTTAAAAATAAAAGAATTCTAACTATTGGTGGTGGAACCTCAATAGATCGACTTTATCGGAAACAAAATGGCTGGGGTTATTGGGAAGATGAAAAAATTGCCTATTTAGATGATTTTTCACAATTCCAAAATATACAAATAATTTGTAGTCATTGTGCTCCTACTTGTGCTTATCCTTATGGATTCGATAATCCTATAGTTAAGCAATTTTGTAAAGATGATCTAACTCTAATGGATGAATTGATCTATGAAAGAGATTATTTACAACGTCTTTATAACAAACTTTCTAAAACAAATACCATAGAAGATTGGTATTATGGTCACTATCATCAAAACATGTTCCAAACTATTAATAATACAAGATTTCATTTGTTAGGAATAAACAATATAGTTCAATATGTTAACTCTGAAATGTAAATTAGTTGCTGTACAAGATGGGACATATACTAATTATGTATTTGAAGATGTTGATAAAGAACTAAACAGCGAATTAAAGTATATTGCTTGTACTAAACCACCTAATTGAAACTATTCTACTGAACTTAAAATAGGAGATGTTGGATATTTAACATGTAAGTTTGTAGAGGCTGGAGTAACACAATGGTATAATCCAGAACAAAAAGATTTTTGTGTCTATAATTATACTAATTGTTACTTTATAAACTTTATTAAAGTACAAGAAAATATAAGTAATAAAGAATTTAATTTTTAAATATATGAGTACAGAATTTGGAAGTATATTGCAGCGAGCAATTGAAAATAAAAGTAACGATATTAATTCGTTTACGTGGCGTTTTCAAAATGGAAAAGATGTTAAATTAATGGATTGTACAAGAGAAGAACTAAAAAAGTTCTGAAAGCATAGTAATGAAATGCTATATAATACTAATCGGTATAATCCAGGGAAAATAACAATTAGAGAAAATATCAATCGAATTTATAATGATTGTAATGCAGAATTATTTGTACGTTATTTGCTAACTGAATGTGAGGTTGATGCACTTAAAACTCGCAAAGATATTCTTGATTATATAAATCAACGTAAATCAGCAGATAATCTGTCTTTATCTGATTCAATTGCAACAATATTTACAGGACTTCCAGCAATTTATGAAAAGATTACACTTGCAAAGTTAATGGATGCTTGTTTTGATAAATTAGAAATTATTAATAAAAAGATGATTTCTGATAAGTTTATTTTAGCACAAGGTATCTGATTGACTGATGCAGAAAAGGAAGAATTAACTGAGTATGATAGTAATGGTAAAATGCGTAATCGTATGGATGTAATTAAGGAACGTTTAATTATTAATCCTGAAATTAAATTAAGAATATGTCCTACTGGACTTTCTTATTCAGAATTTCGAGCATTGCGTCAAATGCCGAATTTACCTAAAATTGTTGATCTTCCTTCTGTTACATTGAAGACACTGCGAGATAAAATATTACTATTGTTAAATAACGATCTCGATTATCATATACATAAGTGGGAGACTATTAAAAACAATATTCAACGTGTAGCAGAATATAAAAATTGGAGTTTAGATATTAACTAATTTAATTTTATAAATTCCAAATCAATTTTAATTTTTTCTAATTTATTAGGTTTAATTATAAATAATTACTAATTTTGTTAAAATTAAATTTACCGCTACTAGAGGAGTTGTGTTTAATTAATAGTCCATCTGGTCTTGAATTCCCAATGACAACATATATTATAAACTATTGTTATCAAATTAAAGGAATTCAATATAAAATAGATAAAGTAGGAAATCTGTTTATTACAAAAAATACAACTTCTCCTAAAACGTATCCTTGTTTAATAGCACATATGGATGAAATACATAATCTTAATATACCTAGAAAAATTATGCTTAAAAATAATTTAATCTGAGCTGTTACAGAGGATACTAAACAACCTTGCGGATTAGGAGCAGACGATAAGTTTGGTATTTGTATTATTTTACAATTATTAAAAATATTACCTGACATCAAAGTGTGTTTTACTGTACAAGAAGAATCCTATGGTATAGGTGCTATAGAAGCACAATTAAATTCAGAATTTTTTAGCAATATTAGATTTATGATTGAGCCTGATAGACGAGGAAATTCTGATATAATTGTAGAAACAAATTGCTTAAAAATAGCCTCTGATGAGTTTCTTGAAGATATTTCAGATTTACTACAAAAATATAAATATAAGCCTGCAATTGGAACATTTACAGATATTGGCGTATTAAAAGAAACAGTTAATGTTTCTGCTATTAATTTATCTTGTGGATATTATAAAGAACATACTTCAAGAGAATATGGACGCTTAAATGAACTAGAAAAATGTTTAAATCTTATTTATGATATTATAAATAAAGCTATAAAAGTATATGTTCATGATTCTCCTGATAAAGCGTATTGTTCATGGTATTATGATACCTATGGAGATGATGGCATTAGTAATTTAGATAATTATTCAACTATTTCATACGCAGAAGCATCTTATATTTGTCATAACTGTAAAGAGCACGATTGTAGTAAATGTAAAATTTGGGAAATTGCTCGATAGAACAACTCGACAAAAAGAAAGCATTAAACGATGATTAGATAATAATGGTAAAGGGATATTAGAATGCACTACAGGCTATGGTAAGACATTTTTATCTATAATGTTAATTCAGTCAATGTTAAAATCTAATCCTGATACTCAGGTTCTTATAAGTGTTCCTACAGAAATACTAAAAGAACAATGAGATAGACAGCTTATTAAATATCATTTATTTAATAGTTGTAAGGTTGAAATTATTAATACAATTATTAAAAAAAGATATTTTGTAGATTTACTAATTATTGACGAAATCCATACTGCCTGTAGTCCAACTTTTATTCAGATATTTAGCGCTGTAAAATATAAATATATATTAGGACTAACAGGAACTCTTGAACGATTAGACGGTAGACATAAACTATTAGAAAAATATTGTCCTGTTGTTGATAGAGTCACTGTAGAAGAAGCTATTGAAAATAATTGATTATCTGATTATCGAGAGTATAAAATATTACTCAAAGTTGATTTAAGTGAGTATTGAGAGTTAAATAAAAAGTTTAACTCGTATTTTTCTTTTTTTAACTATGAGTTTGATACCGCAATGGGATGTGTAACAAATATTATTAAACGCCGTGCATATGCTAAACATATGGGAGTTTCATACGATCAAATAACAGCAATAGCTATGGATTGGTTGAGGTGTTTAAAGAAACGGAAAGACTTTGTGATGAAACATCCAAAAAAATTAGAAATAGCACATAAAATATTAGAGCATAGACAGGATTGTAAATGTATTACTTTTTCTGCAACTATTGCTGAAGCTGAGAAAATAAAATATGGATATACATTACATAGTGGTAAAACAAAGAAGAAAAATAGATTAACTTTAGAAGAGTTTTCAAGTTTACCAGTTGGTGTATTAAATACTAATAAAGCAGCAGATTTAGGACTAGATGTTCCAAACTTAAGTGTAGCAATTATACTTAGTGGAACTAGCGCATCTATCCAAAAAAATCAACGTTTAGGCAGAATACTAAGAAAAGAAGGCGATAAAGTTTCAGAAGTATTTAGTCTAATTATAGCTGGAACAATGGAAGAAAATTGGTATTCAAACTCTTCAACTCATTCTTATATAACTATTACTGAAGATCAACTAGATGCAGTTTTAAATAGACAGCAAATTGAAACTAGACAAAGAGATACAATTAAAAGTATTGAATATAGATTTTAACAATTCCACAAACTAAACATCTAATAAACTAGAGCTAAAAGTTTGAAGTTAATTTTTGATTAACAAAATTAATTTTAGTGGAATTAAATACAATTATAAATATTCTAATTGAATATAATATTACTGCTGATGAGTTACTATTAATTTATTTAACTTTCTTAGCTCAAGATGAAGAAGGCCATCCAGAATATCTTTCTAAATGATTAAATAATGGAGGACAAAAATATCTGAAACCTTTATTTAATTCTTTAAAAGAAAAAGGAATTATAAAGAAAAACTATAATCCTGATAAATATATTCCTAATGATATAGAATTTAATCAGAATTTTATTAAAAGCTATATTAAACGTTCTGGAGAATTAGGTAAAGAATTGTTTGATAACTATGAACCTTTTTGTACTGTAAATGGAAAAGTATATAGTTTAAGAAACATTTCTAAAAAGTTTTACTCTTTAGATGAATTTTATTTTTATTATTCTAAAGCAATTGGACATTCAAAAGAAAAACATAAAGAAATTATGGATTTATTAGAATGAGCAAAATCTAATAAACTTATTAAAAGTGGAATATTAGAATTTGTTGCAAGTTGTAAATGGAATGATTTAAAATTAATGAAAGAAAAGGGAATTACTCCTGAAACAGTTTCTTCATTTGATGTATATGAAAGTATGTAATTCATGAGCGATATTGGAATTCTTTGAAAACTAATTGAGGACGGACGTAAGGGAAAAAACATTGGTACATCAACTGGTCTTTCAAAATTAGATAAACTAATAGGAGGAATTCAAGATAGTCGCTATTATTTAATATCTTCTCAAAGTAGTGGAGGTAAAACTTCACTCGTATTGTTTTTTATGTATCAAATGCTACGTAATAGTACAGATCCAGTATATTTTATTTATTATAGTCTTGAATTAGGTAGTGAAATCCTATTAGCTAAATTAATGGCTTTGTATTGTGCGGAAGAATTTGGTATTTATTTAACGACTAATAATGTTCTTTCGTTTGATTCAATATTAACTGATGAAAATTATGAATATTTACGAAAGGCAAAAGAGTGGATACAGAGTATTGAAGATAGATTAATTATATTTGATTCTGGTTTATCTGCAAGAATTCTGTATAAAACTACTATTCCTATACTTCAAAAGCTTGGAAAGATCGAGGAAATAGATGGAAGAGAAATCTATATTCCTAATAATCCCAATCAGAAAGTTATTGGAGTTATAGATCATGCTTTGCTAGAAATGGCACTTTAATTAGAAATAATTATTGAAAAATCAAACAATATCGGTAAAAGCTAAAATAAAAATTAAATAGTAATATTTGTATTTCTTATTTAATTAATGTAACTTTGATCAATAAAAATAGTTACAATAAAAAATTAAAATATGGGAAAACAAATTACTACTGAATTTTTGAACAAATTAATCCAAATGTATGAGAGTGGAATGTCAATTAGTGCAATTAATTCCACTTTTCATACAGATGCTTATTATCATTTTAAAAAACATGGAATTAAAATTCGATCTAGTGGTGAACAAAGACGGATAAGCAGAAAAAATTGTATTACAATTAATTGAGATTGTAAGAATGTTAATAATGGCATAGAAGCATATATTATTGGGTTATTAATGGCGGATGGGTCGTCTAGTGGTAAACAAATTGTTCTTTGTCTTAAAGATTCCGATTCTTATTTAGTAGAAAAAATAAAAAATTATTTTTCTCCTGAAATAACACTTCAAAAAAGAAGAAATAACGTCGGATTTGCTATTTCCTCTCAAATTATTTGTGAAAATTTATCTCAATATGGAATTAAAGTAGGAAAAACTTACTCTGAATTATCGATTCCTTCTAATCTTTCTATTGATTTAATTCCACATTTTATTAGAGGATACTTTGACGGAGACGGTTCGATTTTTGTATGTAAAGTTAAAGGAGTCCCAAAATATTTAAAAGGAAATATTTGTTCTCCAACTAGAAATATTTTAGAAGAAATACAAGAAAAATTAAAAATATTTGGGATTGATTCTACAATAAATCTAGAAAAAAGATCAGGAAAAACAATATGAATACCGTCTGGAACAAACGAAACTGTTGCATCTTGTGATATGTATCGGCTTTTTATACGCAAAAAAGAAAGTTTAAAAAAATTTTATAAGCTGATATATACAAATGCAGACTTTTTTCTTTTACGTAAGAAGAAAGTATTTGATGATTTTTATCATGCTAATACCGAGATAAGCTTAGAAACTAAAGAGTCTAAGCTATCGTAGAGCATAGAAACTGAACCTAAGAAATTAGAATAAAATGTTTCCAAGAGTGTTTGACATCTTACTTAAATGAAGATGAAAATGTATGCCGAACTTATAGGAAACTATAAGAACTGGAAGATAAAAAACTTCTAGGATAACAAAATTGATTAAAATTAGAAGAAGGTAGGAAAATAAAGGAAGAAATTGATTTAACATCTTCTTATATGGTAACGCTTAAGCGTAAATATCGAATATCTTGATTTATGATTATGCAGCAAAATAGAGAATCATCTTCTATGGATAGAAGAAAGGCTGATTTATCTGAACCAGGTTTAAATGATATTATGGCTTCAAGTGCTCCTGTAAATGATAGCGATGTAACCTTACAAATATTTTATCCTGCTAGAGAAAAACTTTCTACTTGTAGAGGATATAAAATATTAAGTGAAAATGGAGGAGGATTAAGAGATACATATAGAGGGTTGATTATAAGTAAAAATCGATATGGAATTGCTAATCAAGTCTTGAATTGTGGATTTTATGGCTCCGTAGGTTGGTGAACGGAATTACCTTCGCCCGAACAAATTACTGATATAAAATTAATTAGAGAACCTTCTCTAAATATTCCGTGTAAAACAAAACGTATTATACAACAAGATTTATCAGAAAATGATATAGATAAAGAGATAATAAGAACTAATATTGAATATACGTTTTAATTATGGAATTGCCAAAATCTAAACTACCTGCAGAAACACAAGATCCGAGAAATTTAATTATATTCTCAAAAGTTAAACAAGGAAAAAGTTCAGCTCTTGCAGAACTTCCCAATAACTTGATGCTTGATACTGAAGGTGGATTAGCATATATTGAAGCACTTAAAGTTAGAGTAACGTCTGTAAAAGATATTAAAGAAGTTTGTCAAGAAGTAATTAAAGCTGGAAAACCTTACGATTTTATTACAATTGATACAGTTACAGCGTTAGAAGATATAGTTAAACCTTTAGCATTACATCTGTATAAACAAACTCCTGCTGGAGAGAAGTTTACTGGTACCGACGTTATTGACGCGGCAATGGGAGCTGGGTATAAATTTATGAGAGATGCTTTAGAGCAAGTTATTAATATGGTTGCTAAGTGTACTCGAAATGTAATACTTGTCTGTCATGCTAAAGATGCAGCTATTGCAAATAGTGATTTAACAGCGAAGCAAATTGACCTGTTAGGTAAAATTTTGCCGTCTATAAAAGTGATTTTATAGATAATGATTGGGCAATATCGGCGAAGGCTAAGTTTTGGATCAATAACTATTTTAAAATAGATTTTGATAAAGAATATGCTAACGCCGAGATAACTAAAGAAATTAAAGAATCTTTAGTATCGTAACGCATAGGAAATGAAACTTAAATTAAGAATATAATTTTCCCACGAGTGTCCGATGCCCTTAACAAATAAAGTTGTGGGGGGGGTGAAAACATATGCTGACCTTATAGGAAACTATAAGAGGTAAAGGATAAAAAGCCTTTACGATAACAATGTGAAAACAGGACGTATTTTAGCTTCTAAAAGCGATGCAATTGGGTTAACTTAAGAATGCCCCTTTAATTAGTAATAATTATCGAAAACCTCGTATATGCTGGAAACTCCTTAGAGCTTAATCTACCAAAGGGTAAAAATGATTAAGATTGGACAATCAGCAGGCGATTAAAATAGCCTCAACGACTACAAGGAGGGTTCCTAAAATTAGGAATATGATATAGTCTAATCTCGAACCAAAAACATGAATAAAAAATATTATAAAAATCACATATGTAAGCATTGTGGAAAAATTTTTTATGGGAGAGGCACATTATGTCGTAAACATGCTATACAACTACAACAATATGGAAAGTTTCTTGATTCAAATCCTAGAAGCAAGTACGATCCAAACGAAATAATTTTACATAAAAATTATGCCGAAATTGTTACATATAATATTAATAATGAACCTCTTCATAAATTTAAAATAGATTTAGAAGATATAAATAGAGTTAGTTTATATAAATGGCATTCTACTAAACCTACGAAATCTACTCAACTAATATATCTTGTAAGTAATGACGTTGGTTATTATCATAGATATATAATGGATGCAAAACCAGGGCAAATGATTGATCACATTAATTTAAATACATTTGATAATCGAAAATCTAATCTTAGATTTGCAAATCAAACTGTACAGAACCATAATCAACATTGTCGAGAGAATACACGTTTTGATATTAAAGGGATTGATCAACATTCTGATATAAATAGAACAAAACGTTTTATGGCTAGGTTTGCTATAAAAGGTAAAACATATCGCAGCCCTTGGTTTATTACATATGAAGAAGCTGTTTTTGCAAGATATTTATTAGAGCAATTATCTCCTGTGCAAGTCATTAACGGAGAAATGCAAAAGTATATTAATAAATTATCTTATAAACAAAAAGAGCCTATTATTAATTGGTTCAAAAATAGGTTTAAAAACCGAGTATAAATGATTTGTATCGCGATGATGAATCTAACACTATTTTAAGCTTCAATACTAATGATAAATTTGTTGAATGTGGAGCAAGACCTGCTCATCTTAGAAATAAAGATATTGTTTTAGGTAAATATCAAGAAGATGGAACAGTTGTTTATGATTGGACTCAAATTTATCCTTCGTTAAGAAATGCTTAAAATATCATTTGATTTTGATGAAACAACTAAAAAGGTATCAAATTTAACTGTTACTAATTCGACTTCTGTTACTGTTAAACGAGATACTACTGGAAAAGCTATTGTAGAAGTTACTGCAAATAAATTAATTATTTCAGATACTGCTTTAGCTTTCCTGGATGCTAATCCTGAAGATAGAATATCTATCAATTATTTTCAGGAATCAAAAGAAAAAACATTTCCTGTAATTGCTAAATCTGAATATTTTACAGATAAAAAAGCAGGAAATAAATTAACAAAATCTAATACTGTGTCTTTTAGAGGAAATCAAAGGACAATATTATTAGAATATGGAACTGTTTTTGAATTACAACCATTTAAAGAACATATATTTAAACTAGTTCCTTTGAACGATAGTGATTCAGAAATAGTTTCAGAAGAATTAAAAGATGAAGAAATTGAGTTAGAAGATATCGCAAACGAAATTATTACTAACTCTACAGTTTCTGATGAAGAAGATTCTCTTCCGTTTTAATTAATACAGAAAAATTAATAAATTATTATAAATTAATATAACTATGGGAAATATGTTTGATATGGGTGCAGTTGCGACTGCACGAGTGGTAGAAAATAATCGTCTTAAATGTGGAATTCATGATGTAATATTTAAAGGGATTGAACGTGGAGAGGACTTTGGTCCTAATGCAGTAGGTACTATTGATATTCATTTTGAAGCTGTAGACGGTTCTGGTATTTTCGATGATAAGATGTTTGAACCAACTTCGGCTGAACGTAAGACTACAACTGATCGTAATGGAGTTGAACGTGAACAGGCTTCTCCTGCTGAACAATTTATGGCTAAATGTAAACAACTTATTATGGCCTTGAATCCTGAAGCTGGTGAAAAAATTGAAAAAGGAGAGGCTCAGTTTAAAGCAAGTTCGTTTGATGGTATTGTAAAACTTTTGAAAAAGATTCTCGATTCAAAAGTTGGTACACAAACTCAAATTAAACTGCTTCCAAATAAAAACGGATATGCAAGTCTTCCTAGTTATGTAGCTAGTATTAATAGAGAGGGGATTGTTTATATTAGTTCTAAAGTAATTGGCAAGGATTTGACTCTTTCTTCATATGAAATGTCTCGAATTCAAGCTGCTGCCACTGCAACTCCAACAAATATGACAAAATCTGATAATGTACTAAGTGATATGAAATCAGATTTTGGAGCAGCAGATGTAAATGAAGATGATGACCTTCCCTTCTAGTATTTAAATATATTTAGTGAATTATACATTAGAACCGACAGTTACCAAAGAATTGATTTTATCAAAAGTGCGAGAAGAAACTCTAATGGAGCATTATTTAGGTATTCCTGTCAAAAAAGGCTTATTTAAGTCTCCACTTAGAGTTGATTCTCGTCCAACTTGTGCTTTTTACAGAAATAAAAAAGGTACAATTATCTTTAAAGATTTTCGAGGAGATTTTTCTGGAGATTGTGTATCGGTAGTAATGTATAAATTTGGCTGCTCTTTTTACAAAGCATTACAAATAATTGCAAATGATTTTGGAATAATCTCTAGAAAAGATTTAACTATTAATCCATCAAAAATTAAGAAATATTCTGAAACGAAGTTTGAAGATAAAGGTAATGCTATTATTCAAGTAGAGTTAAAAGATTGAAATAGATTTGAATTAGATTGGTGACAATCGTTTGGAATCTCGCAGGAAACTTTAAAGAAATTTAGAGTTTACTCATGTAAAAATGTGTTTTTAAATGGAGAAATATTTCACTTATATAAAGAAAACCAGCTAGTATTTGGATATTTTGGAGGAATAAAAGATGATATAGAACAATGAAGAATCTACTATCCAGGTAATAGAAAATATAAGTTTATTTCTAATTGAAAACAAATTCAATTACAAGGTGCTAAACAACTTCCAAGAAATGGTGGAGAATATTTAGTTATTACAAAATCTCTAAAAGATGTAATGACTATATATGAATGTAGTAATCTTCCAGCTATTGCTCCAATTTCTGAAAACTGTTTTATAACTGATTCCCAATATCAACGTTTAAAAGCTAAGTTTAAGAAAATTGTTTTATTCTATGATTCGGACATTGCTGGGATTTCTAGTATGAATAAGATTAGAAAAAAATATCCAGATTTATTTATTATATTTATTCCGAGAAAGTATCATTGTAAAGATATTTCAGATTTTTATAAAAAGTACGGATTAGATAAAACAATTAATTTAATTAATATAGCAAAACAATATATTGATGAAGAAGACAGTATCAGAAGAAATAAAACCAAAGAGGAAACGATCTAAAGGATATTCTAGAGTCAAAGGACATTCGTATGAAATTAGAATAGCTAAAGAGTTAAGAGAACTAGGATTTACTGGAATAGTAACTTCAAGATCTGAAAGTAAAAGAGCAGATGATAATAAACAGGATTTAATTGATACAGAACAAAAACTACCTTTAGGAATACAACTAAAATGTGTACAAAATACTCCTAGTTATTTTAAGATTAGAGAAGAATCATCTATTAATAACGAAGATTTCGTATTAATCTGAAATAAACAGGAAAAGAAGGAAATAAATATTTGTTCTGTTGGAGAAGCTGTTATTATGGATAAGAAACTATTTTATAAGCTTATTAAAAAATATTATTTGTAAACTAAATAGGAGATCTTTTGATCTCCTATTTTATTTTATTAAAATATGAAAATTATTATTCAATCTTTTGGAGATATTATAACTAATTCTAGTACTGAAACCTTTTGTATAAGTAATGGTTCAACTAGTGATCTACAATTACTTATTGATACTATTTTAAAGGTTTATGGTATAAATAATTCATCGATTATTGTTAAAGAAATAGTTGATTATGATTCATTAAGTGATTTGTCTAGTGGCCAGATAGAAACTCTAGCTGAAATTGTCTATGAAAATTCTGGTATTGATTCTAATATTTTTCTAGAATATGCTCGTTTAGGCAAATGGAATTTACTTGAAAATATGCTCTCAAATGTAGGTAGTAGTCTTTTAGAAATAGCTAAAATATATAATGATACTGTATGGTACGGTTTAATTTTTACTCGTTATACAATTGAAACTACTATACCTAATACAGATGCATTAAAAGAGCAAATTGAAAATTTGTCGGATTTATTTAGTTTCGGAGAATATGAATACTAAAATTTTATTTGAATTTAATATTCAATCTATAACTGATATTATTACAAATAGTTCTAGCGAATTATTTGTATTTAAAAATAGAGAGCTTGAAGATTTAGTATTAATTCTTTCTTTAATTCATCCTTATTGGAACCTGGAATATAATGAACCAATACAGGTTAATAGAATGCGTGATGATGAATTAGTTACATATTTAGAATGGGTATATGGTGGGTCAGATTTTGATTATGAAATTAGAAATATTCCTATTACTAAGGAAAATACAAAACGTACAGGAGTTGCTAAACATTTTGGATTAAAACCAAAATTTGTTTATGAAGATTACGAAAATTGGGATCCTAATATAAATAAACTTAGTCTTAAATATCTGCCTGAAGGTTTAAGAACAATTCGAGCAATGATTCCTGATACTACCTTTGCAATGTATTCTAAAAACGATAATCCTACATGGGAATATCAAGAAAAATTTGAACGACTTGGTAAACGTTATCATCTAAGTTAAAATGAAAATAATTATTTTAAAAACTCAATCTTTCTCAGATATTGTTACAAATAGTAGTAGTGAATTATTTGTAGTTAAAGGAGATAGATACAGCAGTGCGTTTGAAGATTTTTTATATGTAGAAAATATAGGGGACCTTCAGCGGTATCTTGAACAAAAAGAAATACTCTTACCTGAAATAAGAAAATATCTTAAAAATCCACCTAAAACGGTATATGACGGGTTTGATATAGATGACTATCGAAATGCACTACGAGAAGCAATTAAAAACAATGATTTAGATAAGTATAAAGGTTGTTCTTTTATAGTTTTAGAAGATCATATGGATTATGAAACATGGCAGGCTATAAGAGATTCTTTATATCCGAATATATACTATGAAAGTTGGCATTAATATTCAGTCTTATGTTGATGTAATTACTAATTCATCAACTACTGTGTTTTGCTCTATAGAAAGTGATTTTGAGACAATAATTCAAAATATTGAAGATTATTTAAATTCTTTTCTTCCATTTAAAGTTAAATATCATAGGTCGTGTATTATTAAAACATATTCAATTACATTTGAGGTGGAATATGGAGAAAATGAAGAACTTACTGAAAATATATGTGCACTAATTGAACAATTGCTTTCTGAGCATTTTCCGAATGGAGGATATATTATAACAAGTGGATATGAATATAATTAATATACAAAGTATTACTGATATAGTTACAAATAGCAGTACAGAGGTATTTATTCGTATAAAGGAAACTGCTATTAACACAGTTAAGGAGCTTATTAATAATCTTCTTAAAATAAGTGGATCTACACTTCAAGCAGATGATTTATTTACAATTGAAATATTATACGATGATAGTTCAGATTTAATGGTTACTCCAAAACAAGATACAACAGAGTGTATTGAAGCGGCGGTAATTCTTTCTTCTTTAAGGAGTTTATTTAACTATGAAGTATATGAAGATCGGTAAATTAATTCCAATTCAAAGCTATTCAGATATTATAACTAATAGTTCATCTGAATTATTTTGTACTATAACTTCTGAAAAACATCTTAAAGAAATATATGAGATATTAGATAGTATCGTTGGATATAGGCAGGAACCAGAAATAGATGTTTGTATTGATTACTGTTCTAAATCTAACATTGAAGAATCAGAACTAAAAAGTCAGTTTTATAAAGAATTGCCAGATAAATGGATTGAAGTAGATTATCCTTATTGTAAGAATTCAGTAAAAGAATTTTATATTTCTGGTTTCGAGGGAATTTTAAATAAGAAAATAGGTAAAGCAAATTATAAAATTAGATATTATTTGGGAGATTAAATTATGAAAGATTGGACAAGTTGGGGAATTAAAAGAAGAGTATTTCCAGATAAAAATTATAATGCAATATGGTATAATCTCAAAACACTCCGATTAGGAACAGGACAGGCTAGCGAACTTGATTATCCTGAGTTTTATGATATTGGAATTAATACTAAGTGTAATCTTAATTGTCCAATGTGTTATGTTAGTGCTAAAAGTTCGGGAGTAAACTATACCGATATTTGTGAAAAGGCTAAATTCTTTTTTGGGCAAATGACAGAGAATGAAAGGCCATTTCAAGTGGCAATTGGTGAATAATTATTTTTATTTGAATTTTATAATTTAGAATATTTGGTGGTACGTTCAAAAAAAGAATTATAAAATCAAATGTGAAATCGCCCACACTGGAAGTAATTCTAGTGTTGAATCGCGCCAATCCGAAGAAATAAATTCGGAGGTCTCTAATGAGGCTAACGGTGAAACCTAAGTCAGAAGTGATATGGTAACACCGTGCTAACTTTAAAGGTAATATGTTAAAGTAGTGTAACGAGTATGGATGAACCTTCTAACGAAGAATATAAAACTTTGAAGGGCGCGACATCCTTTATAGGATGAAAATGTACTCTGTGGTAATAGAAATATTACTGTCGCCAACGTCAACAGGCGAACCAAGTTTGCACGAAAGCTTCTGTGAATTTCTTGAAACGTTGTTTTATTTAGGAATTGTTCCAAACTATACAACGAACGGTATTACTATAGCAGAAGACTCTGATCTTAGTACTAAAATACTTGACTATACCTCTCGTTTTGTTGGAGGAGTTGCTGTTTCTGCTAATGAGTGGTCAGAACATATTAGTAAAGCATGGAGGAGAGCTATATATAAATTAGATACTTTTGGGAATACAAATATTAATATTCACTATATTATCAAAGATATTGAAAGTGTTAATAAATTCTTGGATATTTATAAAGAATTTAAATATACAGTATTATACTTTGTGTTACTACCTCTTATGCCATCTGGTAGATCAAAAGAAAAATATAGTGAAGATGCATTTGAATATTTACTTCAACAAGATTTAGATTGGGGTAAAATTGCATTTGGTGCACATTTTTATAATTCGTTACTCAATCAAAATAAAATTAAATGCTATTTGTATCCTCCTGAGAGTCTATCTAAAAATCTTCTTTTAGACAATACTATTAAAGTAACGCCATCGTCATTTAACTTAAATCCTATAAAAGAAATTAAATATGAACACATGTAAAGTTACATTTGAAAATTCAAATGGGCAACAAGTTATTGTAATACTCTCTTTAAATAAAGAAAAGAACGAACTTGATATGAAACTTGGATTTTCTCCAAAAGTTGATCCTCATACTGATCTTGGATTAGCTGGACAATTTGCAGATATTTTCTGTAAAGCTCTTGGAGCTAATAACGAATCTACTCCATCTGAAAAACAACAATAATATATTATACTTAAGTCCGCGTTAGACCTTTTTAACGCGGACTATTTATAATCTTTTAATATGAATAATCAATCTGTTCAAAAACCATTAAATTTTATTTCAGATACGCTTGCTTCTTATTTATCACAAATTACAGAATGATTTGATGATGAAATAGCTACTGAATTACTAACTATTAAAGCATTTTCATCTATTTCGGAAATGTGAGGTAAAGCAGAATTAGCTAGTAGAATTACCGATTATGCATGTTATCTAGATTTTGATCCTAATGCATTTATGTTAAGTTTTTTACCTAAAGGTAAAAATTTAGTTTATTCGAATGGCAATTTAACTAAAAAGAACTGAATATCTGGGAAAATATCTAGAGTTTTACATAAAATACTTATTAAGCAATATACAGATCATAGTTATGAGGTATTTAATAATCACTTAAAAGCAATTGTATTAGGTGCAGATTATAAATGAAATATTGTAACAGGAAAAGATATTGCGTATTGATATAATGAAACTCATTATAATAGATCAGGAGGAGGTACATTAAGTAATAGTTGTATGCGTCACATAGACAGTCAAGATTGGTTTGAAATATATACTAGTAATCCATATTGTTCTATGTTGATTTTAACTAAATACAATCGATTAGTTGGAAGAGCTCTACTATGAACTGTAAACAATAATGTTTATATGGATAGAGTTTATTATTCTGCAGATGAAATTTATTCTAAATTTATTCAATATGCCAAAAAGAATAAATGAAGAATAAGATATGATAATAGTTTACTTAGCGATGAAGAAGATTGTTTTTTTAAATATTTAGATGATGGGAAAACATGGCAATATGAGTATTCTGAATTGAAAATACCCGTAAAATCAGATTATGATTGATTTCCATACTTAGATTCTTTTCGTTATTTTTATCGTTTAGAAGGTCATTCTTATTTAAGTAATGTTTATAATGATAATTTAAAAGATTGTATTAGGTTTTTATCAGATTCTGATGGAAGTTATACTTCTTATAACACTTGTTGTTGCTGCGGAACTCATATATTATCTGATGAAGGTATGTGATCAGATTATTTAGATGATTATTTGTGTGAGAATTGTGCTACTTATAGTGAATATCAAGATTCTTATATTGCAATAGATACTGCAGTAAAAGTTTTTTATGATAGATCTTTTGACACATACGACTATGTTGATCAAGATTGTGTTGATGTAGCGTTTGATAGTTTTGCAAATATAGGTGACGATTGGTTTTTTATTGATAATGAAGAAATGATAAAAATTGATGATAATTGGTATTGGATAGACGAATGTGAATGTGATGAAAACGGAGAATATAAACCTACCTATAGAATAACATGGATATTAGATACGATTTAGTTCCAACTCACGGTATTAAAGAAATTTCTAAAATACTTACTCATAAATTAAGTAAATATAATAAAAATCAATGGAAGTATGGAATGAGTTGGACAGAAGTATTATCTTCTCTTAAAAAGCATTTAAATGAGTTTGAATTAGGAAAGGATTATGTAGATATTAACGAAAAGTTACTACATATTGCAGAAGTTGCAACTAATGCACTTATTCTTTGTGAATTTTATCATATTTATCCTCAGGGTGATGATAGAATAATTGCACCAGTAGTTAAACCATGTGTTGCCTTAGATCTAGATGATTGTGTATTCGATTTCTTAGGATCATATACTAAACGCTTTGGAGTTAATATTTCAGATTATTGGAATGGAGATTATAATATGTCAGAAAACTTAAAAACACTTAAGGAAGATAAGGATTTTTGGATTAATATGCCTATTATAAATCGTCCAACATTTGAAGTAGATTATTACGTAACTGCTCGATCAATTCCTATTGAATGGACTCAAGAAGCTATTCAGCGTAATAATTTACCTAAAGCAAAAATATACACTTTACCTTGGAATGTATCTAAAATTGATACATTAAAAGAACTCAAAGTAGATATTATGATTGACGATAAAGCTGAAACATTTAAGGAATGTCTTAGTAATGGGATTTTTTGTTACTTAATGGATGCTCCTCATAATAGATACTATGATGTTGGACATCATAGAATATATGATTTAAATCTTACAATAAAATAATTGAAAAAGATATCTCTATCTTCTTTTAACATTAAACCTATTATATCTTCAGCATATCACCTCGATATATCAGACGAGGAGTATTTTGGACCTAATTATAGAAATTTCATAAGTAATTCTAAGCTTAAATTAATTAATCCTGATCAAGGAGGAACTCCTGAAAGTTATAAAAACGGACTAAAATCTGAAGATACTGCATCATTGCGTTTAGGAAGTGCTATTCATGAATTGTTTTTACAAAGTGAATCATTTAGATTATGTGAGAACCTACACAAGCCTACAGCAAAACTTGGCGAGGTAATTGACAGAATTCGATATCATAGATCTAATAATGAAACAATTTGAGATTCAATTCATTTAGCTTGTAAGGATGTTAAATACTACGTAAATAGTCTAACTCTAAATAGAATTAGAAGTATTATTAAAAAAGGTTTAGAATATTATATAAACTCTAAATATATTCAGTCAAACGATGTAGTATTATCTGATAAGGATACTGAAGTTTGTAAAGCATGTTTATCTTCACTACACTCAAATAAAAAAGTAGTAGAAGTAGTTAAACCTAATAATGAATTCTATTTAGAAGTAGAAACATATAACGAAGATTCTATATTTTTAGATATTGTTGTAACCTATAAAGATAAGGAGATCGTATTGCGTTTAAAAATGAAAGCAGATAATTGAACATTTAATCACGATACAAAAACAATAGTTTTAAATGATTTAAAAACTACTTCTAAACCTTTTCCTTTCTTTATGAAAGAATATGGTAGTTTTGTTCATTATCACTATGCTAGACAAATTGCAATGTATTTATGAATGTTAAAACAATATTGTATTAATACATATAATATTGATTACAGTTATAAATTTCTATCTAATATTATTGTTGTTGAAACATTTGGAGAGTTTCGATCTCATTGTTATAATATCCCAAATCGGCTTGTAAAACAAGGGTTTGAAGAATTAACAAAGTTATTAAAAATGGTTGCATATTACGAGATTTATGGTTACGAGGAAATTGTTGAATTTGTATAAAATCCAAATCAAAGAATAAAAATTAAATGTAATTTTTTTTATTTTTCTATTTGTATTTTAATATTATCAATAGTATCTTTGTACCACTAACAAAAAGAGATAATAAGAATTAATGTTTAATATTTAAAATTTTTTAAAATTATGAAAAAGTTTACAGTAAACGCTTACAGTTTGGAAGAAGCAAAGAATTTAGCAGAAGAGAATGGTTTGAAAATTGTAAAAAATGTAACTCAATCTTGGAAGAATGCTAAGTGTCCTATTGAAGGAAAGAATTTGGAGGTATTTTGTACAGAAGCTCTAAGTAAGAACGGTCTTGCTGGCCTTGCTGGCGCTGGCCTCGTTATTGCAGTAGCTCCTGGTTCTAAGGATACTCGTGAACGTCCTTATAAGTTTGTTAATAATGTTGTTGAAGGAAAACGTAAGACACAACGAGTTATTAAGATTTGTCTGACTCGAAACGATGAAGTAGTAGGAACTGCTTCAAAGAAGTCTGATGCAGAGAAGCTTGCTAAAGAGTTGATGGTTAAGTATCGTGAAGATATGTATGCTCAGATCGTTTATGAGGTTAAGGATGGTAAGGATATTGCATTTGAGTTGAAGTATGCACCTTCGACTTCTGCAAAGAAAGGCACATATGTTGTATTTGGAACAGAAGCTTCTTCTTTCTAACATATAGTTAATAAATAACTGATTCAATACCTTTAAAAGGGAGATATACTAGTTGTATCTCCCTTTTCTTTTTATGGATATAAAATTATTTTCTACTGTTTTAAAGAAAAATAACTTCAATTATACAATTGATTATCAAATAAAACAGGTGAATGTCGATACAATATTCCAATTTAGAGAGGATTCCTTAAGAGATAGTACTGTTTATTTATACTTAGATTCATGAAATAAAGTTTCTCAACAGTTTTGTTGATGAACCTTAAAATATCAATTAGTTTATATAGGCAGTGGATTATTTACTTCTGATAAACCATCTCGACCCTGATGTAGTCGCCCAACAGGACATAAAAAAGATTTTATTAAAGCATTTACTGAAAAATATCCTGGAAGATTAATTATATGTACAGTTAATGATAATTTAACAGAAAATGAATCTAGAGTTTTAGAAGCTTACATGATAAATGCAGCTCTAGATGAATATAATTATCAATTAACTGGTTTCAATGATTATTCGCTAGATTTAAAATCAAATCAATTAATCAATAAAAAGAGAGGTCTTAAGCAACCAGTATTAAGAGCTATTAACTTAATAAAACCAATGTATTTAAATGGAAATTACCCTTGAGAAACTACTAGAAGGTAAAGCTACTATTATTAAAAATAAAGAATATCTTCCGACTTCTGATTATGTTTCTCCGTTTTTGGATCAAATGTCTAAATTTACAGACAATTTTACTGTTCAGGTTAAACTTCCTACTCAGATTACAACAACTGCTGAATCGGACGATGTAACATATAATAGAGTATGAATTCAAGCAATATTACCAGAAAAATATTGTATTGAAAATCATGATGAAGTATATGGTTTAGTATACGGTTTAGATGTACGTACTCCTGTTTATAAAGTATATCGTGGAATGTTAAATCGCGCATGTACAAATTTGTGTGTTTTTGATCCATCTTGAATGGAAGTAAACGAAATTAAACCAGGAGAAAATTTTATATATCATATTACTGCTTTAATGGAGAAAGTATCTCATTTTGAAGCAACAATTAAGAAAATGAAAAATACAGTTCTTTCTAGTGATGTAGAAGAACGACATAATAGATTAGGTAATTGAATTGAAAAATGTGTTTTAGAAGAATATACTGGAACTGGAGGAAAAGTTAAACTTTCTCCATCTACAGTTATAGATGCTTATAATGGAGTTTACTTCGATTCTTCTTCTAAATATTATGTTGGCAATGAAGATTCAACTGTATTTAATTTCTATAATGCATTTACAGAAATCATTAAGGACGATAAGAAAGATATAATCAATAAGTTTGAAAAAACATTGCTTATTAACTCTTTATTTGAATTATAATGTTTATTATTAAACGAAACGGTACTAAACAAGAGTTTGATTCTTCAAAAATCGATAAAGCTATCTTATCTGCACTAAAAGCTTCTGGATGTAATACTGAGATCAATCAACCCTCAAAATATATTACAGTTGATAATGGAGATACTGTTGAAGTTATTCAAGATCGAATTGAAAATTGATTGATGTCTATATGTCCTAGCGCAGCAAAAGCATTCATTTTATATAGAGAAAAACATAAAAATATTCGAGATTGAGTAAGTAAAAAAGAAAAATTCATTGAAAGATATAAACAATCTTCTAATACAGCTAATGCAACAATTGATGACAATTCTAACGTAAGTGGCAAAAATATAGGAATATTAAACGCTGAAATACACAAATCAGATAACATTCTTATTAGTCGAGCAATGATTGAAAAGAAGTTAAAGGAATTATATCCAGAATTTGATTGCAAAAACTATACTAAAGACCTATCTAATCATATTATATATAAGCACGATGAATCAGGATTTGCAGGAGCAATAGCACCATACTGTTGTAGTATAACTATGTATCCTTTTTTAAATGAAGGGATTAAAAAAATCGGTGGACTATCTGCATATCCAAAGAATCTTGATTCGTTTTGTGGAATGTACATTAATTTAATTTTTGCTACTGCTGCTCAATTTGCTGGAGCTGTTGCAACTTCAGAATTTTTATTGTATTTTGATTATTTTGCCAAAAAAGAATGAGGTAAAAACTATTATACTATTCCAGATACCATTATTACCTGTAATAGCTTAAGAAATAAAACAATTAGAAATCAAATTCATCAATATTTTCAGCAAGTAATATACTCAATCAATCAACCTGCCGCTGCAAGAGGAATGCAAGCAGCGTCAATATAAAATTTTATTGCTTTTCTTAATTTTCTTCTGGATGTTTTAAATATTTTACTTATCTTTGTATATAATTTTAAAATAAAGTTTATATGGCAAAGAAAAGAAAATTTAACAAATCAAAAGAATGACTTATAGAACAATATGTTATTTTTGATCGTCCACGAAAAGAAATAGCGGCGGAATGTGGTTTATCAGAAGCGGGATTAAAATCTCTTCTTGCTGAATTTAAAATACTTAAAAATAAATTTACAATAGATAAAAAAGAATTAGAAAATTTAGTAAATCAAAAATTATCTGTAGAAAAAATCGCTAAACAATTAAATTGTTCTGAGACAAGTGTTTATAGATACTTGAAAAAATATAATTTAAATATATTAGCTGATCCAAAAATTTATAAACAGTATGATTCATCTAACGATGAAGAAATCATTAAAATGTACAATTCTGGTAAATCTTCAACTGATATCGCAAGATATTTTGGAATTACTCATAATACTGTTTTGACTCACCTAGATCATTGCGGGATTAAGCGAAGAAATTATTCTGAATCTCAATGAATGTATAATCAAAAAGAATTTCCACAAGATCTTAGGAATAAAGATTTAGTTTATGATTTATATATTAATCAAAAGTTAAGTAAAAAAGATCTTGGAGAAAAATACAATTGTGATCCAGATGTAATTGATAGAATTCTTCACGAGTTTAAAATTCCAGTTAGAAATAATTCAGAATCTAAAATAGGATTACGAATTGGAGAAAATCATCCTAATTGACAAGGAGGAATTACTGGATTACATTACAGACTTAGAGAAGCTTTTTATGTACAACAAGTTCCAAAAGTATTGTATCGTGATAGATATAGGTGTCAGTTGTGTGGAAGTAAAAAAGATTTACACGTTCATCATATAAAACATTTTAGAGATATTTTTCATAGAATTTTAAATGAACATAAAGATTTAGATTTGATTAATGATCAAGATCAGTTATATAAAATAGCATTACAAGATAAAGAATTTACTAATTTAAATAATCTTATTACCTATTGTAAAGATTGTCATTTTTACAAAATACATGGTTATCAAAGAAAAGAAGAAAAGTTACAGGCGCTGCAAAAATCTCCTGAATTGCTGGAAACTCCAGAAGTGGACAATCAGCAGCCGAGTATTATAAATACGGGTTCAACGACTATCTCAAATGAGAGTACATCTAAGCAGATGGAAGTAGGAGACACTTTAAATAGTGATGATATAGTCTAATCTATATAGTAATATATAGCAGTTCATAAGAGAACGCAAGATAATTAGCGACTATCTTGGAATTAAAATTGTTGTTAACTTTTCATACTTTGATAAACCGTTTTTTGAGGGAATGTTTGGAGATTTTTGTTTTCCTGATGGGACTAAACCAGAATGAAGTTCTTTAAGTTGATTACAACAAGAATTTATGACATGATTTAATGCAGAAAGATTAAAAACTATAATTACGTTCCCTGTTGAATCGTTTGCGCTTGTTTATAAAGATGGCAAATTTATTGACCTAGAATCAGCGAAATTTGTAGCTGAAGAATATGCTAGAGGTCATTCATTTTTTACTTATATTAGTGATAGTGTTGATAGTCTCTCATCGTGTTGTTTTAGTAAAGATACTAAAGTATTGTGGAAATCTAGCACTAGTGGAGTTAAATTAACTACATTAGAAGAATTACATAATACTAAGTGAGATCCATATAAGAAAAATTTAAAAATATTTCATAATGGATCATGGGTAAATGGTAAAAGCATTAAACTTCCTAATCGGAATATGTATAAAATAACTACATATAACAATAAGGAATTTTTAATGACAGATAATCATATAAATGTTACATTGTCTGGAGAAAAAACTACTGCACAATTGATAACTGAAGACTATTTGATGTTTAATACAATACCACTAAATGCTGTTCCAGAAAATGATGAACATCTAAGTTTTGAACAAGGATTTATAATTGGCGCATTTTTAGGCGATGGCAGTTTTGGTTCTGCTATTAATGGAACTATATATGATGTTAATATATCACAAAACGAAATAAAAGGGCAGGAGTGTATTAGTCAATTTGAAAAAGCATTAAGTTATATGGGATTAGATGCTGAAGTTAAAACTAGTACTGTATATAATAATGTATTGCCAATTCGAGTATCTAGTAAAGAGTTAGTTGCCTTCATTATTAAGTGAACTAATTGGAATCGAGGTACGTATGCTCATAATAAAGAACTAAACTTAGATTGTCTATTACAACCTATTGAATTCAGAAAAGGTATATTAGCTGGATGATATAATACTGATGGCGGAAATTCTAATAGATGCTACACAACTTCTTCCAAACTTGCCGAGCAAATGGAAGTATTAATTACTTCATTGGGTATGCAGTCTATAATAAATACCTCTGATAGAACTGATGAAAAAGTTATAATTAGAGATAAAGAATATAATCGAAATTATCCTTTATATTGTATAAGATGATATGAACCCGCTAATCATCGTCAAAATAAGGATAAAGATCAATCTTGAATAAAATATAATAATGGAATTTACTTTAAAATTAAATCTATCGAAAAAGTAGATTATAATGATGAGGTATATTGTATTGAATGTAAAAATCAAAAAGAGCCTTATTTTACATTACCATCTGGGCTGATAACGCATAACTGTCGTTTGAAAAACATAGTTCAAACAAAAGAATTTAATTTTACTAATGGCAATATGGGAGTTCAAACTGGAAGTAAAAGTGTTATTACATTAAATCTTAATCGAATTGTACAAGATAAATGTAAAGAACACAATCCTAGTGAAAGAACTGTATGAAAAGAAGAAATGAAAGAATATTTGATTAATATTCTTAGTAGAGTTTATAAATATCATACAGCATATAATGCATTGTTACACGATATGTTCGATGCGAATCTATTGCCTGTCTATAAAGCAGGATTTATTAATTTGGATAAACAGTATTTAACAATTGGAATTAACGGTTTAAACCAAGCTGCTGAATTTTTAGGTATTTCTTGTAATGATAACTTAGATTATAAAGAGTTTTGTCAGTTTATATTTAGTATTATTAAAGAACAGAATATTTTACATAAAACTAAAACTGAAACATATAATACAGAATGCGTTCCTGCAGAAAGTTTAGCAATTAAAAACTACAATTGAGATAAAGAAGATGGATATTGAGTTCCAACCGACACTAATTTATATGCTAGTTATATTTTTAAACCGAATGATAAAAAACTTAGTGTATTAGAGAGAATAAAACTTCATGGAGCAGAATATATAGGAGAGTATCTAGATGGAGGTAGTGCAGCACATATAAATTTAGAGGAACATCTTTCAGCTAAACAATATGAAAAACTTTTAAAATATGCTGCTGAAGTAGGTTGTCAATATTTTACCTTTAATATACCTAACTCTGAATGTGAAGAGTGTGGTTTTATTTCAAGGATAGCGATTACAAAATGTCCAAAATGTGGATCAACAAATATATCTCTATGAGATAGAATTATTGGATACTTAACTAAAATAAAAAACTGATCTTCTGGAAGACAAATAGAACAAAAGACTAGAGTTTATTCTAAAAATATAGAAAATGGTTAAATATGTAGATACTCAGGTTGTTTTTAGAGAAATTCCTGATGAGATCGCACTAGCAATTAATATTTCAGGATGTCCAAATCATTGTGAAAATTGTCATAGCTCTTATCTTGCTAACGATATTGGAACTGAATTATCTTTCGATAATCTTTTTAAATTGATTACAAGTAATTCTGGAATTACATGTGTTGTGTTTATGGGAGGAGATCAAAATCCAAGTTATATTAATTTGTGTGCAGAAGTTATTAAACAGAGTGATCTTTCTTTGAAGACGGCTTGATATAGTGGAAAACAAGAACTTAATCCTGAAATCAATATAAACAATTTCAACTATATAAAACTCGGTCCGTATGTTCCTAATAAAGGGCCTTTAGATAATCCAAATACTAATCAAAAAATGTTTTTAGTTAAAGACAATAATCTAATTGATATTACATATAAATTTTGAGGAAAACAATAAATAATTTAGCTTATTTAAATTATAATTTGATAATTGTTTATATATGATATATGTCTGATTTAAAAACAAAACAGTTTACGTTAAGTATTCCAATTAAAGGATGTTTAACTATGACTTTAAATGCAAAAGATGCTCAGGCTGCTGTAGAATCTTTTTTAGAGCATCAAGATGAATTTTTAGATCATCCTTATTGTGGTAAATTAGAACCTATTTTATCAGCAGCTTATATATATGAAACTAATATCAAATATGGAGATTAAAATTAAAAAACTTGACAAAAACGCTGTTATACCTAAATATTCAAAATATGGAGATGCTGGAATGGATTTAGTAGCTACTTCTGTTGATTATAGTAATGAATACTATATTGAATATGGTACTGGATTAGCTATTGAAATCCCTGAAGGTTATGTTGGGTATGTATTTCCACGTTCTAGCAACTCTAAGTATGATTTACAGCTTTGTAACAGCGTTGGAATAATAGACTCTGGTTATAGAGGAGAAATTAAGCTACGTTATCGAAGAATTATCAATCCTCAGCCAGGAAGAAACTTTGTAGTTAGTGATAACAATATACCTCCAATTCAATGGATAAAAGCTGATTTTGCTTGTTATGAGATTGGAGATAAAGTAGGACAAATTATGATTCTTCCTTATCCCAAAGTCGAATTTAAAGAGGTAGAAGAACTTTCTCAAACTGAACGAGGAGAAGGTGGTTTTGGATCAACTGGAAAATAATGAATTTAGAAGAGTTAATAGAAACTTTACAAAACAAATATTTAGATTTTAAACTTGGAGAGGAACAAAAAGATGTTCTTCTTCAAGTTTTTTCTATTTTAATAAACAAAGAATGAATAACTCTATCTATTTCTGGTGCAGCGGGTTCGGGAAAAAGTTCAATATGTAAATTAATTACAAGATTCTTAGAAATAAATCAAATTCCATATGTTTTAGCTACACCTACGCATAAAGCTAAGGGAGTATTAGCTAATTATACAGAACGTGATGTTATAACAATACACCAGTTGCTACAATTACGTCCAAATGTAGATATAATGGAATTAGATTATAAAGATCTTAAATTTGTATCAAATACTATCGATAATAGTATTCCAACAAACGGAATATTAATTGTTGATGAATGTAGTATGATTAATGATACATTGTTTGATTATATAATAGAAAGAGCTAAAGATCGAAATTGTAAAGTTTTGTGACAGGGAGATGAAAAACAATTATATCCTGTTAAATCAAATACTCTATCAAAATCTTTTCAGACTACAAACGATTTTCATCTAAATAAAGTTTATCGCCAACAAGAAGATAATCCATTATTAGAAATTATTACAGAATTAAGAGATAAGCCTAAAAATAGATTTTATAATATTACTTCAAATAATGGAACTCTTAAGTGCTATAATAATTGAAGAAAATTTATATCAGAATATATTCCTCTATTTAAAAAAGTAATAGAAACCCAAGATCCAACTTTAATCAAACTATTAGCTTTTACTAACCGACGAATAGAGGCTTTTAATAAAGTTATTAGAGATTCATTATTTAATGATAAGGAAGAATACCATATTGGAGAAATTTTAGTTGGATATGATAACTCAGAATACGGAAAAGCGAATTTTCTAAAAAATACTATTATTAACTCTTCTGAATATGTTATTAAACAGATTACTAAATGTCACCGCTATGTTGGATTAGACAATTATCCTGGATATTTATTAAATCTGTATTCATTAGATTTTAATGAATGTTTTGATATATTTATTTTATCGAGAGATCTTTCTGATGATAAGTTAAAAGGTCTATCGGTTATGATTGAAAGTATTCGCCTATCAGCAATTCAAACTAAATCAAAACTACAAGCTAACAAAATTTGAAGAGAGTATTTTAATTTAATGAGTTCGTTTTTAACTCCTGTTGACCTAACTTATCAAGGAAGAATAATTAGACGAAAAAGCTTAGATTATGCATATTGTATGTCTGTACACAAAAGTCAAGGCTCAAATCTAAATACTGTACTAGTTGATATGGATAATATTTTAACTTGTCATAATTATGAACTACTTCGTCAATTGCAATATGTAGCTCTTTCAAGAACTCGTAAAGATATAGGTATGTTAATTAAATAAATATTATGCACGATATATTAATCACACGTGATAGTAGAGGTAAAATTAGAATTGTAGATATTAGTTGTGAGTGAGAAGATGCTCTACATGGATTTGCTTTAGTTAGAAAAACAAGTCAAATGGGAGGAAAAATTACAGAACAACCAATAATAAATATAGATCGTGGGAAAGCAGGAAGAACTGTTACTGAACAAGCTAAATTAACATATAATAGTCATATTAAGAAGTATCTTGATAAAGGGTATAAGAATCTAGCTGATTTTGGAGTTAACAGTTTAGAAAATTGTGATGTAGATAAACTATTGCCATTAGAAGTTACTGATACAAATGGAATACGTAAACCTATGTTAGCAAAATCAGCAGATGATTGCGCAATATCTGTTTTCGAACATGACTTTTTTGGATCTCGTAAATTAGATGGAGTTAGATGTCTTATGTATTATTCTGAAGGCGAAATACATACTGCGTCTAGAGGAGGAAATAATTATGATATTGCTGCTACGCATATTATTTCTGATCCAAAATTAATTGCGTATTTTAAGGAAAATCCTACAGTAATGTTGGATGGGGAATTATATATTCATGGCAGATCTCTACCTTATATTTCTGGATTATGTAGATTACAAACTCTTGATGAAAAACATTCCGAATTAAAGTATTGAATTTATGATTTAGCTATTCCAGAAGTAGTGTTTAAAGATCGATTAATAATGCTTGATGAATTAAAAATTGCTGTTGATGGATCTGATAAAATAGTAATTGTTGAACATATTCCTGTTAGCTCTTGAAGCAATATAAAGAAACTTCATGATAAATTTGTTAAGGAAGGTTTTGAAGGCTGTGTAATTAGAAATCCTGAAAAGGAATATGGCTTTAATAAAAGAGATAACCGTATGATCAAGATAAAGGACTATAAAGATGAATGTTTTGAAGTTATTGATATCATTCAAGGTCTTCGTAAATATGATGATATGGTTTTTGTTCTTAAATTAAAAAACGGTAAAACGTTTGAAGCTAAACCTATAGGAAATCGAGAATTAAAGGTAGAGTATACAGAAAATTTTGAAGAAAAATATAAAGGGCAAGTAGGAGAATGTAAATATTTTAACTACTCACCCGATGGAGTTCCAACTCAACCTGTATTTAAGTGTTTTCGATACGATATTGAACTCTAAAATGTTTTTGAAATTTAGAATAATGACTTTTACTGAATTCAAAAATATTGTTGAAAATTTTCAGCAATATTTAAATAAATGTTCCGAACTATACCGAGAAGGAATAAATATACATAATTCCGATCTTTATAAACCTATAGTAAGTGCTTTCTACGATTTATTTGAATCAAAGTTCGATGAAGATAGAAGAAATACTTTACATTGGTATATAAATGATGCAAAGCCTGAAGATTGTAATATAAGAGAACTTTACGCACTTATTGTACTAAATAAAGATATGTATAATGATCCTGTAAATGGAAGATATTTTGAGCTAAATTCTGAAGAAATTCAACAACTATATAATTCTTAACTATGTTATCTAACAAAATTAGTGTGCAAATTTTAATTAAATAGTGAAAATAATATAGTTATATCATATAATATTTTAGTAAAAATTTACATGCTAATTTTAATAAATTTTTATGTATGCAAAAAATTACATTTAAAAAGGAGGATTTAGAGTGTCGCAAGGTATTTTTTACCAGCGACACTCATTAGCTATTTTAAGCACGGAAATATAATTAAATACTGTAATCGTCCATTTGAATCATCTTCTGATATGAATAACGCTTTAGTATCAAATTGGAACAAAGTTGTTGCTCCTAATGATATCGTGTTTCATCTTGGAGATTTCTGTTTTGGTGATAGGAAAACTTGGAAAAAGTTTTGTAGCAAATTAAATGGAACTAAATATCTAATTCAGGGTAATCATGATCGAGAAAATGAAATTTATTATGAAGGTTTTGAATCAGTTTGTGATATAGCTCAAGTTGCAATTTATGATAATGAATTGGAAGATTATAGTACATTGATATTATGTCATTATTGTTTAACAACTTGGCCAGGACAATGAAATGGAGCAGTACATTGTTTTGGGCATAGTCATACAAGTCCTTATAGTCAAAATCAGGCTGATTACGATTATATTCAACATAGGGCTTTACCAAGTTATGATGTAGGGGTAGATAATAACAATTTTACACCTATATCTTATGATGAATTGAAAACAATTTTTACAGAACAATTATTATATGGACATCATTAAAAAAGCTTCAGCATTGACTGCAGAATATATGAATAATTATCAATCTCCAGATTGGTTAACTTCAAAAGGCATAAATTCTAAATACAAAGATATTTATGATATAGCCTACGAATATTATTATCGACAATTAACCCAAGTAGAAGGAGATATTATATTAGGACAACAAATATGGATGTAGGATTAATATTATCATCATATAATAATACATTTAAGTATTATATACAACAACTATTTAATATTTGGAAGGATAAAGGTAGTATAAGTATATTAGTTGATCTTGATTTAAAATCAAATGAAACTAAACATTCTATTAATGATGCTATAATGATTATTAAAAACGCTCAGGAATTAGGTGCTAAAATTATAGTAAATTCTAAAGAACCTAACAAATATACTTTATATAAAAATTATTTAGAAGTATTTGATAGCTTCTGCATAAGTTCTCCTGCAAAATATGATATTATATTAAGTAGTAATGCTGGACTAGAGCAAGCTATGTTAATACTTCAAGAAACAGCCAGATATTATAAATTATATAAAAATGAAACTAACAATAAGTAAAAATGCTAATATTAATTATTTAGCTCGAATTGTACAAGTTGACACATTTCGTCCGCATCCTAATGCAGATAAACTAAAATTATGCACAGTAGAAGGATATATAATTTCTACAGGAATTGATAGCGTTAAAGGAATATATGTATATTTCCCTGTTGAATGTGTAATTAATCCAAAATTTTTAAAATATCATAATTTATATAGAAAAAAGGAATTAAATCAAAACTCTGAACAATCTGGATTTTTTGAAGAATCAGGAAGAGTTAAATGTATTAAACTCAGAGGAGTTGCTTCTGAAGGCTTTATTATGCCTATAGATTCCTTAATTTCCTATATAAACGATAATATTAGTTTTGATTATCCTATTGGGACAGAATTTGATACAATTAATGATGAATTATTTGTTTGGAAATATGTTATTAAAACTAATATTTCTAATTCAAAATTAGGTGTTAAACAACCTAAAAAGGTACTCAATATAGTTGAAAATCAATTTCGATTTCATGTGGATACTGTTCAATTACAAAAAGCAATTACTAATATTAATCTAGAAGATATTATTCAAATATCATGGAAGGAACATGGAACTAGCGGAATCTTTTGTAATTTATTAACTAAAACCGATCTCTCCTTTTATAAGAAAGTCCTTAATAAGATATCTAAAACATTATTTAAATATCCAATCTTTCCAGAAGAACATTACTACAAATTTTGTTCATCTCGTAAAGTTATTAAGGATTGCAAATTAAACCCTAATTTAACAAAAGGGTATTATAATTGTGATATATGGAATATTGCGTTTAATGTAATCGAAGAGTATTTACAAAAAGGATTAACTGTATATGCAGAAATCGTTGGATATATGCCTAATGGACAAATGATTCAAAAAGACTACGATTATAAATGTGTATATAATCCTAAATCATTTGATTATCAAAAAATGACTCCTAAACAAATGTATCATGCAAGATTGTTTGATATTGTTGTTTATCGAATAACTTATACAAATGTTGATGGAAAAGTATTTGAATTTTCAACACAACAAGTTAAAGAATTTTGTAAAAAATACGGTTTACATTCAGTTAAGGAACTCTATTATGGTAGAGCAGAAAACCTTTTTCCTAATCTAAATATTAATGAACATTGGCATGAGGAATTTTTAACTAATCTAAGAAACATGTATCTTGAACAAAGGTCTGTATTATGTAATAATAATGTTCCTGAAGAAGGTATTGTACTTCGTCGAGAAGTAAATGGTATAGATGTATATAAACTTAAATCAATTAATTTCCTTGAAAAAGAATCTAAAATGTTAGATAGAGGGGAAATTGATATTGAATCAAATCAATAATTATATGGAAATAAAGGATAAAGTTGAACTTCCTATAATGGACGATCGTATTTGGAAGTTATTTAATATTTTAATTAATACTGAGCCTAAGTGCGTATGCTCTAATATTTTAGTATATAATATCAACGATATAGATATTAAATTAATTTGGGAATATGAGAGAAAAGAAGATAAATTTGAACCATACACTTTTGTAAACCCAATTAACGAACATTATAAGGATATGGATTATGTTATTTCTACCATAACCTGTAGTTATTCTCCAAGCTTAGTTACAACAGGAAAAATTAGGTTTTTCATTAGCACTCCCTATAAGAAATATTGTGTTCGAAAACTTACTTTTGAAGAACAGTATGTTTATCAAAAGAAATTATACGGAATCTATTTTAATTATGATATAAACTATCTAAATCAATTTTTGCCTAAATCTGATTTATCTGGAATAGATTTGGATGCACCTGGGTATGAACAAGTATTAGGCTATGAACAAAAAATTATTGAAGATTCTGAAAGAGTCAAAAAGTATTAAATATATTTATAGAATAGCTAATTCTTTATATAAAGAAGGATATGAATATATAGTTATTGGCGATCTATCACAAGAAGACTTTCTAAAGTCATTTTCTATTCAATCAAACATTGTTCGATATTTTACAATAGATGATTGGTTTATTAGAATGCAATCAGGAAGTCTTCTTCCTTATGTATGTTCTATTCTTTCTAAAGCAAATAAAATTAAGGAATATTTAAATATATATTCTAAACCAGATCTTTTAGCGTTTCGAAAATTAGTTAAATCAGGAATACTTTCTGATAATGAATGTGTACAAGAATGCTTATGAGCAATTCAAATTATTAAAGAATATCGAGTAAATAGAGTTAATGTTACTAACCAGAATTATATAAAATCTGACATAATCAAAATGTTCTTAGAAGAAGTAAACCCAATATACAAATCAAGTTTAAATAAAACTATATAAATTAAGTATTACTTCATCTATTTGCATAATTTTAAATTATAGTAATGAAACAAAATAAATTAAATAATAGGAGGACCCTGTATGTCTAAGATATTAGTATTACAGGGTCCTCCGTAAATCTAGCTTCTGGAAAATCTACCTGCGCTAGAGGACTCATTAAAAATAACAAAGAATGGGTTATAGTTTCTAGGGATTCTATTAGAGAATCTAGAGGAGATTATTGGGTTCCCGAACAGGAGGATTATATATCTTCTGTTGAAGAATTTCAAATTCGATCTGCTATTCAACATAATTTAAATGTAATTATAGATGCTACAAATCTTAATCCAAAAACTATTAAAAAGTGGAATGATTTAGCAACAGAATTAAATTGTAGTATTGAATATAGAGAGTTTTATATTCCATTTAAAGAAGCGTTAGAAAGAGATCGAAATCGAGAAAGACCTGTTGGAGAGAAAGTACTTAAATGTTTTTATCAAAGATATTATAAAGAAAAATATTTAGAAGAAACTAAACGTACTGATAATAGAAAGATCCTACCTCCAAACTCTAATCTCCCAAATTGCATTATCTGTGATTTAGATGGAACACTTAGTATCATGAAAGATCGCAATCCTTACGATTTAACAAAAGTTAAAGAGGATCGTTGTGATCCAAGATTACAATATTTATTAAACTTAATTAACTCGTACTTTAAGAATAACATACATATATTCTTCTTTAGTGGAAGAGAGGGTACAGAGCAATGTTATACTGATACATTTGAATGGCTATCTAAATATATAGACTTTCCTATTACTTTATTTATGCGTAACGAAGGCGATTATCGTCCAGATGAAATTATTAAAATAGAGCTTTATAATAAAGTAATTAAAGATAAGTATAATGTTTTATGCGTTTTTGATGATCGAGATAAGGTAGTTAAAGCTTGGAGAGAATTAGGATTATTAACATTACAAGTATATTATGGAAACTTCTAATAAAAACATTAAAATTGAAGTAACTAGTAATAATATTAACGCAACTTTTGAATTACCGTGGGATGCTAGTTATGAAGAAATAGTAAGAGTATTTCGATTAATTTCACTAGGTTTAGAATATTTACCTAATACAATTGACAAATATTTAACAATTCCGAAAGATGACGAGTAATGAATTTAATGAGAAGTATAAAGATCATTTAGAAGAAGGTTTTGAAGGATTGGTTTTTCTAAACAAAGAAATTATAGACTATTGTGATAAAATATTTCAGATTCTCCTTATAACAAATCCTAATTTTACGTATAGCCAAATTAAACGTAAATGAGGAACAAGTAGGGTGTATATAAATAATGTAGATATTCGGATATGTAAAATAATAGAAGATAATATTGATCGTATTATTCTTAAACTTCAAGGAAATGAAATCTAAATTTGTAATTGTAGAATGACCAGAAATACAATCTTATATAGATAAAGAAGGATTTGATAATAATTGTTGCCTTATTAATGATGATACTTGACTTGATCAATATGGGGCACTTAGTTATTTTGTCAATGAAGAGTGGAAACATAAAGTAGATGAAAAAATATATTCTCAAAGTTATCATAAACTATAGAAATCATGTCTACGCACTGTACACTTACAATTAAATTATCTAATAGAAATTACAAAGGGATATATTGTCATTTTGATGGAGATATTGCTTTAGAAACTTTAAATAAATTTTGAACAAAAGAAGAAGATGTTCAAAAACTAATAGATAAAGGGCATATAAGTAGTTTAGGTAAAAATATTAGTAGTACTGCATTTTATACAGACCGAGGACAAGATCTAAATTTTTATTCTGGAGATACTATTAAGTGAAGAGAACCTTATAATTATATTTATATACCTAACAAACAGCAATGATATTTATATAAAATGAATATAAGTGATATTAACGCTCCATACTTAGAAAAAACTATTTTCTTTAAATATATCTTATATACAACTATCAATAATATAGAATTTACAAGTGATATATTAAATGGGGTAGTTATTACTGATTCTTCGAGTTATTCTTCAATTATCTCGTCTTATATAACAGATATTCATCATGATTTAATGTTAGATTATGATGCATCTTTTGTAATACTTTCTACCGAATGCGATACAAAATATTAACTTCAGAAATAGATGCTACTTCAATGGACAAATATACATATCTTAAAGATATTGAGAAGGTACCTATCCAACATCTAGAAAATAAACGCATTAAAGGATTCTACTGTAATTGAAACGAGTATACGTTTTGAATAAGTGAAAATGATTTTAACAAAATATGTATAATAGAAAAATATGATAAAGAAATATAGAAAGAAACCTATTGAAATAGACGCTATTCAATATACAGGTAATAACGTTAGCGAAATTGAAAATTTTGTAGGAACTAATCTTTTACATTATAATACTCAAGAAGAAAATGATTATCAACTAGGAATTCCAACTTTAGAAGGTATAATGAAAGCTTCTATAGGAGATTACATTATTAGAGGAGCTAAAGGTGAATTCTATCCTTGTAAGCCTGATATATTTAAAATAACATACGATGAAGTACAATGTTAATTAGAAATAAAACAGTATATATATTTGATATAGAGGTGTTTCCAAATGTATTTCATTGTTCTGTTAAAAATACTGAAACAAAAGAAATAACGCATTTAGAAATTTCTTCTAAACGTAATGATTTGATGAAAATTGTAGATCTCTTTTGGCAAATTAAAACAGAAGACCAGAAGAGTATTTGAAACAAAAATTATACTACTGATCTACAATTTAATGTCGATAAAATAATGTGCGGATATAATATTTTGCATTATGATACTCCAATTATCAATTATATTATCGATTATCATCAAATCATGCAATATAAGACATATAGAGAAATCTGTCAATCAATTTATAACTTAAATCGTCTTATAATTACATCTACTGATGGAAATTTTACATCCTGAAGTAAATGAAAATATAAAGTTTATTTTGAGTCATTAGATCTATTAACAATGTTATATTCTCAAAAGCTAAGAGTAGGATTGAAAGAAATGCAGGTAACTATGCAGTATCATAATGTCCAAGAATATGATGGGGATTTTTGCTCTGATTTACCTGTTTCAGAAATTCCAAATATGGTTAGTTATTGTGATAATGATGTTAATAGTACTGAAGCACTACTTTATAGGTGTAAAAAGGACATTGATTTAAGAATTGCTATTGAAGATGAATATGGAGTAAAGGTATTAAATAAAGATGGAGTAAACATTGGAATGAAAATTATTACTCAAAAGTACCTTGAAAAAACAGGACAAACTTGGAATCAAATTAAAGATTTAAGATCTCCTTGTGATCGTATTGATCTTAGCAAAGTTATCCTTCCGTTTATTAAGTTTGAAACACCTGTTCTTAAATTATTATTAACAGAAATGAAACAACAAACAGTGTCTCCAGGTCGGAAAGGATATGAAAAACATTTTTTACTAGGTAATTTAGAATATTGTGTAGGAGTTGGTGGTATACATAGTGTCAATAAGCCTGAAGAAATTATCCCTAATACTGATGAGGTATTAATTGATTGTGATGTTGCGTCACTATACCCTAGTATGATAATTGAACATGAATTTTATCCTCCTCACTTAGGTAAAGAATTCTTAGAAGTTTATACACAAATTAAAAACGAACGAATTGAAGCTAAACATAATGGAAATAAGATTAAGAACGAAACACTAAAATTAGCTCTTAATGGACTCTCAGGTAACCTTCAAAATGAGCATAATTTTTGTTATAGTCCGTTTACAGTTATGCAGATTAGGATTAATGGCCAATTATTACTCCTTATGTTAGCAGAACAGCTGATTAAAGTTGGCGCAACTATTAAACAAGCAAACACTAAGTGACCGTTGGTGTTTTAAAATCTCGTTAATTGCGGGAAACTCGCGAAGGTTATCTAACTACAACATAATTAGTAATAATAAGTGTGAATGTTTAAAAATAGATAATTATGTGACAATCCGCAGCCAAGTATCTTAAATTTTTTGTTTAAGATAAAGGTTCACAGACTATCCGAAAGGAGTACACTATAATAGTGGAAAAGCGAGATATATAATTTTTTGTACAGATGGTTTGTTTAAAATGTCAAAAAGTGTTATTTTTGTATAAATTAAAAAATAATTATTTATGATAAGAGAAATACTTTTTGATATTAACAATTTAAATAAAACCTTACTAGAAAGTAAAGGTGTTTACAAGATTACTAATAAGATTAATGGGAATTTTTATATAGGAAGTACTATTCGTTCTTTTAAAGATCGATTTAAAGAGCATTGCGGCAAATTCATGTTATTTCTTAATAGAGGAGGTAGATTAGATAATCCAATATTATGAAAAGCATATGAAAAATACGGTATAGAAAACTTTCAGGTTGATATACTTAAAGTAATGAATAACGCAACACTTAATGAAATATTAGAACAAGAAGAAAAGTATATCAATGAATTAAAACCTTTATATAATATCTGTCAGAATCCAACTAAAGGTGGGATTCCGAATAAAAATAAAAAGTTAACTGATTCTTGAAAAGAACACATTAGAGAAAAATCTAAATTATACAAGCATAGTCCTGAAACTCTTGAAAAGGTAACTAAAAATAATAAAGAAAACGCTTGCAAAATCGAAATTAGCAATAATCATGAAAAAATATTATTTAATTCTTGAATCGAATTTGCAAACTTCTTTCATTTAACTGGAATTCCTGCTGGGAATAGTTCTGTTAAAAAAGCTTTAGAAACAGGTTGTGAATACAAAGGATGAAAAATAAAAAAGCTTTCTCAACAAAGAAAACAAATTAAGCTATATTATGAAGATAATATTATTGTTCTAAAGTCTTTTGCAGAATGTGACAGATTTTTAAATATGTGAAGAGGATATACTAGTACTCAGTATAATCGAAACAACTTTATTTTAAAAGAAAAGTACAAGTATGAAATTATATAAAGATATAGTCGGGTTTATGTTGAAAGACATAATGTAAAGGACGGTCTATTTTATGTAATCAAACGATCTAATTTAGAAAAAGTACAAAAAGTTTATAAAGAATGAGAATCTTTAACAAAACTAACTTTAGAAGAAGATCGTTTTGAAGCAATGTTTCAATTTGCAATTAATGATTATTTAGCTATTAAAGAAGGTTATTCAAAAACACATGATCCTAGTTTACTTAAAACAAAGGGATTATTTATAGATCAAGTAAAACTTGGTAAAGGGATGGCAGCTACTATTATACCTGAAGCTATAATTAAACGATTAGCTGATAATATTCCTGTTGAAGAAACAATTAGAAACTGTCAAGATATTCATAAGTTTCTAACTTATCAAAAAGTTAGTAAGGATTACTCAGTAGAATATGATGGAAAACTTATACAGCGAATAAATCGCTATTATGTATCGACCGATGGCCCTTGGCTTTATAAATGTAAAATTGATAACAATGGTAAACGATATAAATATATTAAATTATTAACTGATTCAGGAGTAACTATTTTAAATAAGATTGAACCTAACATGCCTTTGCCAAAAAATATAAATTATCGTTATTATATTGCCGCTGCTCAGAAAATAGTTAACTGCTTTAAACAAAAACAACTAACACTATTTTAGATGATTAATAAGAACTTCATTAAATCTCTTCTTAAATCGGATAATTATTATTTCAGTGGAATTCAAACAACTACGGCTCTATCTACAGATAAAATTCAAGTTTCTTGATTTATAATTAAGTTAGCTCATAGAGGAACAGTTATCAAAGGGCAACATGTATTAATAAATAAGGTATATGGATCATGGACTCTTCAAGTTAGATTCTGTGATCCATATTCTGCTGATGAAATAGATTTATTTGAAGAACCGATATCTATATCCGAAGAAGATATTGAATTAATTAAACAACTTAAAGTAACTCAAAATAAACATGACTAAGCTAATTAAATTTGGTGCAGAATGATGTAACCCTTGTAAAGCACTAGCTCCTATCTTAAACGAAATTAAAAATCTAATTGAAACTGTAGAATACGATGTTGATGAAACTCCAATTGAAGTACTTCAGCAGTATAAAATTAGAAACATTCCTGTTTTAGTTATTGAAAAGGATGGAGTTGAAATATGGAGGCATGTTGGTACTATTTCTAAAGAAGATTTAGAAAGTAAAATAAAAGAATATATTTAATTATATTGACTAGATATGAGATTAATTAAACCATCTTTTGAAATAATTGAACAAGAACCAGGTTTAGAAGGAATATATAAGGCTATTGAACTTGCAGGGAGAAATTGCTACAAATCTGAATCTAATATAAAAGAAGGAAGCGCAAAAGAATTTGTAGATCGTATGGTTAAATCTAAACACCTTGCCATGTGTGAACATGGTACTGTATATTTAAAGAATGAAAATACTGATTCTAACGAATTATCTAAATATATAAATAACAAATATTCTATCTATAAAAATAAATATATAGGAAAGAAAATTTTTCAGAGTGATATAGATTATTACTCTGAGTACATTACTACAAACTATAGATGTTTAGTAGAAAATAATTGGCTTGACGATTTACAATATCTCTGTGATCCTACAGAATTTCATGAAAAAAGAATCATGGTACGTTTTATTTGCGATCGTGGCGTATCTCATGAGTTTGTACGTAATAGAGGGGCGTTTGGTAATGCTTTTGCCCAGGAAAGTACTCGTTATTGCAATTATTCTAAGAATAAATTTGGTAATGAACTTACTTTTATTATTCCCTGTTGGATGGATGTTAATAAATTTCCAAAACATACTATTATTAGTCATGATGACTATGGAGATTTAATTAGTGAATATTATTTTCATCTTAATGGAAAGGAAACTTCTTATTTTAAACCCTATAAAATTACTCCTGAAGCTAATTTTATAACTGCTTTACAAATATCAGAACAACTTTATTTAGAATTATTACTTCAAGGCCAAACTCCTCAACAAGCAAGAGCAATATTACCTAATGCCTTAAAGACGGAACTTATAATGACAGGATATATTTCCGATTGGAAACATTTCTTCAAACTAAGAGATTCCAAAGCAGCTCATCCTCAAGCTTATGAATTAGCTCATCCTTTACACGAAGAGTTTATTAAAAGAGGTTATCTAAACTAGATATAAAAATGTTAGAATTACTACTAAAAATAGCGCAAGAAAAAGTAGGTTGCGATTTTGATTATTATAAAGGTTATAATTTACTTAAAGATAGTTTAGAAGGACTTGATGAACAAACTATTAATAAATTATTAATTGGAGAATATTCGTTAAAATATACTGATAATAACAAAGGAGAAGTTGTAGATGTACCTCAAACAAATCCCTTGAATATTTTATCTTTAATAGAATGTAAGCTTAATAGTATTGCTGATGCCTATAAAGATATTCAATTTGGACAATTTGTTTACTGGAAGAAAAGCATTACTATTGATATTACAGATTATATTAAATTAACGGATTCATCTCAGAACTATATTACCACACTATTAGATGATCCAATTATATACGCTTATAATAGTCTAAAAGAAAGTTTAGATAAAGATCTATTTACATTTGCTAATATTAGTATAATTATTGAGAAATTATTTCCTAATAATACTGATATATCGGACCGAGTTTCTAAAGCTTCTAAACAACTACGAGAGACTATTTATAAGCTAAATCATCCAAGTAGTATTGCAACATTATATGATAAAGGAAAACTTGATCGATATATTATTACTCAACTAGAATTAGATAAATTAAGTGAAATACATCCGTCTCTACTTTGTTGTAATGCAGGATATTTTGCACCTGATGGAAAATATTATGGTTTAAATGGAACTAAAGCAAATTTTTTACATATAAAGATTGCAGATTTACTTCAACAACAAGGGATTATTCCAAAGGATTGTAATACTCCAGATAGGTGGTTAGAAGAACATGGATGGATTAAACAATCAGGTTCGATGTTGTTATATGGTGGGTATTTTTATAATATATCTATTACTAAAGAACAGATAACTTCTATAGAACGAATCCTTAGCCAAAGTTATAATTATATTGAACTTCAACATATTGAAAATTCAATTCCTGTAACAAGATTATCCGAGATAGAGGATATTCAATTACGAAAACATTTTAGTTAATGCAAAAAATAATCTCCGTTCAGGGGAATAAGTGAAGTGGTAAGGATACTGTAGCAAAAATGTTACAATATCTTCTTAGTACTCCTAAAATATTACATAAATATGATTTATACTGTAGATTAAAATGATTTAAAAAAGATTATAAAATTGTACGTTATGCTGATAAAATGAAAGAAATGTTAGCAATATTATTAAATACAAACGTACAAAATTTTGAAGATAGAGAGTTTAAAGAGCAGTATTATGTAGATTTTAATACGTTGCAATTAATTCACGTTGATGAATCTAATATTAATGCTTTTAAAGATAAAATATTGTCAGATACAAGATTTACAAGAGAAATCAAACGTGTAAATCCAAATTTGACAAAAAACTATTTTCTATCTATTAGACAAATATTACAATATTTTGGAACAGAAATTATGCGTTTTTATTTTGGAGATAGGTTATGAATCCTGTCTACTTTAAATAATAGAGGATCGAATATTATTATTTCTGACCAAAGGTTTATTATTGAAAATATTACTACATATAATTTAGGTGCTGTTATTATTCATATAACTCGACCTGGCTGTGAAAAAAGTTCTCATTCTTCTGAAACAGAATTAGATAAACTTTATCAAGATAAAGCCTATTCTTATTTAATTGAAAATAACGGAACATTGAGAGATTTATTTAATAATTGTAAAAAATTAGTTCAAGATGGCTTGTTCGATTAAAAGATGTCCTATTTGTGAATCAAATAAAATTTCTCATGAGTATCAAGATGCAGTTTATGGGAAATATATACGTGTATTTAATCAAGGTACTAAAGCTGAGAAATGTACAGTTTGTAATAATGGTACTCCAAAACGAAAATAATAACATATAAAATAAAAATACCCTACATGCTTCGGCGTGTAGGGTATTTTTTTTAAAATATAGATGTAGATGTACCTAAACCTCGAAGTGCTCCAAAATTTTCAGTTACTCCTACTCATAATTCTCTATCTCCTGTTAGTACTTCTCCAACATTATTAAACATGCTTTTAATAGTTGTATATATAGGTGGATTTAAATCTCCTAACATACTTCCAATAATATTTTGAACTGGTCCGTCTTGAAATGATCCATATAATATACTTGCTGTTATTCGTTTGATTCAAGGTGTACTTTCATCCATTTCTTTAGTAGAAAATATCATTTTAATTAATCATCCTAATAACAGCATAATTCCCATATCGTGGATAAACAAGAATAAATTAGCTCGTTTTGTTTCATTATTTCATAAATCTCTAAATTCTTTTGGACTTAATTTTCTAAAAGCTTTTATATATGAAATCATAGTATATAAAATCCCTTCTTGGAATTTACCTTTTCATTCGGTATAATATTCTCAATTATCTCCAGGTTCTAGTTTATCTTCTGTTGTAATAATTACTTTCACAACTCCGTTTTCATCAGGCACATACTTTCTTACATATTTATTACCATTTTCATCAACCCGTTGCTGAATACTACCTTGGTCATATATATCAGGTTTTAGAATTCATTGTTCTAATTTTGCAGATATAAATGTTTTAAATTGAAAAAAGAAAGATCCTAAAAACATATTTTTACATAGCAATTGTGTATTTTTATCATAATGCCCATAACAGAGATCAGAAAACGATTTAATACTAGTTGCTTCACGATTTGTATATGCTTTAGGTAAAGCGTCTCCGTCTTTTAAATTATATCCTTCTTGGTTAAACATTTCTAGCATCGTTGTATATAAACCTCTTTGCTTACGATACTCTTCGGTATTTTTATTCGCATTAGGATCAGATAATAAACTAAAACGTTTATCCTTTTTAAAATCATATATTAATTCATCGTTAACAACACTATGTGCATCAAAACAACCATCATGTATCATTTTTGCTACAAGTATTGACATACGATGTAACATATCTGGAGCCCGCGAGAAAGCATATAATTGCCGACTGGTCATACTAAATATTCCACTTTGTGTAATATTCATTTCTTCTTTTAATTGATCCGCATCGGCATTAGCCATACCGTATATTCAGTTCATATACTCTAATAGCGTAACTTTATCAATAGATTTAGGCGCTTCTTTTAAAACAATTCCTAATGCTTTACTATATTCCTTAAAACTAAATTGATCTTTGCCATACACACCTATTGCTGCTCTAGATAGTCCGATTCATGTTCCTTGTAGTAATTCTTTTGCTCCTGATCTAAAGTTACCACCTAAAACTGTCATGCTGGTAGCTTGTTTTAAAACGGACATAAATCTATATACTGGCAATAATCCAGGATCCATAATTGGCTCATTATAAATATTAATCTTTGTATACTGTTTTATATATTCTATTAAATTAGTAACGGTTTGTCCGTAAAAAAACTCTCGGTATAACATACCCATCTTAAATCCTTCAATTAGAGGAATATATTTAGATGCGATTTTTTCAGAAGCATACGTGTGAGTATATTCTCTAAAAATAGTTTCTAGATTTATTTCCATCATTTCAACTCCTTCATGATTAATAATCTTTGAACGAGTTGGTTGATCTATTTTAAATCTATTATATATACCTAAGTTTTCTCTTTCAGATCGTTGTTTTTCTTCACTTTGATCTTTAAATATTTTAGTTCAGTTAGTAGATTCTTCTCAAGTAGTTTTTAATACCTGTTTGACTCCACCCTGTTTTAATTGAGATCTAGTTGAACCAATTACTAATGGAACTTGATAATATTCTCCAGATAATTTTGCTTCTTCAATAGCAGTAGAATCTCCATTGAATTTTAAATCATTAATAACTTCTAAAAACTTTGTAACAAATTCTTTATCTGCTCCAGTTAATGTATCTGGATTTTTTAAAGAAAATTCTTTAGAGATTTTTCCATCGGGATCTTTCTCAAATAAATTTTCAAAAATATTGTAACCAACAGCAGCACTAGTTATTTGATGATGTGCTTTATAAAATTTCTGTAATATTGGGCGAATTGTTTTGTCTCATTTAACATTTTCTTTACGTAACTCTTCATTACGTAAAGAAATTATTTGACTAACCTCTCTAATATTTTTAGATTCAGCGTAATTTGGGCTAGTAATATCAATACCGAGACTTGGACCGTTTCCAAAACCAATTCATTTGTTCGGATCAGGTTCTATATAATACTTAAACCCACTTAAATAATTTAAAGCTCGTAATAAGAGGTTATATGATACTCAGATTGGATCATTAAAATTTGGATTAGTTTCATTAGCAAGTTTTGGGTATTTTCTTCTAAGTTCTTGAATTCGAGATAGTAATCAATCTTTTTTGTATTCAAGATCATTTTCTGTAAGACTAATATCTCAATCAATCATTCGCATCCAATCTTCTTCTCGGTTAAGATTTTGTACATCAAACAGAGTAGATTCTAAGGTTGTAAAAAAGATATCAGATTTTAGTTTTACAGGTATGTGTGCATAATCACACAATCTAGTAAAATTATCTAATAACGTTTCATTATAATCTTCGTAACCATCTTCTTGTGTTCAAATATTTAGTACTTTAATTTTATTAATTCGAGTTCCTGAAAATAAATCGGCAAATTCATTTAAATACATCATTACTTTCATTAACTCGATATTGCCGTTAGTAGCACTCATAATAGCTTTCGGATCTATTCCGATATCAGGAGCAAATGTACCTAATATAGATGTACCTTTAGCTAATTTTAATCTTGTAGATAATTCATTATTAGTAATATTTACTATTTCGGTAACTCCTTCCTTTTCAAAAACAAATATTCCTAAATTATTTAAAATACTGTTTTTTCTAAATAACCATTTTTGATCAATATATTGTTTAAAGTGTTTCTCTAAATATAAGTCTTTCTTAGAAGATTTATCCGCAGATAATTCGCTAATAGGAATATCTCCGTTTATTGCGGCTTCAATGCGTCCAGCTAAAGTATCTAATTCTCCGCTCTTTCGTTCATTAATGCGATTAATAAACTCTAATAACTCTTTTTCTAATTCCTTTTCATCTTTGGCATAATAAACTTTTCTGTTGTATTTATCTCAAAACTTATATTTACCTTTTTCAGACTCAGTAGAATTGTTAGCAATTCTTTTAACAATCCCTGATTTATGACGGTAGTATTCATAAGTAGAGTTTGTTGTTTGAACTTTTCGAGATAAAGTTACATCAGGAAATAATTTATTAAACGGTTTTGCAATTTTTTCAATTATATCAACGTTAGTATCTTCATTTAAACGTACTGGAACTATTTTTTTGACATTTTCATAAATCTTTCCACCTGGTTCTGTACCTCTAGGATTTTTTACAATTTTCGTAGGATCAAAAATAATTTCATTTAAATTCTCTACTGTTAAACCTTTAGTATCATAAGATAAATCTAATTGAATTGGAACTACATTTATATCAGCTGTTTTAATTCCATATTGTGCTAAAATCATCTTATAAAAAGTCATTTGATACGATGCCGAAAGTTTCTTAGTACTATGCCAAGTATTATTTTCTTTATTGATATCATTTCGCATCATATCTCAATCTCCTACTCCTTTACGAGATACTTTAAAATCATATATATGAGCTATTCCGTTTTCATCAACAACTAACATATCTATTCGCCCATTAATTGAATTAATAGGATTTTTATCTTCAACTACATTTCCAGCTCCATCGATCAAACGTCTATTGCCTTTACGATAGTTTTCATTAAGTTCCCGAGATTTAATAGCTAATTCTGTAAATATTTTTGCCTCATTACCATATCTACGTTTTATATCAGCGATAAACGCTTTAAATTCACTAATAAATCTTTCTTGTTGTTCTGTATCGAGTAAAGAACTTTTAAAATTAGATTCTCTGCCTTCAATAACAGCTTGTGCTAAATTATGAATTTCTGTTCCATAATTAGTAAGTTGTTTTCAAGAAGTTTCTTCCTGTAATACTAAATCTTTAGCTGTACTTTCAGATAAACCTGTAGCTAATCATTCTTTGATACGCTTTTCTCTTCAAGCTTTAATATTAAATGGAGTAATAATATGTTTACTTAAGTCGGTAGGATCTCCAAATTCAGTAATGGCTCTAGTAACAGAAATAGAATTAGGAATTTTTAATATAACTTCACTATCTCCATCTTCGTTAATACGGATATTTTCTACAGCACTTTCTTTATATTCTAATTTAGCAAAATTCAAGTTATTTAAAGTTGCTGCCTGTGGAGTAGTTGAAAATGTTCTATCTAATTTAACAGTAACATTTTTATCCGCATATTGTGATTTAAGAAAGGAGTCCAACTCAAAATCAGAGTTGAACGTCCTTTCCTTTCCATCTATATTAATTGTAAATATACATTTACTCATAGCAATCCTCTTTTATTGTTTTATCTGAAATTAAACTATTTTTAATAGTAGCTAATTTTTGATTCAATTTTATATATTCTATATTAACTAGATCTGTAAATCCTCCCGATATAATTCCACTACTAAAAGTTTCTAATAAATTTTCTAATGAAGAATTCATTAAACTTTGTATATTAATATCTCCTGTATTAATATCCAATACCTGATTAATTACAGTTTTAGTAATATTGTCTGTATCAGTTAATAAATTATTCTCGGGTCATTCGTAAACCTTATTTTTAAAATATTCTCCCAATATTGTTGCAAATACTTCTTCGTCAAGATCAGATCCATGTTTATTTGCATACATCGGATTACTTGCGATCTCGTTGTATTTTGGATGCGTAACAATACTAGATAATATATTATAATAAACCTCTGGACTATTCTCTTTAATTCCTGCTAATACTAAATGTGTAAACTCGTGTAATGGAGCAGTTATACTAGCTTTATCTATGTTAATAAATACAATTCCATCTTGTATAAAAGCTTCAGAGTTTCGAATAGATATATCGTCACTAGTATTTATATCATTATCTGTAATAACTTGTATTTGTGATTCAGGATATATATTTCTTAGTCGACTTGTTATTGCATTTAGAATTTCTGCTGAATTTAACTCTTGATGATAATAAGAAGTTGTCCTAGGTTTAATTTCAACTAGTTTGTTCTTAGCTAAATTTGCATTGTTACCTTCTAGAAATGGCATATTTAAAGTAAAATATGAAGTATCTATATTATGCAAATTAACTTCTTGTCTATTTACAGATATTATTCCAGCGTCATTATCTCGTTCAATATTTAACTTTTTTGGATTATTAGTAACAATACCTAAACGATACTTAGCATCTCTAATATCATAATTAATAGATTTATCCATAGAATAATCTAAATTTGATAAATATGAATAAAATTGAGTTGCTAATAAATTACTTGAATTAATTTTTGTAATATCTTCAAATAACCTCGTAAATGATCTTTGTCCAAATGCATCTTTGTTCACAACTAAATTATATAAATAGAATAAATCGATAACGTTTCATCCATCAAACGTCTTTCCATTTAACAAGTTAAAATCGTGTAATATTGCTTCATACAATGTTTGATTTCTTAAAGACTTATCTATTTGCATCATATTTAGAGGTAACTTATAAAATACATTTGGTTTATCGGAGTATGGATTATTTATAGTTCCTCATGTTAATAATTTAATAAATAAATTATTTGCAAAATTTGGATCGGATTTTAAAGTTGGAATAATATATTCGTCCATTAAACGTTTAAATGTTGCTATATTTTCAACATTATTTAAATTAATTTCAAATCCTTCAATAGAGTTTGTTTTAACTATTCCAAATTTATTTGCAAAATATTTTTGTCCAACTGGAACGTGTATTGATCTATCTAGAGTTTGAATTCAATTATATATAAATACATCATTTATATATTTAGATAATTCTCTATATTCGATTGCATTTAATTTATTATCTGGAGAAACTAGTTCGTTAGCTATTTTAGTTTCAAAATAATTTTTTGCTGCTAAACTATCAATTGCAGTTCTATCTAGATATAATACCTGAAACATTTCTTTGAAATGTGGAACCGTAGTAATAGCTTCTAATATATTAAATGTTGATTTAACTTTTTCGTATCTATTTATATATTCTCGCTGTTTTATAGGATCATTTAAGAATAGCATTAAATCAAAGTTAGGATTCTGATCAAATCGCTTATTAACAAAGGCTTCAATTCTTTTAATGTAATTATATTTATCAAAAGAACTAGTTCTAATACCTTGATTTATTCCTGCCATTGCTCCAAGAATAGATTGTTCCTTAGTTGCAGGTAATACTTTATTTACAATAAATCGCAGATTATCAATTTGTTCCTGTAAGTTAGGAGTATTATCTAGTTGAAGTTTTCTTGTTATAAAAGATTTAACTACTTTATATGCATTAATATAATCCTCTTTAGTTAATTTAATATTCAAATTAATATTTACTCCATCTTCAGACTCATCGAAGAATTCATCAAAGAATTCTTCAGAATAATCACTATATTCTGCGAATAGTTCTTCATCAACATCTTCACTTAGATAAGCAGATTTACGTTTAGGAATATTATTTAAGATATTATTTTCAAGTTCTTCTAACTTATTAGCATCGTTAATAACAGTTTCTCAAAAATATTTCCTATCTACAAACGGCTCAATTAGTTTAAAGAAAGACGTTTCACTTAAATAAGGTAATATATGTTCTCCTAAATAAAAATTAATTGCAGATTCGATGGAAAATTTATACGTACTTTTATCAAATATATCTCCATCCGTAACCTTTACCACATAATTAAATATAGGGGAAGTCATTATATCTGCAATTTGATCAAATGACATACCAGTTATCAACAAATGTGTATAAATATCTACGAACTTAGCACTTGCATTAATTTTTGCTAATATAAGCTCTTTAGCATTCAATGATGTTACAAATATACCGTTTCCGTATATTTTCTTATAGTTTCCTATAAGTTCAGACTATATCTTCACATAAATGTGTCTCGCACTTCAGATTCACTTGAATCTTACGTTAAAATAACTAGTCGTTGCTCTTTTTTCCAAGTAATTGGAAACTTAGATCAGGATTGTCCAATCTTTAACCTTGTTACTATACATGAATAATTAATTCATCCACAATATTATTACTAACATTGTTTAGTAGTTAAAGCTCTAAGGAGTTTCCCTGAATTCACGAGATTTTACACGGACATTATAAAAAATCTTGTATATATTTTAATTTATACAAAAATTTTATCTGCAGCGTTAAAAATTTCTATCCGTTGCTGCTGAAAGAAGAGCACTTATAGATAAAGAAGCATCAGATACATTTGCAGTATCTCTAAGTTGCTCTATTTGTTGTTTAATATTAAATACAGTTCCATTACTTAATGTAATAGTTTCAATTTGATTATCTTTTAAGAATTTTACAATAGGGTCTAGATTAATATTTGCTACAATTCCATGATTATGTATTCGAGTAGTAAACATTAACCGATCAAGTAATTCTACTGCTTCATCATTCTTTCCCGTTTTTAATAGGTCAATAAGTTCACGATATTTAGTATTGTAATAGTTAGAAAGTAAGAAATATACTTTAAGCGATACCGCAGTAATACCAATCACTTCTTTACCTACCATATTTTGTTCTTGCATAACAAACTTACTTGCGGGATTATCAGAAGTTCTTAATTTTTCTTCTTTTCCTAATGCTGATTTCTGAGCAGCCTTTTGAGGATCATCCATATTAATAGGAATGTGTAGATTAATTTGATTCTTTGGATTTAAAACTACATCTAAAATTCCATCAACAACTCTATTTTTTAAACCCTCGTTTATTTGCTCTGTAGTAAGTTCTGTTTGTGCATGTTTATTTAAGTCTCTCAAAAATATATAACGACTGTTTGGTTCTACCGATTCGTCAAATGCAATACTATTGTAGTCTCCTTCTAAAATCGATTTAAATATTTTTAAATTTCCATTTAACAGCACATCATCTACTTCCTCTTTCGTTACATAATATCCATTTTCATTATCAATAGTATAGTGTTTGTGATTTGGTAAAGGAAGTTGTCTAACTTCATTTAAATCATATGTATCTGCTAATCTTGAAGGATAATATAAAGTTCCATCGTTTTTAACAGAATATCCAAGTATATACTGTTTATCAATCATGGTGTTAGCTGTATATTTCTATACAGATCAGACTATATCTTATCTTAATATATTATTCATTAAGACCTCTCCATTTCCACTTTTTCAAGTGTACCTTCGACAGTATTTTCATCTGTCTCTTTTAATAACTTCATATATTTTTCACACTCTATTTTATCAGGAATTACCTTATACATCATATGGGGACACATATAAGGTTTAATTATTTCTATTAGCTTTCGTCCTTCTCTAGCGCAAAAACTAATTATATAAGATTGTTGTCGTTTATCAAAAACCTTTGTAGGATATAAATCTCACTCAGTATTAAAATATTTAATTATATCCTCAGCTTGTTCTAATTTGCAATAAGTAGATATAGTAATATAAAATCCTGCATAAACTCTATCTCCATTTTTATTAATTCTAGAACGTCTTGATAACGAACCGTCGTCCATAATTCAAATTGCTAAACCTTGAGGACCAAGTCTTTTCAATAATTTACTATTATATTTTGTTCTTCCGTTTTCATACTCAACTCTTCGAAGAACTTTACAAAAATCTGATACAGAAGTTTGAAATCCGTATCTAGTTACTACTTTACCTTTAGAATAACCATTTACTTGTTCTCATTCTCTAAAAATACCTACTTTAACTCCATTATCCTTAAGTAGTTTTCATTTTCAGTAACAGTATTCTTTTTGTGCTTTGCAATGATTTATATTTAAATAACCTTTTGTATGTATATGTCCATCCCCAATAGACATAGCAATTATTAAATTTCTTCCTGTTTTATTTAAGCGTGTTTTTAATTGTTTCATACTATTAAAGTCGAATTATTAAGTTATTAATATTAGTCGTTGAACCTTCCATTTTTATATGGCTTGGCTGCTGATTGTCTTCGCCATAACGCGGTCAGAGTTTCCAGCAATTAAAAGAGTTTTAATACGACATGATAAGTTTATCGTAATCGGAGCCTTCCATTCACGTAACTACTTTAGCTACATAAACATCATTTACTTCACTATCTGTAAACATTACAATCTCCATAGGAGCAAATGACTGCATTGATTGTGACGGTATGCGAGTACCTACATGAAGTAAAGACTTTTCAAATGCTTCATATTGATTAAACGCTAATTGTTTTATTCTTTGATTAAAGTTATATATTTCATTTTGGTTTAAACTTACGTAACTAATATCTGCTGTTGGATTGATTTTAGCTTCATGCAAGTTTCCTTCACTATCTCTGGTATGTAAAGTGATAGGAATATTATTTTCTATATTATAACGAAATTGATAAGGTAATAATTTTTTAGTATTTTCGCTAGTATAATTAAATTGATATGTATTAATTAATCCTGATTTTCTTAATTCACCTAATCGATCTATAGAATTTATAATAATTAAATCATGAATATTTCCATTTGTATCTGTATACTTATAAAATTGTTTCTCATCATTTGTTGAAAATTCTTTTTCATTATAGTATACAATATTATCAATAATTTTAAAATCAGGATTTGGAGTAATACTACCTGTAAATACTTTTGGAACTTCTTCTGTTCTTAAAACTTTTACATAGAATTGTTTTCCTGTTCCATCAAATAATATAATATCATATGTTAATTTATCTGGATTTCCAATATTATAGTTACTTTGCATTCGATTATAAAAGAAATTTTCTTTTTCTTGTCTAATCTGAGCAATAGAGTCTCCTTTTTGCAATCCAAATTGTTGAGCTTGCCTTTTCCCCATTACAATTTGAGTTGGAGTAACATTAACATTAGATACTTTAACAACTCTAACATTTGGATTAGTAATACCAAAAGCAGTATTATTAATAATAGATTGATTGTCAGCTAAACTATTTAGTTGTAATTGTATCTTTTGTTGTAAATCAGATAATAGACTATCTATGTTTAACGGTATATTATCGATTGGATGTAAACCTAATGCAGATGATAGTAATGTTTTTTCATACTCTGTTAAATCCTCCCAGTTCTTTAATTGTTTTCTACGAGAACTTAAATAATAAGATGCTCTTACTGCATCTAAGTCATATATACTAAAACGTTTATTTATTTCATTTCCAAATCCATCTAAGCCTACAACTACATCAAAAAATGTATTTGACTGTTTTAGATTTTTAGGTTTAATTGTTCAGTTATAATATTGTTGTCCTAAAGTTGCTTGGTGCTTATATAAATAGTATTTCTCTAAGGAATCAATTTTAATAACAGTAGGATTATCTTCTTCATTAAATATTACAATTGTATCTTCGAAATCAATATCATTTGGCTCAATTGGAATTATAAAAGGATTTATTTCTCCATTAATAATAGGTTCTGTTAAAGCACGTTCAACTTTACTTTTTATAATATTTCCATTTTCATCGTATAAATGATCAATACCTTTCGTATTTACTAAATTATATAATTCTTCATACTGATAATTAAGTCCATCAATATTATAGTATTGAATCATATTATGAGAAGGAACTAGTACAGATGCTATACCAGAATATTTACGTCTAATTCCACTTTTAACTAAGTTAGATGTTGTAGTAGCAATAAAAGCTCCATTAATTGTTGCTGCGCTAAATGGTAGTTTATAATCTAAATTTGCATTTTTAAAACTTTCATTAGCTAAATAAACAAATGATTGTGCTAACCCTAAAGTATCTTTGTCATCATTCATAAAAGCTTTAATTAATGATCTACCTAATATAGTATACAGTTGATCTTTATCTTTAGCTTTAATTGTTTCTGACAAATCATTCATGGATTCTTTAACAATCTGACCAATTTCTTTATAAATCTGAGTTACTAACTCATGTGTAAATCCATTTTGCTCTAAAGCACTAATCATTTGCGTCATTTCGGTAACCTCTGACATGTCTAAATGGTGATCAGCGTTCATTTGAACTCCTCCAAACTTAGTAGACATTTCAATAGTAGTAAATGCATCAGAGTTACTTCATTTACTTGAATCATTTATATTTCCTGCTCCAACTTTGATTGCAGATTTATTAACTAAATAAGCAATAAACTTATCTTTTAATTGCTCTTTGTTAACGATATTTTCAAGTATATCAATATTAGATTCAGAATATTCTAAACGATTTATGTCTTCATTAAATTTCATTGCTCAAGATCCACCAAATACTTGATCAATATCGTATAATGTATTTATTATATGAGTTGTCTGAATAGTATTGTTTGTTTCTAATCCATTAGATTCAACTTCAGTTAGATCTCTAGCAACTTCAATTAATCCATTCGGATCTAAAATCGTTTTGATTGAATTTATTTTATAATATTTATTAGTTCGAATATCTTTAAAATATATAGGATCAAATATATTATAATAATTTTCTAAAATAATAGATTTGTTAATTGGAATACTATGCATTTTTTTAAAGATATTTTCTAATGAAATATCTGAACCATAAGAAATGCGTCTTCTTTCATTACTTATATCAAAAACAGCCCATTTTAATAAAGTTGGTCTACCATACCGAGAATCGATATCATGCATAATAGTTTTTTTATCGCGCCCAACTCTTGCATCTAAGAGTGAATTATTTTCTGCTCTAGATTCAAGTGGACTTGATAAACCAGATCCATCCATAGTATCTAATCCAGTATTTTCATCTCCTAACATATTTCAGGCTGTTCCCGCTTCATCGTTAATTACAGCAATTTTAATATTTGAAGCAACTCCATTTTCTAAATTTTGAGCAAATGGATGATAAGTAGCTCCAAATATTACCATACGTTTATATTGAGCAATTAGTCGATTAGCTTCACTAAATTCAAAATATTCTTTGCTATCTAACTTTCCGTCTTTGTTTTTATTCGGATGTGCATAAACACCTCCTATCATCATATTATTATACTCATTTGATAATAGAGTATCAGTAATAAAATATGATTCTAAAATGGGATTTAGTTTAACTTTTCATTTTGGATTAAGTAAAGCATCAAAATCAACTATTTTATTGAGATTAATTCTTTTACCTTTTTCATCAGTTACTTCAGCTAATGTAATTTCTCCATTTCTTTTATTAACTAATGATTTAAATTCAGGTTTATTAAATGTTTGAGAAATAAAACTATCCTGATTAATATTTAAATTAAAGTTATTTACAAGTAAGTCCTTTAGGAATTTTCTTTTTTCTCTATCTAAACGTTCTAACGTTTTATTTTGATCATTATAGACTTTAAAAAAGTTTTTAATAGTTTCGTTAGTTCGAGGGTATTTACTTAAGGCAGTTTTATATGCATGTATATCTAAAAAGAAATCAACTCCCTTAGCATTAAATGCAGATTGAATACTTTTTAAACTGTGATTATATTTCGCAATGAATTCATCAATCTGTTCTAATGATGTAAATTCTGTATCAAAAGCAAGACTATAGTCAAACAATATATTCTGAACTAATGCATTTATTTGGTTTTTTCTAGTTTCTCCTAAAAGATGATATAAAGGATCTAAAGTTCCATCTCCTTTTAAATAGTTATTTAAAATTTCTTTAATATTTACTTCTCCTAGAGAAGTATTGATGGTTTTACCTATATTATATGTTATTAGAAAATGTTTATTTTTATCAGAAAAAGTAGTCGGTTGTAAATAAATTAATCCCTCTAAATTATCTACTAGATTTTGATAAAAATCGTGCATGATAGATAATCTTGCAACTTCACTAACTTTTAAATTAGCAGGTTTTTTAATTTTTCCATTAATGTTTATATCAGATCGAATTCTAGGAGATAATAAAAAACCACTTTCAATATTTTGTACTATTAAATTATGTGCAGCTACATTATTTGGATGTTCAATTGTTTCTGTAGGTGGATTAATTAGTCTATCAAATATTTCGTTATGATTATATACTAAACTAATAATTTGATATAATGGCAAGTTATTTCCCTCTGCATTTTTAATAATATTAATAGTATCCGAACCATTTGTTACACTTAATACATTAGCTACTTTTCATATATCTTCTGTAAATGGAACTAAATTAACAAGATCGTGTTCTTTAGTTAAAATATCACTATTGTTTCCATCTAATAACGTCGTAGCTAACAATGGAACAAATAGTTCTGTTTTTGTATATTTTTCAACAGGATATACCTGAGGAATAATTTCAGCTATATTTTCTGGAATTATAAAAGACATAAAGTTATATATCAGATTGTTCAAAGATTGATCATTAATTTCTCCAAACGATCTATATATCATTTTGCCATTTTGATTTAATTCATAAGTAATAGTAAATGTAATAGGTATGTTATCTATAATAGATTCAATAACGATTCTATCATTACCTATAGTAATTCCATACTGATTTAATTTTTCTTTAAATAAATCAGGATTAGATCTTCAATAAAAACCTGATGCCTGAATTAAACTTCTAATATCGTATGCTTGCTGCGATACTGGTCGTTCTTTTAAATCTCTGCTAGCAATTGTCTTTTTTTGTGGATCAAAGCCATATGCTATATATTGCGATGGCACTGTTTTAAAAGCCATTTGAGTAAACATAGCTTTTATTTCAGAAGACATTTGAGGCGAATATATAAATTTCTTAATACCTCGTAATTTATCTAATAAATATGTTCTATAATTTTTAGATATAATTCTGTTTGAAAGTATATTATTTATATATGCGTCTATTAACACAGACATATCTGCTTTAACTCCTTTGCTTAATTCTGAACGATATTCTATTAAATTTTCATTTTCTTGAATAGTCTTAATAAGTTTTGTCATTACAGAATTAAATCCTGTTAAAGTAATACTAGTATTATCTATTTCTAAACCAACTGCATTTACTTCAGGAAAGTAGTCTAACAATATTTTTGATAAATCACTAGCATGGTCTTCCGCGTTTGTATCTTCATTAGTACTAAAGCCAGTATAGTGTATTACATTAGGACCTCTGTATATATAACGATCTACATAAGACGAATTTGTCTTTGTATATTTTGGATTAATAGTAATAAACGGAATCTCACTCTGCAATAACTTATCAAACTGAGTTAAAATTACATATGCGTCATATGCATTATTAAAAGCACTATTACGATCAATTAATTCTGAATTAAATACAGTTTCAAAATTAGTTAATATTTCTGAAACTCTATTATCAAAATTTGCAAGATTCTCTAAATTTAATGTTATAGATTCAGAATTACCTAAATATTTTGAAATATTAGAAGCTAATGTTTTTTTATAATTTAAAATAGAATCATTTAAAAAAGTGATATCAAATTCTTGTTTCTTTTCATTAGCATTAATAAACTCCCCAGAATATCTATTAAATATAGAACTTTCGATTAATTTAGCTCGAAATTGTCTTAACATATTTGAATACTGTCCATTATTTCCGATGTAAAAATCAGGGGTAGAATCAGTTTCTGTATTTAATTTTAATCCTAGTTTATTATCTACTTGATCTATGTTATTAATAGTTAACGGAGAGGTGCTAATAACAGCACCTTCCGTAAACATATTATATAACCTATCTGAGTCATTAAAGAATTCATCTAGAAACTCTTTAAATGATTCAGGTTTAGTTGTTTGCATCCGTTTTACTAACGGCAAAAATTTTGCAGAGTAATTACATTTAGCACTCATTATTCTTTAATCTTTCTAATAAATAATTTTGAACATATTCATCTAATATAAGCAAGTTTTCACCTAATAGTTCAGGTTGTTTAAATATTTGATAATACATATTAGCTGTTTCAGCAGATATTTCTTTATTAGAAAATAGATCACTTAAATAGTTTGTTATAGACTTTCTTATATTAGAAGGTATTATATCTTTAATACTAATAAAGTATTCATACATTTGTTTATAACTGTTAAACGAATCAAATCTAAGTAATTCTCACTTATTATTGATCTTTGTTATTGTATACCCACTAGTTTCATTTTGCAAAGATATATAAAATGGAATAAAATTCAAAGTACATGTTGGATTATCCTGAATCCGAACAAAATTATTTGAAGGTAAATTTGCGTTTTCTAATTTATTTTTAATTAGATTATCCATATCCTTTACAGTAATAAGCCTATATTCACCTGTTATAGAATCTATTTCTACTTGAGAATATGTGATATCGTTAGTTAAACGTTTTAATCTATCATTAATTTTTTCAATATTTTGATTAATATCTAAACTAGTCTCAGGAGATAGATTATTTTCTTTTAAAAACGTATTAAATTTATTTAATTGTTCAACTTGTTCTTTTTGTTGATTAATTTCTTCTTGTTGAATAGATGTTTTAATAATTTGTGTTTTATCAATTGCATATATAGGTCCATGAAATTTAGATATATCTACTTTATAGTCTTTACGAGGATCTGTTAGGCCAAATATGTATTGAGCAATCGGTTCTTCGGTTCTATGATCCTGTGCATAAATGCCATTTTTAAATAGACTAGATGTTGTTATAATATCATTAAGAACATCTAAATTTTCAATTCCAACAGATAGCGCATCTAATGTTTCACTTGCTGTATATCCTCACACAGAATTAACTGGAACTCACTTATATGCTCCATTAGACTCTATGTATCGTTGATAATTATATCGAACTAAGTAAGTCTGTAATGTTTTCGGATCAATGTATTCTCTAAAATTTAATTCATACATATCTCCTAATTTTTCAATTAACAAATAAAGATTATCAATTGAATTACTTGAAACAGAAGTTATTTTCTTATCAATACTTTTAATTTTTTTATTGTCGAGACTATATAATACAAATTGATCATATTCTTGTTTTACTAAGAATGATTTTACTTCATTTTGTCCTGAATTCTTGTTCAAATAATTTAGTGTAAACATAATTCCAGGAACATTTTTATAACTACTTTCTTTAGGAGTTCTATTAGATTGATTATCTCTTTCCTTAGTTATATGCAATCTTAAATTATTAAATAGAGTTTTTCTTATTCCTGAATTAGATTTTGCTAAGTTTAATATTTCCGTTGTAATTTGTCCTGCTCTAGTAGTATAAACAACTTGATGCTTCTGTTTTGCATATTCAGCATAAACTTTATTTATTGGTTCGCCTAATTTTTTAGCCTGATCTAATGCGGTTTGTCTTTCTGCTATTTTAGCTCTAGAATCTGTAATAATTTCAGATAATTGCTTTACTTGTTGAACTCCAAATAATACAAATCGAGCATCAGATTGAACTAAATACGTAACGTTATTTTCAGAATCTAAAGTTGGGTGCATATCCTTCTTAAATTCCATACTATTAAGCATAAGATCACTACTAATTAAACCCATTGCCTTACCAGTAATTGCTTTTGCAACGGTGCGAGTGCGTTCATCTTTAATAGAATCTAACTCTTCATCTTTAACTACAAAGGTAATATAATAGGGAAGTATTGTAAAATAATTATTAGCATTTAAGTTATAAACATCTCGATTTACTATGCCATCGGAATCGTACGTTATATCTTGGACCATTTTAATATCACCATTGTAGTCTCCAAAACTATTAATAGTTAAAAGAATTGGAATGCGTACACTTCTAATTCTTTTATTATCATTAATTGATATATCGGCTACCAATAATCCTTGTTTACCCCTATTATATGGAACAATCTTTAACTTAGCATCTTGTAACGAATTAACAATAGCTTTATTTTTATTTCTATTACTAGGAGCTAATTGATTTAATGAAATTTCTAAACGATTTTTTGTTTGATTATGTGTTTTATAATGCCCATGTAAAAAATAATTTGATAAACGATAAACATACTGTATATACTTTGATTTAGGAATAGATTTTCTAAATTCAAATTGTTTATAAATAGATTTATCATTCTCATTTACATCATAGTCTCATAAATTATTTGTAAATCAATCTAAGGTTAAATCGGACTCTATTGTTATATCTGTATTACTTGGTCTTAATAATGGAGCACTTTTTACAATAGAAGTAGTCTCATCAGTTTTAGAATAAACTTTTGGTTTAGATTCTAAATTTGTTTCAGAAACAGTATCTTCAATTGCATTCTCTAGTGGAACTTCTCCTGACGGAACTGTATTTTGAGATGATAATGGTGTTTCGTTTAGGTTACGTTCATTAATATCACTATTAGCAATAGTTGGTTCTGATTTCTGAGATTTATCAATAGGAGTATTTACTACTGTAGGTTGATTCTCCTTTTGATCTTTATCAATTGTTGTTTGAGCAATAGGAGTTTCAGGCGTAGAAAACTCTGGTTCATAAGTTAAGTTAGAATATACTGGATTACTTTCAATATTTAAAAGCGATCGTAGTCTTCAATTTTTAAACGCATCAATATCATTTTGTTTAATTTCAATGTTATTATTAACCGTTTCATCAAACTGTGTAGTTATATTTAAAGTATTTCTAAGATATTTATTGCTATCTAATATAACTGATCCTAGTGTTGAACGTTGTGTTAAAGTATATAGATTACGTAATGTACCTCACTCTTGAGCTTTATTTCTTCATTCTTTATCAATAACAACATAGTCAAATTCAGATCCTTGAACTGCATCTAAATTAATAACTTTAGCATTTTGTGGCAATCCTGTATATTTTTTAGGATTATCTGTTATGATTGCTATATCGTTTGATAAATGTGATAATTTGTTAATATAGTCTAAAAGTTGATCATTTGTATCTACAATTTTCTCTCCAACAAAAGTATTATTGTTTTCGTAATATTCTAATTTAATTCCGCTATTTCAATAAGATTTTGTATGCTTCGACAACTGGATTGAATCAATATCGGGATTATCTTCATAGTATTTAATTCCTTTTTCTAATATTGCATTTAATGTTATATAATTATCATTTTTTGCAATATTATTTGGACGTAAAGTAGCGGTTAGATTTGGAGATTTAATTAGATATGTATCTTCAATCCCTCCAACTACAGTTTTTGAATTAATTGTAATTATAGAACTATCTTGTTTTTTATCTCCAAATGCATATACCATTACATTATTTGTAATAGCTCAATTAGATATTAATTCTAATTCAGGGCGAGTAAAATGACTTATCTCATCAATAAATAAAATTTTATTTGGAGTATTATCAAATAAACTAGTTACCTTTGGAATTATAAAGTCTTTTAATGTGATATAATTATTATGTAATTCATAATCGTCGGTAGTTAACTCTCTTCCAAGGATAGCTTTAATAAAATCAGCTTTATTAAATATTTTACTATTATCTGCTTTAATTGAAGTTGCTAACTTACTAGCTTGCTCAGAAGTTGGGGCTAATGAAATAAAGGAACTTGTTTCATTAAACAGTGTTTTTAATAAATAACCTACAGCAGTAGTTTTACCTGTTCCTGCTCCTCCAAATGTGCAATAAAAATTATATAGCTTTAATTTATTTTTAATATAGTCGCTTAAATTTGGATCACTTGGAACTAAACTATTAATAATTTTATTAAATAGTTCCTTGTTGTAATTCATTGCGTATCCGATTCTTACAGCATGTTCCTGTGAAAAAATTGGAATTTTATCAAACTCATCACTAGATATAATTGGTTTTAGAGCTGCATAAAAATTTTGACTCGGAGTAATTATAATAGATGCTAAATACATTAATACATCATAATTAGTTATAATATTATCATTATTAGTATTTAGATCAGTAGATTTTTGTTTATACAACTCTTTATCGTCAAATAATGCAATTAATTTATTCGCTAAATCATCATTAGTAAGTTTCTGTTCATAAATTGTTTCAAATATCTCTGTCTCAAATTTAATTGCCGAATCCTCAAAAGTATTAAAATTTTCTTCAGTAACTTCTTCTGTGGGTTTATACTTATTTCAAATTTCATTTAAATTAATATGAAACATATCAAATACTCTTTGTTTAATAAGACTATTCTTATTTGTTAAAGAATTAACAAATAATTGTTTCATATTAATTGTAATATCTTTTTGAACACGAGCTTTTTGTTCTTGATTTTTCTGTGATACTTCGAGTAAAATATTTAGTTTATTTTCTAATAATTCAATATCGTTTGATAGATTATAAAATGTTTCAAAATCAATTTCAGGTAAAGATAAATTTCCTAGGTATTTATTAATAGAATTATTTATACCTTCTCCATCAAAGTCTACACTAGCATTTAATATAGATTTTATTCCCTTAAGAAATAATAATAATTGTTCTAATTGAGTTTTAGCGTTTTTATCCTGAATAATATAATCTTTAATATTTTTACTTGCTATAAATTTGTTATGTTCATTTGCAATAATGTTTAATAATTGACTAGGTTGCCCACCTAAACTAATTGCAAATACATTCAATAATTCATATATAGGAGACGCCTTAACTTGGGATCTAATGTTATAATATTCATTTAAATATTCATCTAAACGATAAGTTCCAATTCTTGGAAATACATAATTAAAGAAATCTTCAATTTGATTTTCATCTAAATTAGTTTGTTCTAATTGATTCCTTATTTCAGCAAATTTAGATAATACTTGTTCAGGATCCTCATCTAAAGATGCTTGTAATTCATCTAACAAATTATTGAAGTTTTCATATCCAGTTATACTATAGTCAAATGAAACTGGATTTCCCATTAACTCTAAGTTGGGATTATTTTTATATAAATTTTGAAGTCAGGTAATATAACGTTGTTTATAAGACAAACTATTTTCGTCTTGCTGTTTTTTAACAGAGCGTAATAAAGTTAATACGTCTAAATCTCCAAAATCTGCTGATAAATTATTATTTTTTAGATAACTATAAAAATTTAATATTGACTGAGCATAACTATCTATATCAGTTGTTGTAGATGATATTGGACGATGTAATATATCTTGTCCTTCAGTAGATATTGGATTAGTAATAAGTAATGCTGTATTTTCAGTATATTGTTTTTGAATATTCTGGAGTATTTCTTTTTCCGAAATCAGTTTATTTATTTCCTCAGAATTTTTTTCCTCATTACCTTTAAGTTCCTCTATTTTAGCATTAATAGCATCTAAGTTATTTGTAATTCTACCTAATGTAGAATAACGTAAACCGTATATATTATCTGCAACTTTTGTTTCGTCATTTATTTTTAGTAGAGAGTCTTTTAACTGTTGACTTAAATTTAAAAATAAATCGTATGCTTTATAAACTTTAGCTTTTTCATCTAATTGCGTGTATGCACTAAAGTTTTCTTTAGCCGTTTTTTGTAAATCTTCATTTAGTAAATCTAAGTCTTTTCCATACATGGTTTTTACATAATCGTGCAGACCCATATTTACAAATGCCTGATTTATAGCACTATTAGTTGCAAAAATAGCTTGTCCAAAATAATATCCAGTACGTTCTCCATTTAATATAGCGTCTCTACGTGCACGTAAATTATTGATTTCTTGATTTAATTTTTGTATTTCTAAATTTTGTGCATTTTGTTCTGCAATTGCTTTTTGCGTTTCATTAGTAATAGGAGTATTTGGAGTAGGTTGATTTAATTTAGATAATTCTGCAGATTTACGAACAATTTGTTCTGTAATGTTATTAAAATCACTAAATATTTGTGTAGTAACTCCTGATGCTAGTACAGCTTCAGCTACTTTGTCATAAGGTCTCCCTTCTTGATCATATACTTGAAGTTTTTTTAATGTTTCATCAGATACTTTTAAACCTTCTGATGACATTAACTTATCTACTCTATCAATGTAATCAAGTAATTGATCATATACAACATCGTTTTGACTTTCTCCCTCCTCTGCATTATGAAACTTAATTTGAGTTTCATCTCCAGTGTTTACTAACTCATATGTTTTTCCTGATAAGTTTACATCGCCTAATTTGCCCTTTTTATGTAAACGAGCTAATTCATTTCTTATATCATCAGTACGTCCTTGACGTATTAAATAAACAATTTCTTGAGCAGTTTGATTATCAGATGTAGTAGCTAAATTACTACTAATTCCGTGTAATCTATTTTGTCATTTTCCATGTAGTTGAAATACGGGTCCTCCAATTGCACCTCCAAAGAAAGACATAGCATAACGTTGAGCAGCATCGCTAGCTGATCAACCAAAATCTAAACGTCTTTCACTTTCAGTCATATCAATGCCTAAAGCATCTCCTGCAGCAAACAAAGCTTTGGTTAAATCAGAAGTTACTTCTTCCATTACCTCTTCTGTTGCTTCATTTAATGCAGAATCAACCAATTCATTACTACTATACTTTGCAAATTGATTTTGAAAAAATTGCTTTCCTCTAACGATAAAATTGGCAGCTTGTTTAGGAGTTGTAACAGATCATTTTGTTAAGTTTTCTTTTACCTCTTGCGCTAAATCTTTAACTGCTTTTTTAGCTGGATTTTGGTCTAAATACGTTCCTTTGAATAAGAAATTTCTAAAGTAATCCATATTCATTAATCCATACATTCCTCCCATAACACTTAACATACCTAAACCTGCAACAGCATCAGTTGCTCCAGCATTTTTAAATTCTGAATAAGCTTGTTGAGAAGATGTACCTGCCATATAAGCAAGTGCTAGATTTCTACCTAATTTTTGTACTCGAACTGATTCTGGAGCTCCAGTTAAAATTCTTGGTATTTGTCCAATAACTCTTTGTTGGAAAAGTTGTAAAGATGTATCTTCAATCATCTTTCCAAGATTTTCTCAACTAAACATATTTTGTTGAGAATAATCAGAAACGTTAGAATCAAACCTAGCTGCATAACCTTCTATTTGATTTAATTTTTTAATAAAATCTGAATCATTATCTCCTCCAATAATTCCGTTAATACTTTTCATTAAAGTAGGAATTAATTGCGCTAATTCAGTTCCTGCAGATAAAGCTCCATACACTGATCCAACATATGGTATTAACATAGGACCTACCTTAAATACTAGTTTTGATATAGTTCCTCCTAAACTTTTATCTAAACCATCGGAATCAAAAAAATCATATTTGTTTCACGCAGATCCGTCTACTGTTAAAGTATCTTCAATACCTAAAACTTGCTTACCATATATTTCTCGATTACCTAATGTTTCATAATAAGTATCTCCATCTTCATTAAATTTGAGATCTCCTTTCTTATGCTGTAACGTTCGTCCATCAACTACATGTGTTCCATCTTCATCTCATGTAGCTAATACTAATGTAGGTCTATTTAAAGCTTTTCAAATTCCACCTTTTTCATTTGGAGTTCAATCTTCAAATTTCTGAGTTTCTCAATTAAATACTTTATTCTGTTGAGCTATTTCTCTAAAACTCATTGTTTGATTACCTCTACCAAATACATATTCTAATCCAGCAGAACGTCTTTCAGGATTTGCAACCTTTTGTATTGAAGGTAAATTATCTTTTACTTTACTTCCTGCAGGAGCAAAATAATCGAATGGATCATATTCATAAGTTTCTAAGAGTTTATTTTCAAACTTATTATTTGCATAATCGTTATAAACAGTTAAGGCACTCTGATAGAAACGATTAAATTTATTTTCATCAAATTGTCCATTCTCATTTTTAAAAGCATCAATTACTTCAGGAATATTTTTATAATATTCTCTAGTATTTATACTTGTATTATCTGGAGTAATATCATTATTAGCAAAATCCTGTAGAGTCATATTAGGTTGGAATAGCAGTGTTGCAAACCAATCGTTCTTCTTATTCTCCATATTATTGCTTAAATTAAAAATTTGTTTTTATTGCATTTTGATTACGTTTAGCAATTGCTTGATTTAATATATCCCTATAATTAGATGTTGGAACTAATTCATTATTTGATTGATATATCGCAAGTCTTTCATCAGGAATCGGCATAAATATAGTAGATTTATACATAGTACCTCTTGATGATTTTGCTTCATTAGCTGGTTTTTTAGATTTTGTTGAAAATCCTTCTCCGTAGTTAATTTGAGTATCATAGTAGTCAGTAACTTCTCTTCCTTCAGGTCTAGTAAGATGATACAATCATCTTGAATCTTCATCCAACGGCATTGTTTTGCTACTACTATAACCTGTCATTACTATAAATGACATAACTGAATCGGGATTATAAATATACCTTCCTGTTTTTTCATCATATATTACATCTAACCCTAACGTTTTAGCTTTTTCTAATTTTTGAATTGAAGTGATATCGGGAAAATCGTCTAAAAACTTCTGAAATTCTTCAAAGCGAGCATGAGATTCAAAGTCTGGTTTAAATGAACCGTCTCGTTCAATAGTAAATGGTAATATTACTCTATTAACTTGACTTGTTCCGTCTCATAATATTTTATTAATATCTATATCTCTTACTTTCTGATCTCCAAAATATATAGATGACTTATCTACGATTTTCCCAAAATCTGCTTTATCAAGTAATTGTTGTAAGTTAGTTTGAGGTACTATATTGCCGTTTTTATCTACAGGAGCACCATATGATTGAGCATAAGCGCTAATTGCTATTTTTGAGTCTGATGGACTTAATAACATTTGACGTCCTTTCACAATTCTTCCATTTGCAAGAGCTTCTAATTGACTAAGCTCTGTTTCATCTGGTTTTTTAGAACTACCACTACTTAAACTATCGGTCATTTCTTTTTGGAATGCTAATTCTCTAGAATGTGTAGTATGTTCAGCTAACGCTAATCCGAGTAAATTTAATACTTCTGTTTTTGAATTTGGATTTCCACCTTCTGCTGCAGTTTTAACTCTTAAAGCATGTAACATATTACTAGGAAGTGTAGTATATAGATACTCTAATGCTCTTTCTGTACCCTGATCTTTATTTGTTATTTTATAATATCCATCAGGTCCTCCCATTAATAAACTTCTAAAACCATCTTCGATTTGTTCTTTGTTTTTTAAGGTATATCCTTCAATTGTTTTAGTTCCAAAATCTTTTATAACACCTTTCAGATAATTAACAATACTTTCCATTCCAACTGAATTAGAAAGATTATTTAATATATCTTGTCGATATGCTAATTCAGGTTGATGTTCTCTTAAACTTAAGAGCTGTGAATTAGTTAAAGCTTGGTATTTATCTTTATTAGAATAATATTCTGAAGGATCTACTGTTGAAATTCCATCATTTTCAGAATATACATACATTCTACCTTTATCATCAACAGCTGCTTCTGCTCATGATCTTTCTTTGGATAGCTGTTCTGTAGCAGCATCATATAATTGTTTATTAAATTTAGTTCTATTTGCTAATGAACGTAGTTTAATAATATCTGAAACATTATAACTTTGATTAGTCGCCCCAAATAAGTTAGCAGAAAAATTTTTACTTTTATCTAATACAGCATTTGCTTGACGCAAAAATGTATCTACATCTGTTGGAATTCCATTTTCTGATATAATTTCTAATGCCTCTTTTGTAAATGTATCATCATTTGACAAGGTATTATTTGAAGTAGCAGTAGATATATTTCCTTGAACATTCTCATATGCATTATTAGGAATAAAGGGGGTATAGTATATACCCCCTGCATTATATTTTCTTATTTTCATGAGATGTTGCTTTTATAAATAATCTAACTATATTATTATTAAGTGATTTAACTGCTTCATTAGCAGCCTTATTCTGTTGTATTCATATTTCTTCGTGTGCAGGTCTGTGATAACGATTATATGAACTTACTTTTCCTCCTTTTCTTTGAGATAAAACGTTAGTATATGTTTCCGCATTAAATTGTGGACGCTTAAACAATGAATTATAGTAAGGAATTAATGATTTAACCTTTAAATTATAAAGTTGATTTTGGATACTATTATATTCTTCAGGTTTATATTCACTTAATCAGCTTTCAAAGGAATAATTATCTCGTATGTCTTTGTTAGCATCATCTTTATATCAGGTATCAAACTGGTCTCTATAAGGCTTCATCAAATCTCTCATTTGTCCGCTTAACTCGTGTTCTAATTTTCCTTGCAATAAAGTTGAATTAATAGCATTACGTTTTTCTTCATTTAATGCATTTTTAGCTCTTTTTTCCATTAATCAATTATTAAAGGATGTAAAATCATTAGCTAATTTGGAAGCTTTATTTTGTGCTAACTGCATATTAACATTAGCAATTATTTGTCTATTTTGATTAGCGACATCTGCTCTTACTTGAGCATAACGTCTTTTTAAATCATTATTTCTGTTTAAATAATCGCTAAACAATTCAGAAGTTTTTAATCTTCCTTCTAATCGAGTTTGATTTGCTTGAGATTGACCTTGTTGTTCTAAAGCATTTGCTAATACAGCATCAGAAGTGACAGGTTTATAGTTTTCTTCTCTAACTGCTTTATTTTCATAAGCAATAGGTACTCCATAAGTATTAAAACTATCGTAAATTTCTTGAGGTGCACTTAATGTAGCATTGTATCCAGATCTAATTCCCTTTTCTATTTCATCATGGAATTTACGATTATAAACTCTTGATCCTATTAATCCTGTTAAACTATATAGACTATCCTGATCAATTTTTGGAAGTTTTGCATTTATTGTTTGAGTTCCTCGTCCTAATTTTGAAACAAAATCAAATAATCCTCCAGGAGCAAATTTCTGGATTTTACCTCCACTTTTATGTGAACGTAAATATTGTATTAATTCCTTCATATCATCAGTTTCGTATTCTGTACCGCGAGGTGTATTTACAAAATATCTATAAGTTAAATTGCCTTCACTGTCTAGACCATCCTGTATTTTAGTTGGAACTATTTGATTTTTTATAGCTTTTTCTGTTGCTTTTTTTGATAAACCAATAGGTGTAAAGGATTGTTCTCTTCCAGCATAAGGTGAATGAAACAATAAAAATCCATTATTTAATGTTGTATTATTTCGCACCTGTCCATATACAGGAACCTGTTCTCCAGTTCATCCACTTTCTTTAGATCCAATAACAAATCTTGTTCCGAACTTGTCGGGGTTATCTATTTGATAACGAGCAATTGCTCTATTTCGCATAGTTTGCATCATACGTGGTCAAAAGCCTTTCGCAGTATATTGTGCTTCTCTAATCTCTCTTGGAGCTGCTTTGAAACGGTTAACAAACTTTTTACCTCTTTGTTTAGTAGAATCTGTTATTTTACTTACATTTAGTTTTGCTAATTCTGATTTACTAATTAATTCTTTACTTGCTTTATCATAATCAACTTTTCCATTCTCTCCAACATATTTTTCAGCTAATGTGGCATCATTTTTTAGTTTTTCATCAACTAAAGCTTGTTTTCTTGTTTCTATATTATTAACTGGCGTTACCTTATTTTCTTTTGGAAGTTTTTTAGTTGCTAAACGTTTATCAAATGCTAAACGTTTTAATCCTATCACAGATTGTAAACCAGTTGCAACATTTCTAAGATCATCTATAGTTCATTCTTTTCCATCTTCTGTTAAATTAGATAACGATTGTGCCGCATTTACAAGTCCTGCGGCTGCAAAAGTACTACCAATTAATTTAGCAGAATTTTTAAGAACTTTAATTGTTTTAGCTGTTTTTCCAGCAATTCCTACACCTGGAATTAAAGTAATCGCATCTAATCCTAAGCTACCTAATGCTCTTCCAGCATCACCTCAATCAAGACCGTCACGCTTTACGTCGCTAACAAACTGTGAAATTGTTGAACCAAACCCTAATCCTGCAGCAACTGGATTTCCTCCTGTTGGAATTGAAGCAATCAAAGCACTTAAATCTCCAGCAATAGCTCCTAACTGTCATTTATCTGCAGGTGTTAGTTCTCCTTCTTTAAAAATATTTTTAACAGATGCTTCTTGTGTAATATCTGATAGATTATTAATAACAGTTTGCTTAGGTTCAGAGTTTACACCTTTAGTTGTAATTTCTTTAAATACATTTCCAAATTGATATTTTGGAATTTTACCTCCAGTTTTATATTGCTGTTGAACGTAATTTGCATTAGCCTGTTGTAAGGCGGTACGTCCTTTATATTCATTAGAACTCCCTTTTGGACCTTCAAATAACATATTTATATTAGCTCTAGTAGCTGGAACTCTTCTATCCTTTATAGCGCTAAATAAATCTAAGTTTTTAACTTGTTTATAATCATTCCCAACTTGTATATAAATAGCTCCGTCATCACCTCTATAAATTCCATAATTAATCTTATCATTTTGATCTATAAGTTCTCCATAACGAGCTACTTTTAAATTATTAGAAACTTTTTGTCAATCAAAACGATTAAACTTTGCAGGATTTCCTTGATTAATTGCAGAACGCAATTTATACGGAATTTGTGATACATCAGTATATTCAAAGTAATGTGATCCATCGGTATTTTCTCTATTAGGATCATAAGCAATATAATGAATTTTTTGAGGGATACCTGATAAATGTCTAGGATCATTAGGATTTATATATGCCTGTAAACTTGCTCCGTTTGGTAAATCATATGCGTTACTTAATGTTGTTGCATATAAAGATTGCCCTGGATTTAGTTTAACATTTCGAGTAGCAGTTCACAGTGTAGGATGATAATGTTGTTCTCTATTAAATTCACTTCATGTAACATTATTTGGTCAGTATTGTACTCCTGCTGAATTAATTGCATCAAAATCAAACTTGTTTCAGGCATTTCTAAATGGTTGAAAAATAGTTCCGATGTTATCTACATTTCGTTCTACTTCTTCTGGAGAATATAAAAATCCATTATATCCAAATCAATTTTGATATTTAGTTCCAGCTAATGGAGATGACTCTGTAAATACTGCCTTATCATATCCATTAAACAAGTCTTGTCAATTATCTATTCTTATTCTTCCGTTAATATTTGAAAATTTTGCATCTTTTCAAGTATCCTTCTTTAATCCTAGAGCCTGTCGAATTTTCTGAGACTCAATTTCTTCTTGTTGTTGAGAAGTAAGTATTTGTTCATTTGATTGATTTTGAAGAATACGAAGATCATTTAATACTTTTCAGTCATTTTCAGTTAATGTTCCAGATTGAATTCTATCTCTAATTGCAGCTAATTCTCCACTATATTTATTATAATAATCTCTAACCGCATTAGTATTAATTCCAGATACATTATAAGATTCGTCTCCTTTATCTCCTAATTCAAAATAATTAATAAGATTATTAATATCACTAATTATAGCTGTATTAGATGGACGATTAGAATATATCTTTTTTCCATTTTTGTCAGTAATATAGTCTATATATCTATCTGTAAAATTAATATTTGTTTTTTCTAAAGGTTGTGCTTTAGGTGCTTCTGGAGCAATATACCGAAAGTTTCGCAATGAATCTAAAGCTCTAGCAGCGTTATCTACTTTTGAGCCAAATATAGAATCAAATCACATTCCAGCTTTAGAACGATCACGATTCATTCGACGTTCCTGTCTGTTATTTAAACCTTGTAATTGAACATTTGGACTAACCTCATTATTTAATGAACTGAATGTAACGTCTTCACCTCGATTTAAAGCATCAATAACTCCTTTAAAATATGGCTGTTGAGAAGAATTTAAGTTAGATTTGCCAAAATTTAGTAATTGATCTATAAATCCTTCGTTATTTGCATCATACGAAGTTCCATCAATTATCAAGTGACCTCTCTTAGGGGGCATTTGATTACTTGCTACTGCCATTGGCCCCCCATTATCAAATTTTCTTATTACTTGTGACATAATTATTGTAGCTATATATTAAAAATGGAAGACTAGAACAGATCCAATCTTCCATTTTATCTGTTGTATTACTTCTTACAACCACCTTTACGTTTCATTTTACCACCTTTTTTAAATACAGGTTCTCCTTGTGGTGCGCCAACTTCTCCTGCTCCATTTTGAGCTTGTTGTACAATCATTATAAACCCTTGGCAAACTCCCATTGCAGCTTGGCAATCTTGAGTTTGTAAAGCTTGTACTGCAAGTTGATATAGTTCCATTAAAGGATCTTGTACAGTTTGTTCTGGTGCTGGTTGTACTTGTCCAGCAGGCATTTGGCCACCTGATTGAAATTTTTTTATAAGCATACTTAAAATTTTTAATTTATATTGTTATTTACTAAATATCTCTAACCATTTGTCAATTGCATCTATTCTGATATTTGATTTTCAAAATTAGTAATATTTTCAGTAAATACAAAGTAAAAATAGTTTAATTCTCGATTTTTTGAAAGTTAACTATTTTTTATTATATTTGCACTATAACCTAAAAATAATAATCAGAATGTATTTCATTCTCTACGGAGATGCTACATTAATAATATAAAACAAATAGGTTAGTCGAAAAGCCGAGTATTTTTACTCGGCTTTTTTCATTTCTACATAACTAGGATCGTTATTATCTTGTATTTTTAAATATTTAAAGACTTGTTTCCCAAGACGCTTGTAGTCTGAATCTTTTTTAGATTTATATGCTCGCCGAGCGCCTTTAACTAATATTCTAGTATTTGGTCTACTAAAAATACGTTCTCCTCCGAGTAATTCAAATTGAGAAGTTCCATCAGATCCAATTACATGCATTGTAGACAGACTTTCTTCTCAGTCTTCATCATCAAAGTCAACATCATCTCCAGGTTTTATCCCTGAGTTTTGATTTACTTCTAAAACGTATTTAACATTATCTTCACTTATAAATTCTTCTGAAAATGGAACTCCCTGTTTAACAGATATTACTTCTTCGTCTTCATCAATAAAAACAATGTCTAAAGGTATTTCTGTATCTTTCATCCAAAAATCTACATGCTGCGGATTATCATATACAAATAACATTCCTTCATCATCGTCCATTTCAATAACATCTTGTAAACCTTTTACTTTCTCTTCTTCGGTTTCAGCTACTAGAACTTCATATTCTTTATCTTCTATTTCGATTGTTATTTGTTTCATTTAAAATAGATTTTGTTTTATCTTCAGTATCTTTTATCAAAGCTATAGATAATAATTTGCCAGCTTTGATCGTTGCTTCTTCAGTTCCCTCTTTATATAATTGTTCGAGTTGTTCTGTTAGCTCTTTATTTAGTATTAATTCACCGCCTTCTATTTCTGCGTGTTGTATAATATTACCATCAGAATATGAAATGACAGGAATACCTTTTTTAGTAATACATCCTTTTAAATTTGAGTTAGTATTTTCTAAATTATTTTTTCGTGCATGTAACGAACCTTCAACAATTATGTTTAGTTTACCTCCAGTTTTATATATTGGTAAATTCGTTGTTAAATTTAATAGTATTTCTCTAGCTTTTTCTAATACTGGTATTTTCATTCCTGTTTTTCCTACTAGCATCCTATTTGGATTTAAACCTTGAAAACGTATATAGTTTTGACTAGCTAAATCACTTCCATAAGTGTTTTGTTTTCTTAATTTATTTTCAGTAGATATATCAGTAATTAATTCATTATATCTATTAGCTTGATCAATAAACCTGTTTGCTTTCTTTTTTCCAAATAAGAAACGTTTATTTCCTAAATTTTGAGCAGCATCGATATCTCCAGCAGATCCACCATATGCTCCTCGCATATCATCTATCTCTCCAGACTTATACGACTTATGTGTTTTACCTGCCATAAATCCACCAAGTGCCCCAACAACAGGAATTGACATAATAGTATTATTTAACCCTGCACTACTAACTCCTGCTCTAGATGCTGCAACATTATCCATTTTATCTAATTGTAATCCTGCAATAGAACCTATCATATTTAAACCACTATCTGCGAAATTAATAGCAGTTCCAATAGGTCCAGTTAGAGATATTAGTGATTTCATAGATGATTTCATTGCTTTTTGACTAGCATCTAGATTATCAGGAACAACACTATCTAAAACTGTAGTAGCAGCAGTTAAGCCAGTTTGTAATCCATTAGACATTTTATAATCTTTGCCAGCTTTTCTTGTAATAGATAATCCTCCGATGTTTCCTAAATTATTCCATTTAGAAGAATTTTCAGGAATAATTAAATTAGAAACTCCTGAAGTAATTGAAGGTAATGATTTTATAGAAGGAGTAACGGAATTAAATTTTAAACTTGGAAGTTGCCCTCCTATTAAAGAAGCAATTGTATTCAATTGTTGTGCGTCATCCATTTTATGAATAACTTAAAGTCATTAAAGTTTTTAATCCTGTAATAATAGCTAACTGTTTTCCTGAATATTTAACTCTTACTTTTAAAAACTTATCTCTAATTCTAGTTGATTGTATTGTATTGTTATAAATGATGTTATTTTCATCTAACTTTCCGTTAATATATTTTGCAATACTTTCTTTATATAAAATAGGTTTAATTACAAGATGCCAAGAATCCTCTCTATATTGAATGTTACCTTTAACTCTTCCGTATTTAATTATATTTTTAGCTTCCTGTGGAATGACTAAACTATATTGATTTAATACTGGATCTCAATCAATTTTAATATCTCATTTAGAATTTTTATGTAACTTAAAATCTTGAGAACGCTTAAATTTTGATCCTTCTTCTACATATTCTCCAACAGGACGCTGAGGATTATCGTTCCCTCAAATATAGCTTTTCTTTTCAGATTCATTATTTGCAAAGGTCTCAGCTTTATATATACCTGCTTTATTAAAACTATAACTATCTCCAATTATTTCAAATTCAAAGGATTCAGGCTCTGCGTTATTTGAAATAATCACAAGATTATTAAATATTTTATGTAAACCTGTTAAATTATTTACTACAAATTCAAATTCAAACGGATGCTGTTTATCATATCATTTTGTAGGTAATATCTGATTAGTGATATCACTATCAAAATAGTTTATATCGTCAAATATACCTGCTCGACCGTGAACAAAAAATGCATTATTTAATAATTCATTATATTTTTCTTTATCTAACGCTTTTAAATTATCGGAATCAATAGCAACTGCAATATTTTGTGTAACCGTACTACCTCAAATATCAACTTTATTATCTTGATTTAGAGTTACTCCTGGAAACACTGTAATATTTAACAATAAATCATAATATTTAAATTCATAATCATCAAATTGTGTTCCTTGTTCTTCTTGCTTAATCTTAGTAGTAATTATTTTAGGATCTATTTCAATATAAGAAGTATTAGTCTCTGATATTAAAGGTAATACATATCCCGAATAATCTGATACATATTCTAATCCAACTATTCCACTATCTTCAACGGGCAGACTGTCATCTCATAATAATACTGGACAATTTTGAGAATCATTCGTTGAAAATGTAGAAATTGAGTTAATCCTAAATTTATACGTATTAAATAAGTTAGAATTGTATATTATTGCGGCTTTAAAATTATTAATATTATAATGCTTTGCTATTTCTTGTTCACCGCTTATAATAGGTTCTAAAGAAACATCTCATAAGTATTTTGGACTACTGAAATTATCGATTTTTAATAAATGTATTCCTATATCAGATTTACTTGCAAATACAGCACCTAAACGTTTTGCTCTTTCTCGATCTAACGAATAAAAAATATTATTAATATTTGCAGAATATAACGGGGTTCAAGTATATTCAGTTATCCATTTATCTAGACGCTCATTATAACACAAATTCCAAGTTAAGTTACCGTTATAGAAAGTAAACATAACATCTCCTTTATACATGTTAAAATGAGTTTTAACATTTCTAGATCCTATAACAGGGTATTTTTCTAATTCTTTTAGGTTAATATTATCATTTAAAAAACGTTGAACCTTAAAATCGGAAAGTAACTCAAGACCTTTATTTTCACTAAAGCGCCATATTTTCTTAGCGTACGTATCTACTCCATAAATTCCTAATGGAGTTCTAACAATTGATTCTTTTCATATACTTCCAAAATCAGGAGAAATTAAAGTAATTTGATTTTGTAAAACTCCTGCTCCATACATGTGTATAGACTGTCCAGTATTTGTTGATATTAAAGCCTTTTCATTAATTGGAATTATTCCTAATCCATGCTCAAATACACAGAAGAGATTAACACCTCAAGGTAACAATTTTACAATTGCACCATACTGTCTATCCAAATCTTTATAAGATAAACCCTGAAATATTCTATATGCATTTTGAAAACTATCTTCTACTTGTACATTACTAAACATTACTCTAGTATCAAAAAGTTCTTTAACATAAGGAACATCTGGAACAATTTGATAACGTTTAGCACTTAAAGAAGTAGAATAACCTTCATTTAGGATAAAACTTTCAGGTACTTTACTTGTTGAAAAAACATTATCTCCTTTTAAAGGATAAAACGATCTATTATTTCCCATTAAGGCTGCTTCTTCAGTATGTGTAGTATCCTCTGACCTTAATCCTAAATTATAATTAGATAATACTTTAAATGTAATTCAAGAACCAATTGGAACTGTATTAACATCAGCTCTATTAATATTACTTCAGGAATCCTTATTCATACTAGTTAATCCTGAATAATTATCTAATCATGTATTTGGATTTACAATTATTTCTGTTACAGGAGCGTCAGAATCAATAAAATTTCTTTGTAATCGTAACGTTATAGTATTAGTAAAACAATCTCCTCTATAACCATCAATAACACTATCTGCTATAAAGGTATTTATATCGTATCTATCTGTAATTGCATAATAAGCAGATTGATCATTTGCTCTAATTGTAAAATATTGCTTTAAAAATAATGTTGAATAATTAGAAATTCTAATATTATAAATACAGTTATCATCTAATTGTACATTTGTTGCCACAAATGGAACATAATTACCTCTTGCTAATTTATAATTGTTTCAGTTATAACTTTTTTCAGATACAAATACAAATTGAGATACATCTTCTGCAGAACCCGCTCTAGTAGTAAATCCCTTCTGATCTATAAATTTCAAGGGAGTATCATCAGGAACAAATAATAGTTTAGATTTAAAAATTCCACTATCTAAAGTAGCTTCTTTAAATGTTCATTTATACCTCCTAGTAACTTGATTTACCTTTCCTGAAATAAATTTGGATAAAGTATATTCAGCTCCATTAAAAGTAGATTGTAGTGAAGGATTTACACAAGCATCTAAACATAATAATGCAGAAGAACCTTTATTGTCTATGTTTATAATTCTATCATTATGTGATGTTGTAAGAACTGCTGAAGTCTGGCTTATGAAACTTTCTGTTTCGTAACAGTTAGTCTTATCATTATATATAATCGGAACATAACTAGTAGTGTCAATCCCAATGCTTAAACCTTGTGCTAATATAGTTGGGATTCTTTTCTGCCTAACAAAGAAAAATCCTTTAACTTTATTTACTTTTAATTCAGAAACAATATCTTTACTTAATGTAAATTTAAAATATAAAGGTTTGGTTTCACCTTCAGAAAAAATACTAATATTAGGTAATTTAAAAACTCCTTTTGTATTTGATAGATTTTTTTCTTCAATAAATATATCTGCAGGTAAATAATTTAATTTTTCACTATCTTTTATATATAGATTATTATATTTACTATCTGAAGGTATATTCGTAGCTTCAAGTTTTGTAAATTGGCATCCTCTTAGATTATATACAGGAGATAAAGAATCATCCTGCATAATATAAACAATGCCTAATCTGTACATCTCATCAGGTCAATATCCTAAATAGAAGTATGTATTTAACGGGTTATAGTATTCTGTTTGTTCAACACTATCGTTTTGTTGAATTTTATAATCACTGTCTAAATATCCAATCGTTTCATTTTTTTGTGTACAACGTACATCAATATAATACGATATTGTTTGTAAATCTCTATGATTTAATAAAATTCCTTGAGTATTTCCAAAAAATAACATATTTTGGACTTGAGCTTGAGTCTTAACTGCTGTAACTAAATTATATTTAATATTTAATTGCTCCTCATCAATTTCTTTTACTTCCTCAAATCCATTTAAAGAAATTGTTATGGTATTTTCAAGTATATCATAAGGTTTTATAACTTCATAACTTTTAGAATATTTAACTCCATTTAAATCACTTGAAGTTCTAGTATAATACAAATATACTCTAGAAAAAGTTGTATCAATATTACTTAATTTTAATTCAATTGATTTATCTGTTAATTCTTCTAACAAAGCACCATATATTGTCGTAACATCACTAATTGTACCATGATATATAGATACTGTTCCAGATTCAGCTACAATATCTGTTTTATTATAATCATTATCTGCTAATTTAATATAAAAAGTATAATTTCCTCCTTTTAATTGTCCATAATTACTAACTTCTACTAACTGAATAACTGGTATACTATTTACATTTCTAAATAAACGTGTATCACGGTCAACGTTATTTTTATCGTATAAATTAGTTTGAGTAACTTGATTACGACTTATTATTTTATATTTATTATCTTCTGTAACACTGAAACGAGAATTAATAATTCTTGGAGGATTCTTATCATCATTTATTATTAAATTTACTGTTCCATCATAGGAAGGTTGGCATTCTATATCAACAGGATTATTTAAATCTATACCTAATTCTGTACTTGGCACTTCAAAATCTTTAATCTGATCAGAATAACTTATATCACTTTCTTGATATTTTACAGTTTTATCAGTACGATTGATAATATTATGTAATGGTTGATACTCATGTGCTAAATCTCCTTCTTGATTAAATTTAATACACTGTATACCTATTTTTGTCATATTATTTTTTAATTAGTTTAGGAATAATTGGACACGTACTGGTATTTGAATATACTCTTCAACAACCTCTGCTTCCATTATTGTAAAATCAAGTTTCGGCTAACTCTCCATTATAATCACAATATATAACATCATTATTTTTATCTCATTTTAACATACTGACTAATCTATTTATAGAACTATTATTTACATCTACATAATCATCTCCAATTCACTTAATAGTATTTCAATTTTCAGAAGATGCATTTTTTAAAATATCAGAATAGTCATTTTCATGATTTTTTATATATTCGCTTATAGTGTTTTCGTTATCCGATATTCACTCGTTATATTTTGTTTGTATTTTTGAATCAATATTCCAATCTAATGTAATAGTATCTGGAACTTTCACAGTATATAAACTTTCAATGTTAATTATAGATTCATTTAATTTTCTTAAATTATTTGATTCAACTCCAAATTTACTTAATAAATCGCTTAAATTACTTGTATCGTTAATTAAATCATACGAACTATCTCCAAATTTATATAAGATTTTATTATATTTATGTGATACATTTAGAGACTTTCAAACAAATTGCCAATCGCCAGGTTCTACTAAATCACTTTTAACATTTACATTTGCATAAGTTGTAGTCCCACCTTCTTTAATTAAGACTAGATATTTGCCTAATAACTGTACTGCTTTATTAATTTCAGTTAATTGTTCTTCTACAGTTCCATTAATATTAAAATTTCAATCATATTGCTTATCAGCTACTTCACACGGAATAAATACAAAGGTATTTTGATTACCTTGTTTAGTTCTAACAAGAATAGCATACCCTCCAGTATATGGTATATTATTATATATTGGATTATATCGCATGTTAAACTTCATAGGAATAACAGCTTCTATATAAACTACAAATATACAATACTTTTTTCCAATTGTATCACTATTTATTAATATATCTCAATCTTCCGATGCTTTAGTTCACGTCTCAGCTATGTTTTCTACACTTTCGTTAGTTTCACCAGAACTTACATTTCATCCAGGAGGATTGATTCATGTTTTATCACTATTATATTCCTTTATTCTATTTAATGAACAACCAATTGTGTCTCCTGTTCCATAAAGTTTTATTCCTAAATCAGAACTAGCTAATTTTTGATCACTACTATTTTCAAATACATAATTTCCTGACATATAATGTATTAATGGAACTTCTATTTTTTGTATTATTGGTTCTGATTGATTAATAGCTTCAAAAGTACACGTTTGAATTTGCGTTCTACTAAATATTGTTTTATAGGTAAGATTTTCATCAATATTAAAAGTTCTTGATGGATCAGGATAATTTGCAGTTTTATTATTTACAACAAGATCTGTTATTGCTCCAGAACTTTCATTATATTTATATGATAATGTTCTAGAAACTTCAATATTCTTAAATAATCTGCCTCTATTATAATTTGGCAAAAACTTTTCAAAATTATCAAGAGTAGCAGTATAGTCACAACTTAATGTTATAGAAGCTGTAAAGTTTTTAATATATGAACTAGAGATATAAGTTGAATATTCTGGAGCAAGAGTATTTGGAAATTTTGTAGAATCTAGCTGTGTCATTGGATCAAGTTGAAGATTAGTAATTTCAGTCTTAGAAACATTATAACCTGATCCATATGTAGCTAAATTTGAGATTCATTCATTTAAATAAATTTCATTAAAATCATCTCTTGTTGAGTAGAACGTATTTAATAACCTTGAAGTTATTAATAGTTTTGATTCAGAAATAATTTCTTCACTTGTGTCTTTATTATATAAATATATTGTGAAAGTATATATGTCATTTTCAACGAACTTACTATTCCATTCTATACTAAGCGTATTTTGTCCATATAGATTTATATCAATAATTTCTTGTTTTTCTTGTTTTTCTTGTTTTTCTTCAAAAACTGAAACTAACTCGCCATCATCGCTAAGTTTTTTAATATCATATTTAGCTATAATGTTACTATTAGAATTAAAAGGTCCAGAAATAAAATAATTTAAAGTAATTCCGTTATCATTAATTAAATATTTATATATGCTTAATAATGATATTGTATCTTTATTAAAGATATCTTCAGAAGATATATCTATCTTAGTTGTAAATTGATCATAAATAATCTCTTTAAGTTCTATTTCTTCGTTGACATCTTTATATGGTATATTTGTAACTACAGGAGTTACATATAGAGAAGTTTTTATAATCTCCGCATTTTGTTTAGTTTGTACATTTTTTGTAACAGTTAAATCTAATTTAATAGTTTTAACTTTTGTTTGAATTTCTGGATATTCTAATGTTGAGTGATTAATATCTGTACTTAAAAGTGCACCATATGTTTTTTCAGGATCTTCTTGAGTATTATCTTTATATGTAATATTTTCTGAACCGTATGATATAACTTGACCTGTTGTTTTATAGGTAACCTCATCACCATCATAGCGAATTCTAAAATTTATATTCTTTAAAAGGTCTGTAGTATATAAATAGTCATCAGTTCAAACTTCTAAAATTAATGTACATGTTAATGTTTTTCCTCCAAATTGATTATATTTTAAATTTGTTATATAAAAGCTCAATTTAGAGATATTTAATACTCTAGATTTGCAACAAATTCATCCAGGAGTAGTTCAGTTAACAACGTTTCATAATTTTGTATCTGTTGTTGAAATTTTACCTGTTGTAATATCGCTTAAGGATATAGTAATTGGTATAAGCTTAGATTCTTCAGTAAAAACGTAATGAGATAATTCATATCAATTATTATTCCCAATTAATTGTGCAATATTTTCATTATATAAATGAAATAAATCACCTGAGTATAATTTATAATTGTCATCATTACTATATATCCAGGTTTTTAAAGATTTTTCAAATTCTGTATATAATTTATAATTGTATTCAAATGTTGGAAGTATCTCAATATTAGTTTCTTTTCCATCAGAATCATTTTCAGATATAAATATACGTTGAGGAGACGGATATGATCCGATTTGACATAAATCTTTGATAGGATTATAGGAAATAATATATATTATATTTCCATATTCTCTTATTCCAACAGGAATAAAATCAGATCCTAAACTAGCTAATGGGAGTTTATAATTGCCCATATCGTTTTGAAGAACAAACTCGTTTCCATTATATGTGATTAAAGTTCCATTAATACAATCAGTTAATACTGTATTTGGAGTAGTTAATGGATTCATATCTTTAATCATTCCATCATTAAAAGTATTTGTAGCTTCTTGTCTAGACATAATCCATGCTATTATATTTGTTTAAAACCATCTTTTGTTCTTCTATAAATATATTTAATATTTCTAGTTTCATAATTTTTTTGATATAAGGTTCATCCTACATCTGTAGGAAAGTATAGCACAAAGAAGTGTTTTCTTCCTCTATCTAACATACACTCTTCTAAGATTTTGTAGGCATATATATAATCGAACTTAACTCTTTGTCTTCTTCTTCCGCGAGACTTAAACTGAGCTTTATAATTCTCAAATTCTTTATCAGTTAGTCCGAAATAGTATTCTCCATTAAATATTTTTTTAGCTCTTTTATACTTAATACGTAGCTTAATTTTATTCTTAATTCTTCAATAATGATAAAATATTAAATTATCTCTAAAGAATTTACCACAGTAAAGAGTAAAATAGGGGGATTTGAGTAACACATCTCCCCCATATACGTTATGTGTATAAAAAGATCTTAATCCAAATTTTAAAATATATTCGATTTCCTTTCTAGTTAATGAAGGGAATTTTTCTCATACTTTATCTACATAATCATCAACATATTTGATTTCCATTAGTAATACTGTTTACCTTTATTAATATTATCAATAAATATTTTCTTTAAGGCAGAATTTATATAAATTGGTTTTTCTCTATATCCGCCTTTATATTGATATCGATAATAAATTTGATATCCTTTAAAATTAGACATCAAATAATCAATATCATTAAATTTCCCCATATTGTACATATGTCTAAACGTTTCTCCCGTAAATTGCTTTACGTGTATCATTGCTTCTTTATGTACAGTTGGTAATACAAATGTAATATTATTATTAATAATATCCAAAATAATCAAATAGAAACAGTATGTTAAAACCTTAGCAACTAAGTCTAGTTTGCTATCACCTTTACAATCTTTACCTCAAAATTTCTTTTTAGTAGTTAATCTAGAAATATTAAAATTATCAAATAAATCTTTTGAAGTAAAGCAGTATCCTGTTTTGTAAAACATTGATTATAATATTGGTTTGAAAGACTTCATATAACTTTTTCGATCTCATCTAGTTTTAACATCTAATATAGCATCCATATCGTTTTGCGTAAATTTAATAGGGATTCTTGCTGCACTACATGCTCGAAGTCATTCTCTTCTCGTTAATTCAGATAATTCAATTAAATTTTTATCTCTTAATGCAATACCTTGTTTATATAAATCACAATATCCAATATATGCAGCTAACGCAGTTACTTCTTTATCGTTTAGTAATGGTAGTCCTTCGTCATCCACTATTATACCATGATATATAATTATAACTCCTTTATAATCTCTATCAAATCTTAAAGAATTATCTTCTTGATGGTATTTAACTAATTTTCCAGGATGATAATAAGGATTATTTAAGCATTTTCAAGCTTCAACATAATTTTCAATAAATAATGTTGTGATTTGATTAAATACTGTTTGATTAGTTGTCATTTGTGCATCTAACAATGGTAGATGAACTGATTCAATTATATCGCAATTACAAGGTAATTCTATTTTTTTATCAATAGCATCTGCTTTATAACGGTATAAACGAGTGTGTTTATTTCCAATTTTTTCTCAACCATTTAAAGCTATATCTTCAAAAGCAGTTGGAGTTAAATTTGTTCCATATAAAGTTTGAGCTAAAGAATAAACTGAATTAAAATTATGTAGTTTCATTATTTAGGTTCTTGAGTATTTGGAGTTACAGGAGTTAAGAAAGCTTTATAATATCTTAATTTCTTTTCAGTAAGACGTTTTTTAACTTCATTAGAAATAGAAGATAGATTTAAATAATGTTCGGAATTACAACAACTGTATTGTTCAAGTTGTCTAGGGTCTTTAAATATACCTATAACAGAAATGTATTTGACAAAAGGTACATTAAAAATGAATCCATCATACATTCCATTTTCATTAGGAGTTGTTTCTATATAAACATAAGGCTCATCTGCTCCACGTTTCTTATATTTATGAAACTGATAAGATGTATCGGTATATATTACATATTGCTTTTGTCTATCGATACTTCCTACAAATTCAAGAGCTTTTGTTCCTAAATCATTAACGATTTGAGGAATTTCAAAGTGTAATGCTTTTTCTCCTGCTGAAAAATTACAACATCTGGCTAAATCTTTACAGTCTACCTCAATACAGTTAATTGCTAGCATCATATCTTTTAAAGAAATTAAGTTTCTTAGATATAATTCTTTAATTACAACTAAACGCTCTTCAATTACTTCATCTTCTAATTGTTCAATAGACATTGTTGGAGTTGAAGTAATTCCTCTTAAACCTGAAACTACATCATTATATATTGCACTAGCAATTTCATTTATTGTCATATTACGATGATATTAAAAAATAAAGGCAAGACAGGAAAGAATCCCGTCCTGCCTTTAAAATAAGTGCATTTATTGTGAAACTTATTCTCCTGTAAGAGTAATAGTTTTGGTTGCTTCTGTAAACCCAGTTGCAGTAGCTTTAACTTTAACACTGCTTCCTGTAGCTGAAGATTTAACTTCTAATTGATCTCCATTTAGTACAAGATTACCACTGTCATTACCGTCAGGTAGAGACCATGTAATATCTACAGGAGCAACTTCTCCGCCCTCTATATTGTATGCATTAGCCATCAGAGTAACAGTACTACCTTTAGCAATGCTATCGTTTCCTATAATTTCTATAAATTTCTCTTGTGCCATAACATTTTCTCCAAATGCAGTTTTAAGTTTAGCTTCAAATGTTGCTTCTAATGTACTAGGAATATAGAATACATGATTAGTAATTGAAACTAATCTTTGTCCTACTGAACCAATACCGCTCAAATTCTTTCTTTCAGCGATATAACGGAAAGAATATTGTGTATAAAGTTGTCCAGGAACAGGCTTTTCGTCTCCGTTGATGGAATTGTATCGAGTATTTGGATAGCTTGGGAAACGAAGATTTTCAATTAACCAGTCACCAGTTGCAAATGGTACTTTATTATCAGTTTTTGCTATAGTACCAACTACAGTCGATACTACATATTGACCTTCTGATGGAAGTACAGAATTTGGTTCATATTTTTCAATTACAACTGATTCAAACATATCAGTAGCATCAGTTGCTGTAATAATTACATCATCGTCATCTACAGTAACTGTAATGTACTTATTATTTTCAGGAAGTGCTAATTTAATTGCGTTAGCAATTTTTGTAGCCATTAAAGCTGCCGTATTGTCGGTGCTATCTCCAACTACTGTAAATTCAGCATAAATAGGCTTTTGAAACTTCCAAACTGCAGTTGCGTAATCGGCATAAAATTTAGAATTATTTTTCATATTAACCGTAACGCGATATTTACCTCCATTTGAACCAGAATTGCCAGCTACTGCAGTAATTGTTGCAGTGGCTTTAGTACCTTCTGTACCTTTAGCTTTATAAACTTTTCCGTCAGCAATATTTGTACTTTTGTAGTCTACTTTATATTCACCAACACGGAAAATTCTTAGTAAACCAGTAATTGCTTGTACATTTTTGTCTGTTACGCTATTTAAAATAGTCTCTTTTGTGTAATCAAACATAGTTTTAAAAATTTAAAATGTTATTTACTTAGTTATTGGAACTCCCGTTGCTATTGTTTGATTAATTGGTAAATTAGTTTGTAACCTAGGATCACTAGCGTTTTCTAAAACTAACTTCACTGTATCATTAATAATTTCATAGCAGACGTATTCTGGGAATTCTAATTCAGCAGATTCGCTTATACCTTCTATTTCGGTATAAGATAAAGTTATATTTTCAGGTTTTTTAATATAATTTATATGTACATTATTTGGTTCATAATAATCAACTTTATCTCCACATAATATTTCAATAGAAGAATTAGAGCTATTAGAAAAATTATTAATATAATAATATGGACGTTTAATAGTTGGCTTCATATAAGCATTATTAATAATTTGTCCTAACATATCTGCTGTGGCTCTACGCGCACCATAATAAATCGATGTACCTTTTGTAGTACATGGTTTTGTACCTTGTGATTCATATTCTACAACACAATTTAATAAATGTAAATAATTATCAGGAAGATTTCCTACATAACGTTTACTAAAATTACTTACTGTATTTGGTTGTAATTCAATACTAATATGTCTTGTCAAGACTTTTAAATCATCTGTACTTTGTTGATTAATATCATAGTGGTTGTAAACTTTATTTATATATTGTTGGACGGCTTTTTTTACAAAGTAATTATAATCCTCCAACAATAAGCTTGGAGCGCCTAATTTGTTTATCTCTATAAGCACAGATTCATATACTTGTTTAGCCGTCATATAATTTTCTATTTTTTAGAACTACTAGGTTGATTAGCAGTTTCTGAGTTATTAATTAGTGGTTTATATTCAGGGAATGTTTGAATCTTAATCTCATCTAGTATTTGCTTATTAGCAGGATCTTTAAAGAAGAAGATAACGGCTTCATCATTTACGCCTAAGCGAACATCTCCGTACATAAATATACCACTTACTTTCTTAATTATGTTTTTATCAGTAGCTTCAATGAATAATAAACGTAATTGCTGATCCTGTCCTGTATACAAATCGATAATTAAGTTAGGATTAGCTTCTGCTTTTTGATATAAGAAATCCTGAATATCTGAATCAGGAGCGTTATACATACGTTTACCTAAAAGCTTAACTTTAGTTGCGCGACCTTCTGCAGAGTCTTGCTCAATAAAATTATTAGCTTTTGTAATAAGCTGAATTCTTTTAATGCGTCGTGCAGATTCTTCTCCAGGTTTTTCTACCCAAAATTCTGCTCGACCATAGCGATTTTTATCTCCATCTATAATTAGATTTCCTTTTTCATCTCTAGCACCTCTCTCTTCAACAATTAACTCACTATTTTTAATAGCTTCCCATTTGTGCCTTTCTAGAATATTATCAAGGTTAAATGTAGTTCCATCTTCAACTAAAATTTCCATATCAGCAGGTATAAAACCAGCACGTTCTGGATCATTAAGGTCTTTTTCACTAAGAATCATTTCAGATTCTCCGTTAGAATTCATACGAACCTCTTTTACAAATGGAGGATACATTCCATTCTTATCTTTTACTGGATTGAACCATACAGATTTTACCTTACCAAAAGCACTTCTTAGAGTTATTGTATTTGCCATATTTATTCTTATTAAACTTGTTCTTATTTAAAATTTATCTAAAATAGTCTTAATCTATAAATTAATTGTAACTTCCCCTACACAATTATAGAGGAAGTTACAATTTATATTATATTAATTAGTCAGAGCTAATTAAAATAAATGAACGATAAGGATTGAATACGCCTACGCCTGCGTCTATGTTATTGTTAATCATTATATTGCTATAATGTACAGACTATATCTTAATCCTTTATTCTGTTACCGTTTAAAGGATCCTCCCCGTTTCAAGATAAATATCTTTACTCTACTCAGTTATTCATTTACGTTTTTCTCGTAAATTATCTTTTCGATAGTCGTTGAACCTTACTGTTATAACAGTCTTGGCTGCTGATTATCTTAATAAGACTTCCCAGCAATTAAAGGAGTATTTTACAATATTGTTACCAATATAGGGGACCTACGCTGCGTAATTTAAGCCCCAGTTAATATATTTAGAAGCTGCTACAGGAGACGAAACTTGACCGCTTGACGTTCCGTTTTGTCCACCAACACCATTAATCCAGTTATGAACAATATCACAACCTTTAAATGTAAACATTTGAAGTGCTGGTTTACCAGTTGCTGAATCTGCCGTTAGATCAAGAAATATACCGTATTTCTTATCAGGATATTCAAAATCAAACGAACGATCAATCTTAAATGTAATTTGATTCATTTATGTTAACTTATATTTTCATATAAGATCAGACTATATCTTAATCTAATATACTATTACCATATATTAAATTCTCCCCGTTTCGGAATAAATCCTACTCTACTTGGTTATTTTACAATATCTTTCTTATTGTATATCCTTTCGATAGTCGTTGAACGTTTTCTAATAATTAGAACTTCGCTGCTGATTAGCATGTGTAATATTTACATTTAGCCTTCCAGCAATTAAAGGAGTTTTCTTTATAATTAAAATATAAAGGAGCAATTATTTACCCGCAAATTCATAAGATTGATATGTTGCACCTAAATCAAGATATCCGTTAGAAGCTTTCGAGAACAAGAATGTTCCAACAGTCTTCCAATCACGAATCCAAGACGAAAGTGCATTTTGAACTTCTTGCCACATCAACGTGTTGCAAATAAAGACATATTTGTTACCCGTTGGTCTTTCCGATTTAGTAGTCATTTGAGCAAGTACCTTATTAAAGACACGAACATTTAGATGTCCACTAAATACATATTTTCCAGCAAAACGTTCAATTTGGCTGATGATACCATCGCCAGAAATAATCATATTTGTGTTAACTTATATTTTCATATAAGATCAGACTATATCTTAACTTTATATACTGTTACCGCATATAAAGTTCTCCCCGTTTCCATTTGATCAAATGTACTCTACTCATTTATTCATTAAGAGATTTCTTCTTAATTATACTTTCGATAGTCGTTGAACTTCCTTAAATAAATTATTTAAGTTTAGCTGCTGATTGTCTTCATCTTTCATGTTCAGAGTTTCCAGCAATTAGAGGAGTTGTTTTAATTAGTTTACTAATTTAGCAGCCCATTATTTCTTTAGGTTGCTGTGTTTCCTAGTTATATCAATAAATTACTTTATTGTCTAGACTATATCTTTAACCTTATTTCTATTACCGTTATAAGGTTACTCCCCATTTCCATTCAATATTGAATGTACTCTACTCATTTATTCACTATAGTATTTCTCTATAGCTATACTTTCGATAGTCGTTGAACCTTACATAGATAAAAATTATCTAAGTCTTGGCTGCTGATTGTCCACTTCTGGAGTTTCCAGCAATTAAAGGAGTTTTATTGCCACATATTACTATGTGCGACCCCAAAACACTTAGGGTCAAAAATCTTAGGTTTGCCAAATTTATCTACATTAGTTTTACCCCAAAGTAATGCATTATTACGAGCAAACATGTAGGTATCTAAGCAATCTTTTTGTGCAGGATTAAGTTTGTAAACAGGATCGTCTTGCTGACCTTTACCGATTTGGATAAATACATCTTCCATTGCGGCATATTTAGCAGACCAGCTTACATCTGCACGATGAGTTGAAATAACATTTGTATTAACTTATATTTTCATATAAGATTAGACTATATCTTTAACTTGCATTCTGTTACCGTTTACAAGTTACTTCCCATTTCCACTGTTACTGTGTACTCTACTCAGTTACTTATCGTAGTATTTCTCTACGATTACCTTTTCGATAGTCGTTGAACGTTCTTTAAAATAGATCTAAAGCTTCGCTGCTGATTAGCATATATAAATACTTAGCCTTCCAGCAATTAGAGAAGTTATTTTACATACTGTCGCCAATATGGGACCCATATTTCGCCTAGGTCCGATGCTTTTCGGTATTACTCTGATATTTTGTGTACTTTATTGTTAATCATTATATCGCTATAATGTTCAGACTATATCTTAATCTAAATATTTAAATACATATCCTTTGCATTTTTTACGTTTTCCTTGCGCAACAGATTTAGCGTTTGCGTATCCAGCTTTTACGCACTCTGTCATTGTAGAATAAGTTTCTAATAAATTTCCATTATCGTCAAAACGCCCAACAGATGATCCAACGTATGGTTTTTCAACTGTTGTAATATTTCGGTGTTTTAATTTTTTCATGTATGGTAACTTTTCATAGGAGAACTGATGTCCAAGATATTGATGGCCTAAACGAATTGCTCTAGGTAAATGTCCAGGTCTTCCATCGTTTGGTTTTAAATATCTTGCTGCATCATGTAAACTTTCAAATTCCATCTCAAAATTACCATCTAAATCATACATATAAACTTTAACTTTATCGTTTCCCATAGAAGTATCTCTACCTCCTAACGCTAGATTATAAGTATCTTCTCGACGTACAAATTCTTCATTTACTAACTCAGCCTCTAATTTATATGCATCAGTTTCAGAAGTAAATGTTTTTAATATAGTTCGTTTAAATGACTTAACTCCATATTTTGCTACAGCATGTTTAAATGGAGTATTAGCGTTTTTGTAAGTTGCAGGTCTATTTATATAAACTCCACAACCTAAATATCCATCAAATTCTTCAGTTAAAGTTTTATGTACTCCAATGTAAATTTTATTATTGACTGTACAAAGTGTTTGATAAACTATATATATATAATTCATATGTATTTATTTTTAGATTTATTCCATTTCGGAGTTACTTTTCTCCTACGTCTATTCAGACTAGTCGTTGAACGTTCTAGAGTGTTTCTCCTTGAGCTTACTTTATCTCTAGCTTCGCTGCTGATTGTCCCAGAGGGAGTTTCCAGCAATTAAGAATATTTTTTTAATTTTGCACTATATTATGGTTATAATATTAGCGGAAGAGAGCTACACAAACCAAACCCTCTTCATGCATCTCAGGTTGATAGTTCGTTAAGAAACGCGTATTCATGCCAGGTTGACAAGCAGAAAGATCAAGTACTTCACTATAATCGTCACCTTGTAATTTACCAACTACTTCTCAATCGTTGTCGCGACGTCTAATCGGACGATTTAGAACAATAACCTGTTGACGAGAACCTTCAATAATAAAGGTATCGTTTTTCTGATAGTAGTTTTCAGGGAAATGGAAGATAATATCTGATCCATTTGCGCCATCACCTTCAGGTACAGTTAGGAAGTGTACTCTTTTAATACGGTTTACATTAATATCCCATTCAACCATGAACGAGTTAATACTTTGAAAAGCATTGGGTCTACCTTTGTCTAGAGTATATACATTCATTAATGCTTCGGTAAGGTGCGTAGCAGTATACATATCATATAATGAAGATACAATACCTAAACGAGCAGGATTTGCCATGCTTTTGTTATCCTATAAGTTTTTTATCTTATAGTTCTTACAATTTACCATCTTGTAAGGTCGGCATACGTTTTCATCTAATAGATGTTGCGTACTCTTGGAGATATTATATTCTTTATAAATAAAGTTTCAATCTCTATGCTCTACGGTGAATATATATATTATTATATATTTTACCTCGGTGTTGCCGCTGAGAATTAGGACGGTTTCGCCGATTTTACGCAATTTTTCAATAAGTATTTCTACCTAAAGGGGCGCTCATCCACCCAAGAACTTCATAAAGTCCTCTGCAGTACGAGTCGAAGCCATTTCGGGACGTACTGTTGTAAAATTAGATATTCTCATAATTACTTATTAAAAATTTTGTTTAAAAAATATAACTTTTATTCTTATCTATAATATTTATCGTATAGATCAGAAAGTGTTTTAGGTTTTTCAGATTTATCGTTAGCATTAGTTTTATCTACTACTGTTTGACTAGCAGAAGAATTTTTATTACTTTTTGCTGTACGACGTTCCTGTTTTAAAATATCTTTCCAATATTCGCTAATATTTGAAATAGCATCTTGTCCAAAAAGTCTATACCATGCTAGTTCAACTAAAACTTTTGGATCATTTAAATCTTTAAAAAACTGACTATATCCATTAGTATCTTGTTCTAGTAAATAAGATAATATTTTAGATTTTTCATCATCTTCAATAACTAAAACATCACTTTCTGGATCTTTATAATCAAAAGATATTTCTTTAAAATTAGAAACAGATTCAGTTAAAGCAGAACGAAGTTGATTATATTCCTCTTCTTCTCTTCTTTGTGCTTCTAAGGCAGCTTCTTTCTCTTTTTCCTTATAATCATTTCGAATAATCTCAACTTTCTTTTTAAATAAATCTTCATTCTCCTTTGCTTTATCTAACTCATACTTTAATTCTTCATCTGACATACTAGTATATCTTGCTTTTAAATCTGCAAAGTATAATTCATCATCAGAATATGAGTCTACATCGTAGTGTTGTTCTGGAGCATTATTATTTAATGAAGCTTTATATTCTTCAACAGCAGTCTGTTTAAAATAATCTATTGCTTGTTCTAGTGTAACTCCATTATTTCTAAGCCACTGTACCGTGTTTATTTCTGATTCAGATAAGTCAGGAGTAGAAAGTTCTTTGAGAATTGTTAACTGTTCTTTTCCGCTTAAAGAATTAAAATCTACTTCTTGAATTTCTCCATCTTCTGTTTCATATTTAATCTTTGAAACATCTTCAATACCTTTCTCTTTTAAGAATTCTTCAATAGGATTAATATCTACTTCTTCATTTGAATCACTATTACTTTGATTCTCTAATTCAGATTGACTAATCTCTCCTGTCTCAGTTGTACTAGATCCTTCTACCTCAACTTGCTCAGTTGTAGTAGTTTTATTATCTTCTAGTAAACTATCAAATAAATTTGGTAATTCTGCCATTAACTTATTGTTTCTTATTATTAATTTCACAAAATTAGACTTTTAAAAACTAAAATCAAAAGTAAATATTATTGTTTTTTTTGACATTAATTTTAAAAAAGATTTTATGAAATTACTTCTTGTTTTTTGTATCTATAATCTCTATAAATTTTGATTCTTTTTGTGAACTATATATATTGGAATTTACTACTGTAATTTCGCCTACAATATGTTTTCTTTGAAATCACCTTAGCGGTCAACACTTCTTAGGTTTAATTGTTTCTTTTTTATAATGAGAAATAATATAATTCTCGTTTATAAATTTAGGAGAAACTACTATTTCCGAAGGATACTTTAATTTTAGATTAAGAGAATAATATGGATCAATTAAAGTAGTATCAATATTTACTCCTTTTTGAAATACAGTATCAACAAGTCTAATAGTATCAGTTTTTGTTATTTCTACTTTTTGATATGCTAAAAATTGAATAGTTTTTGCCTTGATTTTGTTATCTTGAATGACACTATCCATTTTTTTCATAATAGAATCTTGTTGGTATTCAAATTGATCTAAAGTTAATTGTAAAATTCTATTCTCTCCATTTTTAGCAAGTAACTCAGTTTTATAATTACTTTCAGCAATACTATAAGCTTCTTTATTTTTTTGATTACTATGATATAATCAAACAATTATAAGAATTAGTATAGTATAAATACCTATATTAATCAGAATTTTTTTCACTCAAATCTTTAATTTTAACAATTAATGAGATCATACTTAGTTCAATCAATTTATTTTCATCATAATAATTGATTGTTTTATTTAATATATCAATTTGTTCTTTAGTGAACGTTATTTCTTTATCGATAGCGGTTTTAGTATTTCACGATATGTTTCCGTTATCTAGGGTTTTTAACTCAAATTTACTAATCTCATCTTCATCAAAACTCACCTTCTTAATTATATGTTCAACAGACATCATCTCAATTAAATTACCTTGTTTAATTGCTGTTTTAATCATTTGAGGTAAAAGAATTCTTTCTACTATATTAAATTTCATATTAGTCCTTATTATTTTAAATAGAGCCGTATATTACAAAATCTAATTCTTGATATATTCTAGCTCCATCTGTTTTATTAATTTGAAATATACACGTATTGTTATATTTTTTTACTACCCGACAAATTACATCATTAATATCCATACCTCTATTTGGATCAGTAACTCAATACTCATAAGGAACAGGAGTTAAACTAATAGCATAATTAGTATGTCCTATATTGTGGTATATATATCCAAATCAGTTATTAGTTTGATTAACATCAGGATTTGATGCGTATTGATACTGTACACTCTGTACTTCTATATTAGGAGCTGAACTATATTTTGTTAGAGTACAACTAAAAGGATCTGATAATATACTTGTAGGTATAGAAATATGTCCTGAATATAATACAGCACTTGTGTTAGTTTCTCCGTTACTTAATGATCATGGACGGGTAGTTAAATTTGCTAATGGATTATATGTATATATTAATAATTGCGCTGTGTTTGCGGGAATAGTTAAAGTAGGAGAATCAACAGTAAATGTCCCTACATAGATAGATACAGAACCTGTGCTAACTGGTTTATATATAGTAATGTTTTTCCCAATATATTTATCGTTAGCAGCAGGTAATACAATATTTAACTCAGAACTAGTAGGTTTTGCAATTAAATTTATTTTTTCATCTATATAATATATTTGAGATGTTTCATCTAATATAGTAATATCCTCAAACAAAGCAGTTCTCGATTTAATACTACCAGCGCTATTTCAATATAAATTTCCAAATCCAATTGAACCTACTCCTTCATCATCACTTTGAATACCATAGATATAATTACTCGTATAAGTTTTTGTATATACAGTAGATTGGGATGCAGCAGGCCCACTTTTTTTAGTTACTTTTATTTGAACTTCTTGAGCAGGCATATAATCTAGTACATTTGATTTCCAATCTTTAAATGTCAACCCTCCATCAATACTGTATTGACTTTGATATGTAAAACTATAATAAAGTGTAGAAGGAATACCTGAATTTCAAGTAGTTTTACTATATATTTCTACTCCATATATTGGAATTACTTCCATTTCGTTCCCAATAGCATAACATAAATCTGAAGCTCCTACTGTAGGAAATCGATCGGATCAATTATTTCGATCTTTAGAAAATAGTCATGCTGATCTATTTCCTATATGCATAGATATATCTGAAATAACAGCTCCAGACATTGTTCATGTAATATGCCCATTTGCTAATGAACCTCCTCCATCTTCATAAAATTTGGTTGATCCGTTTCCAAATTTAGCAGAACCAATATTATTTAGTTCAATTCTATATGAACCGTCGCTGTTTGGGCCAAGTTTAATATCTCCGTTAAGAATAATTAAACCTTCATTACTTCCTCCATCTAAATAAAGTGTACCTTCTTTATTTCAATAAATATGTCCTTGCGCTAAGTATCCAGATCCATCATTATTTAATAATATTCCAACTTTTCTATTAGAATTTGCATATGAACCAAGAGCAATACACCCATCCTTAATATATAAACCGCCACTATTATTTTGAGCAAACTCCTCGATTTGACCTAATATTGTTGTAGCTTCTGAAACATAATCTGGATTATAATCTCCTTTAATAAAAATTCCCATTCCAGACATTCTACCAAATACCTCATCATAAGCTAACCCATCTAATCTACCTAAACGTATTTTTATATTAGAATTATTTACATAGGGTTCATCAGTAATATCTTCGTTATAATCGTTTTTACTATAAGAATAATTAGTATTATCAATTACATCAATGTAAGGAGCCTTATAATCTGCTGAAGTCATATAAACTGCTCCACGCCGATCAGGATGAATAACATTATCAATTCGAACAAAAGTATCTCCTTCTTCAATTACTCCATTACTTTTACTAGATAATTTAATAAATACAGTTTTATTCTCTACACGAGTAACGACTCCTTCGATATTATAAATATTATATCCTACAGTTTTTTGTAATCTAATAACATCGTTAACTCAAAATACAGTTAAATTTGAAGAAGTCTCATCTTTCATAGTACATCTAACAATGTTATCATCAAAGTTTTCAATTACTCCATCAATATTGTAAAAACTATTATACAATGTATCTAAAAAATTAAGTATACTTAATTCTCCATATTGCGTAGGATATAATTCTTTAGTTTTGTTTCATAAAATTTCATTTGTAATAATTCCTTCAGGAGTTCTTCCTGTTAATAATGTTGTAGCATTATCAACCTGTGTTTTATTGTTAATATCAATTGGTATATATGGCTGATTTGAATAATCAGGTATAAATATATTATATCATTCTTCTAATGTATGTCACTCATTATCTAATGTTCCAAAGTTATAATCATTTTGTATAGAATCAACAATTGTATAGGATCAAGTGTTTGCATCATCGCCTGAATTAATTGTAGGAGAAAATTTATATTCTACTATAGCACTGTCTGAGACTCAAAAAGATCCATTAGTACATTTAATTCGATTAATAATATACTCATAAACACGCATTGCTTTACGTACGTTGATATAATCAATATCTAATGTACTATTAGCAAAATCTAATATTGTATCATTTAAAGTATTTTTATTATTTGTACTCTTTAAAACATTATCAATAAATAAGATATTTTTAATAGTTCAATTTCCAGAGATAGATTCGTTTTCTGCTTTTTTAGCAAATTTATCATCAGTATATCCATTTAAATACTGCGCATTTAAATTCTCTACTAATTGTTTAGAGTTAATAATAAATGGAGGTTCAGTAGTAGTTAGAATTTTAATTGGATTTTTTACAGTTAAATCTTCAATTTCTCAAGAACTACCAGTTTGTTTTACGGTATAAGGTCTATACTCTCCATTGACTGTAATATAGAATCCCCCATCTAGTGTAAGTATCACTTTACTATCTCCAGGATATGTTATAGAAGTAAGATCATCGCTACTTTCTAAAATAATAATATCAGGATCATTTTTTGAATCATTTGATGTATTGTCTAATCCAGTATTATCGTAGTTTAATTCATAATATTTATCTCTAACTCTTATATAAATTCGGCCAAAAGTATTTAATACTAAATCTTTACTTATTGAACCTACTGTTTCTGCATTTTTATGTAAAGCATCTGCCATAGAATTTTTATTTATAAATTTTGTACAAAAATACAAAATATTTAAATAAAAAAAAAGTTAAGAACGAATTCTTAACTTTTCAAATAATTATTCTTTAGGCTGTTCCTTTTCTTTTAACTGCTCTTCCAGTTCTGCTATTCTAGCTATTAATTCTTTATATTTCTCTTCTGTAACATTTTCTTGGGAGTTTCCTTTTACAGATTGAAATAAATCGTTGTATTTTTCATACAATTGTTTCTGTTTGTTTACTGATTCAAACATTATTCGATAAGAATCTACTTGAGATTTTAATTTAGTTTCTAAATCATCTCGTCTTAAATATATTTCTGTATCTCCGTCTTTTACAGATGTAGCATTTGCTGGAACGGTATATTCTAATACATTTCCAAATACTTCTACACGAATAGACATTATCTTTTCTACAGGTATATTAGGATTTCTAAACTCTCCTGGCTTTAGAGGAGGATCAATAGGATTTCCCGCAGTTAGAATTGTTCCTATATATAATTCAGGATTTTTTGTTATACTGTTAATATTTAAGAAGTATAACTTATCATTAACTTTTGAATTAGCAAACATAACCATAAAATATTTTAAAGTAAAAAGAGAAGAATACATTTACATATATCCCTCTCTTATGAAATCTAAATTCTAGCGTTCTTCTCTTTTATATCTTGTAACTTCATTCAAATAAGATTCTGGATTTAAACCTTCAGTTTTAAAGTAATCACATAAAATGCAACATACTTTAGCTAAATGAAAATTATAATCCATTTCTTCACTCTTACTTAAACGGCTTGAAGATTTATATGAATTATACTCATCTTCTCCTTCTAAAATTTTGCAAGCATCTGCTAAGTGATCTTTACAAACCATTAGAAGTTGTTTTGGATGACTAAAATATTTCTTAATGAGTTCAGGATGTAATATCATATTTATAGTAATTTTAAGCTGATGCACTATTTCTTATACTTACAACAATTGCGTGATTTCTTGTTCTTGCTATATTTGGAACAACATAATTACAATGATTAATAAATACATCATAATCGTAAGTTGCGCTTATCTGAGGTGCAGAAGCGCCTTCTTCTTGAGGCATAATAAAACACTCATACGTAGTTTTAGTACGAGTAACTTCTCTATAACCTACTAAACTTCTAGTACAGTAACTGAGATTTTGTACTACTTTAACTATAACAAGATAATCAGTATTGGTTGTTCCATCAGGATTTGTAAATGTAGCGGTATCTACTGAATCGACTGTTACTGTAATCTGATCTTCAATTGGTGAAGTAGTAACAATATTATCTGGTAAATTGAAAGCTAAAACTATTAGCTTTCGCTGAAGTGTGGCGGGACTTTCGTTGTTAGGATTTGAAACTGGAGTCCCTGTAACTGTTGGATTAGAACTAGTTGTTGCCATATTTCGTGAATAACATTAAGATAATATTAATTACGCACAACTACCACAACCAGCATAACCTGCGCCATATCCAGCATAAGGATAAGCACAACTTACAGGAATTGCAGGCACTGGTTGTTTAGGTAATCCACATTGAATATCCGAAAGCTCTTTCTTAATCGGATCAATCAATTCACGAATAGCTGCAGTTTGAGCCAATTGTGATAATTGATTACTATATTGTAAATTAAGATTTTGAAGGGTATCGATTTTCTGTTGCGTAAATAGATCCTTAATACCTTGGAATCCAGCTTGCATTGCAACAGTTTGATTACCAATTTGCTGTCCAACATTACAGAAACCGTTATTAATTGCAGTCATTAGCTGATTAGTTTGTGCCTGAACAGCTAATTGATCTTCATAACTCATTTTAGTTAAATTAAGATTAACTGCATCTATTGATCTCTGTGTAGTACAGCAACAATCTTGCATTTTGCTAATTATATTACTATCACCCATTTGGATAGCATTAATTACTCGCTCTGCTGAGAAGCCAACATCGCAACCCACTTTATCAATAGCACCTTTAATTCCACAGATAGCCGAATTTAAAGTATTAAAATCACAATTAAGATTAGTTGCAAGTTCTCTTAAAGCATCCCGATTTCCATCAATTGCTCGAATTGTTAAATTAGTATTTGCATCATTGTTTAACTGATTAGCTAAACCTTGTCCGTTTCCTCATTCTCCGTTGCCGTTCATCCATCTCATTATCCACATCCAAACAAGATACATAACATTTTGTTGCGAATATATCGTTTCCATATATTCTCTCTATATCGCTATAGAGTTCAGACTATATCATCACTCTTTAAACTTAAAGAGGCTCGGCGCTTCGATTTCACTTGAAATCTACTCCATAAGGATAGTCGTTGCACCTTTCTCTTAGTTTTATAAGAGACTTGGCTCAGGATTGTCTACATGAGAGTTTCCCTGAATTCACCGAGTTTTAAATCCGCTTATGTATTATCACAAGTCTATTTAAATTTTTTATAAACTCTGTTAGTACTACTGACTTTATAATAATTTCTATCACCTTGATGGTTTTTATAACACTACATTAAAATTATGTATAATGCCTAGTATGTTTTAAACAAACTTAATAAAATTTTTATTAACGGATTATTTCACATAGCTGCTCCGCCAAACATTCCGCCGTTATTAGCTAAAGCGGCTGTCTCTAAACCTTTATTGTTATCTCGTAGTAATGCTACTGTTGCTGGATCAAGACTTTTATTATTGTTATTCATTAATGCAGCAACTAAATTAGCATCAAGACCACTTCCAGATGTAGGAACATAATGCTTTTCAATCACATTTTCCATCATAATATAAAAAGTTAAAAGGTTAATAAATATTATTACATATATGTAATGTTACAATTGCACTACAAATATAGAAATAAATTTATTAACCTTTCACTTAAAGTCAAAAATTATATTATGATTTTTTAGAATTTTTTATATACAAATCTAATTCAGTTGAAAACATATCATAATCATTTCGAAAATTAGAATCATTAAAGTATAATTCTTTTGCTTTATTACATCAATATACTACACTCGAATGTCCACAGTTAAACTCTTTAGAAATTAAATTAACTAAATTATCCTTATCGTGTTGTTTTAAACTATAAAATTTATATACTATTAACTTTTTTATGTCTACAATATTACGTTTAGAACTCTTACTTAATATTTTATCTTCCGAAATTTCAAATAATTTACTACAGATACTAACTGCTTTTTTAAAAACTTGAGGAAAATATTTTTGATCCATTAGTATATGCTTATATATTAACAATACTTTTAAATTATTCTAGTATATCACATAGTTACTCTACTACCATTTCCTGAAATCATACTCCTAACCTCATAAATATTACCTGTACTTATTTGTCGAATCATTAATGTTCCAGATTCATTAGTTTTCATATAAACTTCCGCATCTATCGTAACTCCCGTTGTAGTTAAAGTAGCATTGTCTCCAGATTCATTAGTAGATTCTATTTCTGATGCTCCTCGGATAGACCATCGTTTATAATCAACTAGTTCTGTTCCTGAAATCGAGTATAGCATTAAAGAAGGATTAGCGTTAGCATTTTTTACCAAAGCGACTTTAATGTTAGCCTCAGTAATATTTAACGAAATATTTCCAGCAGCAGAAGTAAAAGTTCCTTTTACACTAGTTGGTTTTATATTTGATAAAAGTTTTCACGAAGCTCAAGTTTCATCTATTTTTTGTCTATTCCAAATATTATCGTTTGAATCTCAAGCTAATTGATTAACTACATTGGTTTTTGTAAATACAATTAATGTTCCTGAAAGATTATTAGGAGAATTACTAGTAGATTCTTCATAAGAGAAAGTTCCAGAAGATATTTTTTCATTGAGATCAGTTGTTGTATTTCCATTTATTGGAAAATATATACTAGAAAGCTCAAGTATATTTCGGATATTTATTTTTTCATCATCTGTTAAAGTTGAGATAGATGCGTTATATAATGATAATTTATCTATTTCGTAACTTTTTTCAGATTTAAATATTCCTGTTGTATTATCAAAACTATCTATTTTTATAGAATTATTTATAACATAATATACTAAAATATCATCAGTTTTATATAGATTAGCTAATACTGTTCCATTTAATGTAATATATTTAACAGCTAATGTTTCTTCGGAACTAATGCTATCAAATAATAATTTATTTGCAGTAGCGTCAGTTCCTGTAGCTGTAGTATAAGTAATAACAGATAAATTATTTTCTTTTAATTCATCTTTCGTAGCAAGATTTGAAATATCAGGTAATTCAGATTTATCTGCTTTACTTGCTAACACATTAGTTAATTCAGAATTAGTAACTAAATCCGTTATATTGGGGATATCAGTTGTATCCGCTTTGGTATCTAATATATTTTGTAAATTTGTTATATCACTAATTACATGACTATGAATCTTATTAGCTTTATTATTTAATTCTTCTTTAGTTGCTAAATCTGTTATGTTTGGAATTTCTGACTTATCTGCTTTAATATCTAATGTAGTTTGTAAATCAATTACATCAGAAATAGAATGTGTATGTATTTTAGAAGCTTTGCCATTCAATCTATCTACTAACTCTGTTTTAGTAGCTAAATTAGTTATATCAGGAATTTCTTCTTTAGTAACAAAATTAGTTTTATCTATAGTATAAGTTGATTTGTCTAATTTATTATCATTTAATATCTTTCCTTGATTAGCAGATAGTGCTTTACTTGCATTTTCTGTAGTTAAGTTATCTACTACTTCAACAGATTTTATATTACTATCTACGTAATTTTTTACTGCTTTAGAACTTGGATAATGTACATCATCTGCACTATTTGTAATTTCTACTTCTTTTCTTAATATTGTTTCAAAATTAGCTATTTGAGCATTAAATTCTTCTTCAGTTCCTTTATATCCTCCTTCTTGTGCAGCTTCATAAGCAGATATTCCTGCAGTGCCAGGAAATATCTCTCATTTTTGAGTTTGTTTATTAAAATACTTTACTGCCATTTTGTTATTTAAATTATCCCCCCGCATTTTGATTTCAGGTGTATGATTGAGTTTTTTCTACTCCACTCATATCGTGTCATACAAAAGAAAAGTTAAGAGTTCTACTTGGACCTAAATTAGCATAATAAACAAATGAATTATTACCAGGTCCAGTTCCCTGAACAGTAGCTCAAGCAACATTAACAGAAAAGAACAAATAATCCTGTACATAAGTACCTGAGTATATAGTATATCCAGATTTCATTTTAGAAGTTCCTGTAGTCATTACTGTCATAGAACAAGTACCTCCATTTTTATCTCCTATCATAGGAATAAAAAATCCTGAATTAAAGGATGGCATCATAAGATAATTTTCTTCTTGATAAACTTTTATAGTAGCTACCTGTTGTTTTCCATTCATAATTACAGACACATTAATTGTAGTTAATAATGTATCTCCATTTGTAGCATTAGCTCCTAAACTAGGAGCAGTAACAGTGCCAGTTCTAGCATCAACATTTGTACCAGAATATGTAATCGATGCTCCTGACGTTATTGTACCACCTCCAGTAGTAGCTCCGTTATATCCATAAGTTTGAGAATATGATAAGTTTGGAGATACTGAACCACCTCCAGCAGGTGCAATTGGATAAGTAAAGTTAGTAATTGTTATAGGACCATAAGTTTTAGTCCCTGCACTCTGTTGAATTGTTAAATTAACAGTTTTAGTTTTTCCTTGATGATTTGCTGTAAATTTAACAGTACCTGTTTTTACCGTAGACGTATTATTAGCAGAAACAGTAAGAATTGAACCGTTTATAGTTCACCCTGAAACATCTGTAGTATAAGTACATACTGCAGAATCAAGTATATTTTCATTTCCAGCACTATATCCTGAAGTATAAGTTACTTCTTGCGTTATACCAGTTATATAATTTGATAAATATACTTGCCCTCCGCCGCCAGCTACAGAAATAGCAGATATTTGATGTGTTATATCTATATCTCCATAAGACTTACTATTAGCTTGTTGTTGAACTGTACCTGTAGTCGTTGAATTAATAGTTAATGTATTTCCTGAATACGGACTCTTAGGAGTTCATGTATATTTAAGAGTTTTCGTAATTACAGGCGATGTTGTTACACCCGAAACTGTAGCACCTTTTGAATTTGCAGTTACTACTCCAGTAGAAGTATTAAGCGTCGCAAATGTTCCTGAAGATCCAGGTCAAGAATATGTTCTTGCCATACTGCCTGCTCCGTATGTTGTAGCAGGAATTGTAGTTGTTATTCCCCCTGATGTAAATGTAAAAGTTATAACATTATTACTATTCGTAGATGGACTAGAATTTCCTCCACCTGCCCCAATCTGAGTATACGTTAAGTTTTCTGTTTTACTAAATGCTACTTTTGTTACATAATTCGCTTGTTGATATATATCTACAGATTTAGTATCAGATGATACTCCATTCATTGTTATTACTAAATTTGCCTTAAGTACTACTCTCCTTGTAGTATACGTTGTACCACAAGAATTTGCTGTAACTACCCCTGTTGAAGCATTAATAGCGCCACCATTAACCGAATTTGTACTAGTTCATTTAGCTGTAGCTCCTGATGTTAAATTAGATAGCGCTTCGGTGTAACCAGATGTATAATTTTGTGTTCTACTCTGTGTATAAGATAATGTAGGACTTACTCCTGTTCCTGCTGCATTTATATCACTATAAGTTAAAGTACTAATAGTAGGTTTACCATAAGTAATAGATGTTTTAGCATTAGCTGCGGTATAAAACGTTGCCTGAGCTATAACTGTACCAGTTGCAGAACTCTGTCTTAAATATATTGTATAACTTTTTCGATCTCTAATTACATTATTGTAAGAAGTTTTATTTAATGTACTAGTAGTTGTACTAGAACTATTTGTATAGTTACTTTTACTTAATGATAAATAATCTGTTCCACTTAAAGTTAAATATGCAGTTCCAGTTCAATACTCTGTAGTTGCTGTTCCAACATCACCTGTACTATATACAGGAGTTTTTGTTCTTCTAATAGAACCTCAAGTAATTGTTTTAGATCCAGCTCCAGCGGGTAAATCTCCAGATGGAACGGTTAACGTTCCAGTTCAATTTCCATAATTATAACTTACTATTTCGTTAGCAGCTTGAGTTAAAGTTAGTGTAGCATTGGCAGAAATACTAGAATTTGAATATCTTAATGTAGCAGTTCTAGCTGCTCCAGCTACTGTAGTTCTATCTGCTGCAGTAACTTTTACTGCATAATTATGATAAGAAGACTGAGCTATACTAAATCCAGTTCCAGATATTGTTCATATATTACCTGGTGCAACAGTTGTATCAAAATTAGTACTTTCAGATGTATAAGTTAGATGAGCATAATACCCGTCAATAGTTTGTCCTCCAACTGCAAACGTTGTTGTTTGGTTTGTAGAATTTGCGTTAGTAATACTAGTTGCAGTTACTGCATTAGCTTGTTGATAAACTACTATTGTATCTGTGTCTGTACTTGTAAGAGTATCTCCTCCAACTGAACTTGGATTAGTAAATTTTAAAGTTAAACTAGCGTTTACGCTAATACTTCTACGTGCCCCAATCACTGTAGTTCTGTTATCTCCAGTAACTATACCGCTAGAATTTACAGACATTCCTGTTGCAGAACCACTATACGTTCTACTCACTACTGTTTGTGCTCAGAGACTATTAACTTCTGAATCAGCAGAGGTTTTTACAGTTTCCGATGAAAATACATATTTACATGCTCCTCTACCTTCAGGATTCTTAGTACCACCTTTAGCTGGAATATCACCTGCAGGATATGTTAAATTCGTTGTATAACCTGATTGTGGTTGAGCTGTAATTGATTCTACTTTATTTAGTGCTTGAGTTGCTTTAATATCACTTCTACTATATGACCCTGTTTTAGTACCACCTAGCGTATAATTAGCAGAATGTGTTCAAGTAAGAGTAAACGTTCGAGTTATAGGATTTGACTGAGTTGCAGCAGATATTGTATAGCCCTTAGATGATACAACTACTTGACTACCAGCCATACCTGTAAAAGTACCTGTCGGAGTCATTGAATAAACAGCATTTCCGTTTAATGTACCATATGTAGAAGCTGGAGTTGCAGAAGATGTAGATCCAGATGTAAATGTAAAAGTTTGAGCATATTGTCCTCCTCCCTGTGCAGCGTACGTGCCACCTTTAGCTGGAATTGTAGGATAGGTAATTGTTTCAGTACCTTGAGCTACTGCTATATTTGTTACATAATTAGCTGCTTGTGGTGGTTGAGCAAATACTTTAACTGTTTTCCCATTTAAAGTAAGATTTATTTCTGTTACTCTTCCTCTATGATCTGCAGTACTAAGAGCACATAAATTATCTATATTAATAGTCATATTAGGAAGTGTTCAAGCCCCCGTAGAAGTATTAAGTCCAGTACTACTTGTACCTGCTTCTAATACTGTTATATATGCTAAATCAACTGTGAGTGGATTTACTTCTGTTCCTGGGTTTCCATCACGTAAACTAAAAAAGAATACAGAACTTACAGTTCCTGTACCATAAGTAACTTTTGCAGTATAATTCTGTCAATCTCCAGTACCCTGTGAGGATGTTAATCATTCAATAGTGCCTCCTGTACCTAAAGAATTATAACCTAATTGAAATCTATAACCTTTAGGTACTTTTGCAACAAATGTACAATAATAGGTGTTGCTGGCAAGTCCAGTATAAGACATACCAAATCCTCCTAAATTAGGATTTGTTCCAGAACCTTTGTTTTGCCAACGCATTATATATCCTCCGTTTACTGAAACGGGATTTGTTGCAGCAACTCTTGTTAAAGTACACTTGCCAGAATTAGCATTATCATATACGAATACATTTTTTACATCTACTGTAAATGCAGGATTAGCTAATCACGGTTGAGATAACCTAGCAACAGGCGAAACAACTAAAGACTGTTTATATGTAATAGTTGCTCCAGATGTAATATTGTTAGTTGCTCCAGATGTATATGTAGTAGATTGCGAATAACTAACTGTTGGTACTCCAGAATCTCCACCATTAGCAGGAACAACTTTAGTATATCGAGCAAATACACTAGGTGTAGAATACGTAGCATTATTGGCTTGTTGTTGAATTGAATAAGCTAAACTTGCATTTCCATAAGAAGCAGTTCCTGTAGCAGTTAAAATGGTTCCTACTGTAGTTCCTCTAGAAGGAGCAGTAATCTTATTACCAGATAATGTTCATCCGTTTGGAGTAGAAGTAGCAGATAATATAGGAGTAACAGAAATACTACTTGTTGCTGTAGAAGATCCGTTTCAATAGGTATTATAAGTACCGCCTATTGTAACACTTCCGCCAGAAGCAGGAATTGTTGTAATTCCACTTAATACTAATTCGTATCGAACTGTTCCAGCAGATTGAGTTATAGTAACTTGAGCTTCTTTTCCATCATAACTAACTTTATATATTCCAGATCTAGTTGTTGTAGTTTTATTCTCATCAAAAGTTATAACTCTTTCAGATAATGAACCAATTCCACTTATTTTACTAAATGTAGCTAATGAATTAATGTCTATTGTTTGAGTTTCACTAGAAGAATTTGTTTGATATCAATCACTACAAGTTCCATTAGAAAAAATAGCTCTTTTATATGTAATACTTCCTTTAGTTTGAGTAGCAGTAGCAGATAAAGCTACAGTACCTCCTGTATTAGCTATATTTGTTGTAGGTGATTTAGTAATATTTATAGAAGTAGTAACTCAATCTTCACTAGTTTCTGTTTTTTCTTCTTCTGATATTTTATAATAAAATCCGTTTCATGCAGCTAAATCAAATAATGGAGATATATCTCCTTCACAAATTCCGCAAGAATAAAATTGTACTGTACCTAAAATGCTATTAATTCCAGCTGCATAATTATCTTTGAATACACGATCGTTTCTGACATTATAATACAAATATCATCCGTTTCCTAAATCAATTTTCTTATCGTTAATTGTAGGAGCTAGTGTGGCATTTGTAGCTGTTCACTGACTAAATATTCAATTATTTCCGTTGTCTTTTACAACTATCCACATTGAAGTGGTTTTATCATTTAAACTAGCTAAATTAGTATATACACCTTCGCTAATACTTCATTGATAATTTCCTGTGCCATTAATACGTTCGTATTGTACAACTTTACCCATAGAGTCATCGTCCACAATAGATCAGTTACCTTGAGTGCCACTTTTTCAATTAGTATTAAATTCTTCAGACATTAATTGAGCACAACCATCTGGTTTATATACTAAACTTGATCCACAAAAATAAGGAATATTTCTACATAAACCTTGCAAATTTACAAAATTATCTGTAAACGGCAAAACATTTTGAGCAGTTCCTGTTCAATTTAAAAAATATCTATGATCACCTTCAACTCACTTAGCATTTCTTAAATAATAAAATGTATTCCGATTATTTACATAAAAAGTTATATTACCTCTAGAAGAATGCTGACAAACAGCTCAATATTTAACTCAACGATTTAAACGATCCTCACTAACTGTAAGATCACCTGCTAACATTGTAGAGTTTTCCATTGGAACTTTAAAACTAGTTGTTCCATTACTCTCAGGTACATATGCTTCTCAACAAATAGTATATGGTGTATTAGGTTTAAATTCTAATCCATTAAATTCTAAAGCATCTCTAGCACTCATTCATGCACCATTAGTTTTAATACATGAAATTTCAAACGTAGTAGTATCAAGTCCTAATATATCATTAGCAGAACCTATACTAGCTCAATGTTCTACACTACCGCCCCGAGATTGATTTCTAAGTATATTAAAACCTGGTCCATTTAATCCATATGCATCATAAATATCAAAATCATATTCTCCCTCAACTACTTTATATCAAAGTAAAGTTACATTTTGAGCGGGACCTCCGTTAGTTTCACTAGGAAAAGAGTATGCTGTTATTCAAGTATCTAAATTAGAAGGATTTGGAACAAACGTACCTTGTTTTACAACAGGCGTTGTAGAATTAAAATACAATTCACACTGTTTAGATTGATTTGAAGAATACATAGATATCATTAACTGACCATAGCCATCTAATTGTTCTTGACTACAATATCCACATGCTATAAACGTATATGTTTGACCTTCCTTTAGCTTTCCTAAAACTTGTCCTCCAAATCCATATTGAGCAGAAGTTATTTGGGTTCTATAATCTACAATTAAATCTCCTGTCATATTTTATATGTATTAGAATTGTAGTGGGCATAATTACCCACTACAATGTTATTGTCATTCAAATTTCTCATTAGTCAGTTCATTTAACTTAGTAGTTAACTGTTGAACTTTTAAATTAAGAGCTTCAACTTCTAATTCTAATAAGGATTCTTTATCAATATATAATAATCCATTTTTCTTAGTTACTAGCTCAGGAAATACTTTTTGAACATCTTGAGCAATTCTACCTATTGCAAAAGTCCCATCTTTCTTATAATTTCAAGAACGAAGTGGACTTATATTAAGTGATTTATATATATAATTACGTTGTACGTCTTTAATGTTTGTTTTTAATCGAATGTCAGATGTTGTAAAATTAACTCCTTTATATATTTGATTCGCAGTAAAATTACCTTTATTATCAATAGATGCTATACATCCAACTTCACTATTTTTGAATATGAAACCTCTGCCTGCATTATTATTAATGCTAAAATATATAGCGTGATCTCCAGTTACTGTTCCATGAGTACCATATGTTGCAGTTGGTCCAAAGTACATTCCGTAAGCAGGCGCTAAAGCGATACTACTTTCTATTAAACTAATACCATATCCTTCAGGAGAAGTTTGCGAAACACAAAAGCCTCCAGCCGCTTTCATTCTAGCGGTAGTACTTAACAAACTTGTGGACACGATTGCGGTTCCGTCTCATCTTAAGAAATTATCCGCATTGTATGTTGTTCCTTTACTGAAATAAATAGTAGGATTAGCGGTCGATGCAGATATCGATATTGTTCCATCTGAACCAAGAACTATTCCGTCTCCAGTTGAGGTTAGAGTAGTTCTAGTTCCAGTTAATATTTGTTTTATATAACCATAGGAAAATCTATTAGTAGAAGTTCCAATATAAACAGTGCCTTGAGGAACGATATCTCCTACATTTGAGAGATTTCCACTAACATTATTTGAACCATCAAAAGATTGTCCTCAAAGTGTTTTAGCAGAAGATAATTTAGTTGCACTACTAGCATTTCCACTGAAAGAAGTAGCGGTTACGCTTCCTACAAAAGTTATATTTCCTGTAGAATCTAGTACTGCTAATTGTGATCCATCAGCATCTTTAATATAGAAATTAAAATTATCAGCAAACTCTATTGATCCAAGATTTCCCTTACTAATATTACTAAATTTTATTCCAGCAGATGCTGCGGTATCTCTATTAATAGTTAATCCATTAGTTTGAGTACTATTAATAGTTATATCTCTTGAACGAATTTCAAAATTAGTATTTAAGTATGCAATATTATCTTCCTGTGTATAATTTCAAAATCAATCAACTCCATTTTCAACTCTATCAGATTTATAAAAATTTAATCCAATATTATTATTTGTGCCTCCAAAAACAGCAGTATTACCGTTAGCTAATTTTATTCCAAATAAACTAGTATAATCAGATTCTATTAACGGAACTGCTAGAGCAATAGTATAATGATCTCTTCCATTTATAAGAGTACTAGTATTGCCAGTTAAAGTAATTGCTTTATCACCTGTTGAAAATGTTTTCTTACCCGAAATTGTTTGCTCTGTAGCTAGGGTTACATAAGTATTGTTATGATTATGATCTGATCTAGATGCAGTAGATGCTGTATCATTTCCAGTTACTGTGTTAGCTAGAGCAATAGATGCAGAAATTTCTACATACTGAGTTCCTCCTCATCGATAGGTTTTATTAGTATCTTTCGCAACATATATTTTTCCCGATTCTCCTGTAGGTGGAAAATCGCTAAACGAATCATATTCTAATACATCATCGACAAAAGATGGTAGCTGGCTAGAAGGAACTAAACCACTACTATCTAATGATGCTACTCCATTAGCTACTCCAATTTTATTATTTGGAATAAAATCTAAATTTAAATCGTTTTCTAATTGTGATAAGCTTGTTAAATTTTCTGTATCATATACAATTGCGTTACTAGCACTATATGGACGTGATACTTCTAATCCTGCATCTGCAACATTGATTACAGTTCCGTTTATATTATCAGTATTTTGACCTACATGTACCTTAGAATCAACAATATTTAATAAATTTTTTTCTCCATTTATTGTCGAAATGGTTATTATATTGTTTATATCTTTTACAAAATTAAGAGTTCCTGTCATAGTTCCGCCAGCTAGCGGTAAATAATCCGCTAGCTGTGAAACTGTGGCATGTCCTGCAGAATTAATCAGTTCTTCTACTAAGTTTTGATCTACACTACATTTATATTCTTTACCTCTAGTACAAATAGTTGGACCCTCGTCAATAAATGAAATACAACTTTCGAATTCTTCTAAAGTTCCGTCTGTTTCATTACGACTCTTTTCAGCATCATAAGAGGCTTTAGTTGTAAAATGTAAAAAACTTATATCTAATGCCATTTATTTATATTTTAATTTTATACAAAATCAACTCACTGAAACATTGAAGTTACATATTCTTTCACATCATTAGCTTCAGCTAATCCGTTTTGTTCAGAACTAGCTGTAGTTATACTTTGTATAGTAATTGATCCAGTTAGATTTTGAGTTGTTCCACTTTTACTATTAGCAGTTAATGTTAAATAATTAGAACCACTTGCAGTAACACTTTGTAAAGCAGTATCTGCTTTGTTTCCTTGTGCTGTAGTAGCTACTCCAATAACATCAGCACGTAGTTCTTTTTCTGCAATCGTTAAATTAACTGCTGGAGACGTTGCAGCTTGTCCATTACGTAATGTAATTACTCCTACTGCTCCACCAATAGACTGGACACCTGTACTTGCAGCAACATCAATTTTATTTTCTAGTTTAGATATAGCTTTATTAATTGTATCTGTTGCAACAATAGAACTACTCTCAGTTCCTTTTTCATATCCAGTTAGAGCTATATCACTTCCTTTTAAAGTTATATCTTGATTTAGAGATAATCCATTTACCTTTCTTGTAGTTGGAACTTTATTATTAAGTTCAGATTGCAGATTATTAATTTTACTAATTGAAAGATTTGGAATATCTGTCTCAAGTATAGGTAACTTTGTTACTTCAATTAACCCGTTTGTTTGTGTAACAGACCTTACAAATCCACTATCTTTATCTGCTACCGTTAATTCAGCTAATTTAACATCTATTTGATTATCAACTTCTGATACTGTAGTTGCTGCTTCAGCAGTTGTTTTAACTGCTGCTAATTGTTGAGATACTGTTGATTCTGAACTAAATCCACTTCCAAGTTTAGTATCAATATCTGTAACAGATTGCTTAGTAGCAATTGTAGAGGTGTCAACTGAAATTACGTTTTTATTAATGGTAATGCCTGAGCCAGCAGTATAAGCATCTACCAATGATGCAAGATCTACTTCAATATTTTCTATACCTGCATCAGTATTAAATGCAATTGTAAGAACTTTAGTTTCAGGATCAAATGATACATTTTGTACCATTCCATCTTTAACAAACTGGGTAGCATCTATACTTGCAATTTCTACACTATCTTGCCCAGATAATATAATCTTTTTTGTTTCAGTACTATAAGATAAAGATAATTCTGAACTTAATGTACCACCACTTAACTTTAATATTTTATCTTCAGAAGCTACACCAGTTACAGTTACTGTGGGGACTGTAATATTAACGTCTTTATTACTTCCAGGAGATACAGGTTCTCCATTAACCTTAATAGTTTCAATAACGTTTACTTGTGCACCAGCCGCAATACCACTGAGTTTTGTTTTCTCAGTAGTAGTATAATCTTCTGTAGATAATTGTTTACCAACAACTTTATCTACTTTTTTATTTAACTCTGTATTAACGTAAGATGTATCTGCTTTTTGACTAAGAGCAGAGGCAACTTCTGTTGCAGAAGCTACATCTGATAAATCTAAATCAATAACTGTACCGTTAGCGTTAGTAATAGTTAGATGTTTTGTTTCTTCATCTCAATGAGCATCTCTAACTCCACCAAAAACATCAGTTGCGGTTTCACTTTTTGCTATTTTAATTAATCCAGTCGAAGTTTCAAAATAAATACGTCCAGGTATTAAATTTAGTGAAGGTACCGTTGTTAACTTAGAAAAACTTAAATTAGTTGTATTTGCCATTTTAATAAAAGATTACTTATGAAATTTCATTTCAAAATATATCTAACTTTCCATCCGTTCCTACTTGAATTGCAGAATTAGCAGAAACAATTTTTGCTACATTCACTACTAAACTTCTAGAAGTACCAGAACCACTTATAGTTAATGTTTCATTAGGACTAGTTAGAGATGTAATACCTCCTGATACTGCTGTTTGAATACTATTACTAAGAGCTTGCATTCCAGCTACAATTGTTTGATCTGCTCCAACATCAACTCCACCAGTAATAGCAGTACCAATCTTAATTGTTGAACCTTTTAAACCTGTTAAATCAAGTTTTAAACCATCTGCTGATTTAGATAATGCTGAATCTGTAGCAGCGTCAAGTTTAAGATCGATTGTATTTTCTTCTGAAATTGTAATCGCCTCACCTGCAGTAAGTGAATCTTGTTTATCTTCAACAGAAGTTTGTAAAGATTCAATATTAGACTTATTAGTTCTAATTTGATTAAGATCTGTATCAGAAATTAAACCAGAACCTTCTACTTTATCAACTTTATTATTAAGTTGATTAGTAACTGTAGTAATCTGTTCTTGTAAATCTGTATCAGTAGCTTCAAGTTCTGTTTTAACTTCAGAAATAGCACTATCAACTTGAGATTTTGTATAATAACCTGAAAGATCAATAGTTCCACCTAGCGGATCCCATTGAGTTCCATCCCAAGCATAATTAGTTCCAGCAGGAGTAGTTTCATGAGCTGCAACTACATTCCATACATCTCCTTTTTTATTTCCTTCAGAAGGAAGTTCTTCATAAGTATCTTTTGTACCTTTATAATCTAAAGCTGAAGCGACAGAAGATCTTAACTCATCTACAAGCGTTTTTAAAGCTTTACCTTGAGCAGCAGATAAAGCAGCATCTGTTCTATCGCTTTCAAGAGAATTGATAATTTCTACAACAGTTCCAGTTGCAAGAGTTTCCCAAACTCTATTAGAACCATCTTCATCAAAACTCTTTAATATATATGCGGTTTTATTTTCTTTTACATAAACAATAAGACCTTCTACTAACTGAATCGTAGGCATTGCGTCACGATCAGCAATAGATGCTTGGATTGTTCTATTGTCGAGTGGTAGATTCGCACCTAAATCAAACCCAGAACCTACCGAAATGCCTTTACCAAAATATTCTGCCATGATTAGTTAAAGTTTACATAGTAAGTACTAGGTTGAGTCATTTTACCTGATAGATATACGGTATAGTTAACCGATTGTCCATCTAAACAAGTAACCTGAACGGTACTAGTGGTATAAGTTCCAGTTACATCAAAGTTGTTACTATCTTTAATATTTGATACGTTCCATCCTGTTGGAGCAGCAAAACAAATATATTGTTCAGTAATTGGTCCAGAAACTTTAACAGTTTTCTTTGCAGATACAGTTTTAGTCATTCCTTTAATTACTTCTTGAGTAATATTATTTGTTGAAACTAATCCTGAGTAAGCTGGGCGATAACCTGTTACGGTTACTTTACTAGAATCTACAGATCCCGCAGGAAGTGGTGTTTGATAATTATTTCCTTTTGAATCTTTTGGTTGAGGACCTTGTGCATACACCGCACGATAATAATAATCCATTGCTCCAGCCACTACTGTTTCTGGAAGATCCTCTATTTTACTTGAACCATATAAAATTTTAGAAGCTTCAATGTCTTGTGCACCAGCTCTATTATTTTGTTTTGTACCTGCTAAATTAATTGCGCCAGCATTAAAACTAACGTTAAAATTAGCAGTAGTTGGAGCAACTGCTCCAATTTCTTGAATATTAGAATAGCTTTTTAAAGAAATACTAGCACTAGGATTAGTGAATGTAGGATTAACCGTAGGGAAAATGAGTGTATCAAAAATTTCATTATAACTTTTACCAGTTAATTGAGCTACTGTTGTACCAGCAGCAATTCCTCCTAGTTTTTCTACAGTAGATACTGTTGAGGACAAACTAGACGAATAATTTCCACTTAAACTATCTAATTTGACTTTATCTTCTTTAGACATCAAACCGTCTAATACTTCTGACGCTTTCGCTAAAGCTACATCAGTAGTATCTCCACTAGTATAATGTATAGTTAAACAATTATTTGTAGAATTTAATGTAACATCTTGTACCTTACCTCCCCCATATGAATGATTATTCATAAATATTTCATAGGTATCGGTACAAAAGTATATTCCATTGCCGTGTTGACTAACGTCGTACGAACTTTTTGGACCTCTATAAAATAATACTGGAACTGCCATTTAATTATTGTTTTAATTAATATCGATTCATGTAAGTGTGCCTGCAGCAATAATTTTTTGTTCTAAAACATCAACTTGCTGATCTATTTCGGTTTTAGTATAATAATTAGTTAAATCTGCTACGGTTTTGCCTGATCCTCATAGTTCTCATCTATGTGTACCTTGCCCGTTATCTATTCAAACATATTCATCAAACAAATCATTTCCACTTGAAAGATGATTAGGAACTAAATATATAACATTAGTTTCTCCAGATTCAGGTAAAGATTGAACTATTTTAAAACTAACATTATCCCATGTAGCAATTTGTCCTAAAGTTTCAATAAATTGTTCTTCTGTCAAAGTTCCTCCACCTTGAACATATTGTTCATAAGCTGAATAACCTCTCGGCCCTCTATATTGTTCATCATCTGCATTCGTTGGATCATATCAGATCATATTCTGACAATCATCATAGGCAGGATTTTCAGGATGCATTTCCTTATATTCACAAGGTGATTCTGGTCCAACATGAATGTTTTGATCTCCAGGAGCTCCTTGAGGAATATAAAAATCAAATACTGCATTAGTAGGGTCAGAACTAATATTTTTTACATTAGCAGGTTCAGTATATTCTACTGTAGTAGTTTTATTAACAGTAACAGTAGCATTATCTCCCTTTTCTCCATATACTCTACCCGCGTCTTGTATTTCGTTATTAGTTAGAGTAACTATTAAATGAGCATTTTCATTAATTAGTAAAGTTTTAATTCCAACTCCTCTAATTTCTTCAAGACTACAAATATTCGTTCATCCTCCCTCAGAACCATAATATTTCCATTGTATGTGTCCATCTGCTCTTCGTAATAATACTTCTCTGCCATCTTTGCCATCATTTCCTTGAGGACCTCTTACATTTCCTAAATCTCTAGCTTGGTTTTCAGAAGATAATCGAACTCATAAATGAAAACGTTCATCAATAAAAACATCTTCTATTGTATCTCCTTTAGGACCAATTAGTTCACTTAATGGAACTAATGAATACCAATCGTCTAAATTTTCATATTTTCATTGAAGTTCTATTCCATTGTTTCTAATTATTACAGGAACTCCATTTTTTCCAGTAATGTCTGACAATGGAAGTAGATTGTATCAATAAACAGAGTCATAAGAAAACTGTATATAATTACTAGCAACTCTTAAATTTACATTATCTCCTTTCTCTCCTTTAGGACCAGGATCTCCTTTTTGTCCAGGATCTCCTTTTTGTCCAGGATCTCCTTTTTGTCCAGGATCTCCTTTAGGTCCTATTAGATTTACGTAGATTCACGTTTCCTCATTTTCTCTTTTAACTCCTAAATTTGTCCCATCCCATTTAAATTGCAATCCAATTCCGTCTTCTCCGTCTTCTCCTTTTTGCCCTGGATCTCCTTTATCTCCTTTGATTAGAGCAGGATCTGGATTAGGTAAGTTTCCGTTATTCTCTCAACTTAACATTCCTGAACTAGGATCAAAGTGAGGAATAAAAACAGCACCTTTTTCGCCTTGTGCTCCAGGTTGACCTTGCATTACTAGAGTTCAATATTCATTATTTACTTTACTAACTAATGGTTCAGAGTCAATACTAACATCATTAGATCAATGTGTTTTTTTACAAGCAAAAAGAGCATTATCGTGAGAAACAAAATCGACAGTATATTCATCATTAAAGTAATGACTGTTTGGATTTCACTCCTCATATCTAAACGATAATCCACGATAGAAATCAATAGTATTATTGTAAGCAAATGTTTGACGTGAAATATTATTTTCGATATTAGAAGCATTTAAATTTCCTGAACTAATTGTTCTCTTCATAATATTGAATTATTTTAAAATAATCGTTTCTAGATATATCTCCGTTTTCTATATAATCTATTGTGTTCATAAGATCATCTAGAAATTTTAAAGTTTGTTTATCATATGTATATCCGAATTTTAATTTTTCTAATTCTGATAGATACACATTTAAAAAGATATTATATAGTTGCTCCACAATCACATTTATTATAATTTGTCTCTCCCAATATATCTTTACATATATAATTACACGAAGTCAAATCTTCAATTATACGTTGTGCTTCTAAATAACTTCCTTGTTCAATTAAATAACTTAAGATATATACAGAATCAAATAGAAAATTTCGCATATTTCTTATAGATTCATCAGATGAGCAATTATCATATGTACACTTACTATTAAGATTATCATAAATCATCTTCTTTTGTAACGAAATTAAACATTTATTTAAATAACAAATAGATACAATTTGTTTATTCGTTCAATATTCAATTTCATCAGTTATTAAACTAGATAATTCAGAATAATCTTCAACTTTCTTTGCAGATTCTACGGTTAACGTTTCATTTTGCCCGTCAGTTGTTCCTATATAAATATCTCAAGTGTTTCCGTTACTATAATAAAACAATTTCCCACTCGCATTATATGTATCTGCATCTGAAGATTTAAGATGTTCTAATTTTTCAATACAATATTTGTTATATATATATAAACCATCTTTAGGTAACTTATACAGATAAGGAGTTCGAATATCATTTGTTTCTAAATCTAAACATCTTATAGAATCTTCGAGAACAGTTAAATCATCTGTACTATAGGAATTATTTTCTAGGAAATCAATAAATACATGCTGTTTTCAATCACTATTTTCTTCTTGCCATTTTTCATAACTATGCTCAAAATTAGACGTTCCTGTAATATCTGTTACCTGTAAATAACATCCAGACGTCATAGTTATTTCTACTTCAATTGGACGTGATGCACTCATCTGTTTAAATATTTGTTTTTATTTTATTGTTATATGGATTTGAGTCATATAGCTGCATTTGTTCAACTTGGATTTGTTTTTCCTTTGTATCAATTACTCTATCATTATAATCCTTATTATCTCGGATTTTTTGCTCTTCTAAAGAAATACGTTTACGCTCTAGATCAAGTTTTTCTTTACTATTTTTATCAATCTGATTTAATAGTTTTTTGTTTTCTGAACTAAGTTGTTCTAGCTGTCTTTGATTTTCTTGAATTTGAGCTTCATATTGTTGTATACGTTGTTGTAATTGCATTAATTGATCGTTTTCAAGCTTTTTAGATTTCATTGAACGTGTTATATAACGTTCTAAGTCATTCATATTTTTAGCTTTGAAGATATTAACTACTAACTCAGAATCAGCCAATCCTGCTTTAATTAATTCAGGACTAACAGATTTTAAAGCCTCCATATCTCTATATGTTCGAGTACTATCTTCGATATGAATATCAAAATCAGTTATAGTATAGTGTTCAGGCAATGCAGTAAACAATTTAGCATATTTATCTCCTAAAATTATTGTACCTCTTAATCCCTTTTTAAATACTATTTTAGCTAGATTTAACATATCATAGTTAACTTCTTTATACATTAAATCCATTGCGTCAAAGTACTGTTTAGTTAATAGAGTAGATTGTTTAATTCCAACTTGTACGTTTGAAACAGCGTCTCGTTGCTCTATTTGACCTAGTTTTTCTTGGAATACTCCTGTAATAGATGATGCTTGTTGTTCAACAGATTGAATTGCAAGTTGTATTGCTTGTATTGCTTGAACTTTTACTGTATCATCAAATCCGTTAAAAATAGTATTTAACGATTGCCCTTCTTGAGAACTATCTAAAATAGCTACTCCATTCTTTTTTCAAGCTAATCACTTTTGAATTCTTTCAGGCATTTCAACTCCTAATGCTTCAGGAACGTTAGCTAAGTCTAACCATTCACCAACAGTTCCACTAGAAGCAATTAAGTTGTCTCTATAGAACAATAGCATATCGTATTTGTCTTGCAAGTCAGAAGTAGCTAAAATAAGAGAGAACGGCTGTCCGTTTTTATCTAAAAAGAATGTTCCGTTAACTGATAATGTACATTTACTTGGATAATCAGAAGAGCGCACTACATATTTAGATTCACCTCTAGTAATATAAATATCATTTCCAATTTTTACACCTTCGTGTCTAGTTAAATACCCTGTTTTTTTATTAACTTCAAGTCATTCAACTTCATAAACTGGAATTGTATTAAGCAATCTATGTCCATTTATTGTTTCATCAAATGGCAACATTGGAGTTACTTCTAATCCTCCTAATATACCTGTACTTGTTCCTTCTAAGATAGTTCCTGTATCAGTTCTAATTTCTGTATTAGCTGCTGGAACTCTTACAAATACACTGTTAAAATATGCTTGATTCTTATGAAAATCATTATCTAAAGATTCTAGAGCTTCTGAAGTTAATTCATCGTGATATCGATTAATTATTTCCTCTTTAGTCATGTACTTACGAATAACTGCTCGATAAGAATCTTTTAAATAATAAGAATTAGTATTACGTTCAATAAAGGTATTTAGAGGATTTAATATTTCTAATGATACATTTTCTCCATTTTCAGTTGGAATCACTCGATAATAACATGTTCCTGTAATTAAGAGATCTAAAAATAACTCTCGCATCTTATTTTTTAAATCTATGTTGCGAGATTGACGTAAATATATTAGTATATTTTGTGCTGCAATTTCATATTCAGAAGTGAAAGATTCTTCTGTATCTGCGATTAATTTATCTAATTCTGCCTGAATAAATGGATCATTATTTGCAAGTTCTCTGTTATCTAATAGTATCGGAATAATAGAATTTTGTAAATATGATTTTAAATACTTATAGACAGTTTCGTTAATTTTTAATTGCTTTTCTCGCATAATATTAGAAACAGTTTTAGAATCTTTACAAGATATTTTTAAATCAGGTTCTAATCCTAAATACTCTCCAATTAATACATCGATATGTTTTTTAATTAAAGGAGTAAAATTAATAGAGGTAGGAGTACCTATTCCAAAATTATCTTCTAAATGTCTAAACTGTTCTGCATCTCTAGTACAATGATAATAGTTATATGCTTTTCTAAGCTTAACTTTATCGTAGACCAGTTCAGCAATTGTCTTTTTAATTTTTTCAATATCTGTATTATTCATTATAATATATCGTTATTACAATAATCGTCTGTATCGATACATTGTGACTCATATCATTCATGTTTAATTGCTCGGAAATGATGTGCTCGTTCTATTTGGCGTTTACGTAAGTCCTTAGCAATAAACTTTAGAAATGATTCTTTATCTCCTTGATAATTAATAACCATAGGAGACATTTCTTGGTTTAGATATAAGTTTAATGTAAAATCATCTTCACTTTCGATTACTTTTAAGTGTCCAATATACTTACAACATGTAACTTTTTCAATAATATCTAAAACCTCTTTTTCTAATTGTGTCATGTTGTTGGAATTATACCATATCGTTTATATCCTCTGTCGTCAATATATCATCCAATATCTTTTCAAGTTTTAGTAACTTCGTTTTTAACTTTAGGATTAATTCCAGTTAATTCTTCATCCGCCATTTCACACATCCCAAGAGCAGCTACAATATCAAATTTTCTTTTATTTTCGTATGAATAGTTTAGTAACTGTTCAAGCATTTCATCAGAATCAATTCCATAACAGTAATCATTTACAAAGTTATTGATCAATTCTAATCCGTGTTTAATAATAGTTTCTGTTGCAGGTACTCCTATCATGGCCGAATTTCCTTTTTTTATATCTCCTAAACTAGATTTTGGACGTCGCATAAATAGAGAATCTTTCTTTTTTTCTCTAAAGTAAGTTAATATACTGATTTTTGTATGTTCAAGTAACGCCTTACAATTGTACCATACTAAAATCTTCATTGCGTTTTCATAAGCTTCTCGTATGTCTCTTGGGCGATCTTTATAAATACAAACATATTTAGGTTCATTTAAACCAAATATTCTTCTTTTTACAACAATACAAAAATCTGATACATCGTATTGTGTTGCAGAATCCCCAGTACCCTGATCGATAGAGTCTATTCCTGCAACATATAAATTATTATATATATTGCTTTCGCTATCTCGTTTTGGTTCTTCGTAAACTAATATTTTACTATTAGGACTAGATACTGCTTTAACTTTATTTCGAGAATTATCGTTATCTTCTCTATCTCATAATAACGCTATATGTTGAGGAGAAGTTCCCATTTTATGTACTCGAATCTGAGTAATTCTATCTGCAATTAATACGGAATCAAATATATTTTCACCTTGTCGTAATAATGCTTCTTTAGGAGTAAAACAATATTCTGAACAATACTCTAATAACCGTTCTCCTGATTTTAATTTGCGTTGTTCTTCATAAAAAGCTTTAGCTCGTTTAGTATCGGTTACTCCTCGATTATCAACATACCCAGGACGCATCATAAATTCATATGCTGGAATAAAGAACCCAGTATACTGTGCAGTACCATCATCTGAATAGAAGTTTTTATATGGAAGTACTCCTGCGCTTAATGGATCTTCAAACATTTTAGCTAAACCAGCTAGAGCAGGCCCCATATCGCCTCCCGTCCCTCATGCGATCTTAATCCCGACTCTAGCTCCTCCTAGTTCAACTAGAGCAGTACCTTGCGTTCACGATGTTGAAAGTATTGGATTAGATCCAGCCTCTTCAAATAAGAGTCTATCTACACGTTCACCTCTAATTTTTCTTGGATGATCTGCTGTTATTCCTTCTATATCAGCCATTCGCCCAAATTCTATGCCTTCACTATCAACAAGAGATGCACGTTTGTGTTTTATATTATCGATTTTCTGACGAAGTCGTTTCATACCTCCGTCAGTATTTTGATTTAATCAGTTTAATTGTACTCAGCATTTACCTAATACGGTATCAACATAACTCTCAGTATATGCTGTATAAATAGTAGTAAAACCTTTAGTAGTAATAAAAGGACGAACACCCAAACAAGCTCCAATTTCTGAAAAACCTCAATTTTTGTTATCTCTAAGGCTTTTTATCCCTAGACTCTTATAATTTCTTATAAGTTCAGCATATATTTTCATCCTTAACTAAATATTAGGATGTTTCGCTCTCGTGGAAAGTTTATCTCTGTGATTCCTTTCTATGCGTTACGATGGTCAGTGATTAATTGACTTATCTCGCTGTTAACATAGTGATTTTAATCACCTTAGTCTTCTGCGATATAGCGAAATTTATTACTTTTATATTACTATAAAAGAGGGCAGGTATTAGTTTACCCCACGAGATTTTAATGCAACACAATCTTTATAAAGATATTCGCACATTTCTAGATAGTGAAAATATTCATATTGTTTTGCAAAAAAAGTTGGAAATGCTTCGGTACGTCCCGCACCAGCTTTTTTCTCTCCATCAACAGTTTTCATTCGATAGAAATTCAAAAAGAAATAATGATCTCCAGTTATCCTATATTTTCCAACAGTATAACCATCTACACAACGTTTATACTGTTCTGTTCAATAATCACGATAAGGTTTGCTATTTTTAGGATATTCTGTATAATGTCCTCTTTCCATAAACAATCTACCTGCCTCAGTAAATGGAGTTGGATCAAAATCTAAACCTTGAGTTTCATTTATAGGTCTATAACCAGTTAATTCATAAGATAATTCTGGATCAAAATATAATATTTCTTCATCAAGAGGAACGTCTCACGCACCATTGCGTTTTCTATGTCCTTCCTTAGGAAACTCATAATATGGACTTTCCTCTTCGTCTTCTGTTTTTGATACAGTTACATCTTGAAATAATTTCTTTTTTAATTCTTCTTCATACCTGTCTGCAAATGTAGGTAAAGTTGCAGGAGGATTTTTTCTTGGTCTACCTCGTTTTCGTTTTACTTCTTGTTCCATTATTTATATTTTTATCTTTGGAGTTGATCCATATCTCCAAAACCTGGCTCGTTATCTGCTCTTAATTTGGATTGTGCTTTTAAACCTTTCTTATATGTAAGTTCGAGTTCCTTTAAATAAGCATCCATTTTTCCAATTTGAGTTAAACTTTCCATAATTTTTTTAGGATCGTTAATATATTTACCTCCATTTAATTCATCTCTTTCGTTAAAATCGATTGAATCTAAAAATACTCTCATCTTTTCTAGAGTTCTAAATGCAGTTTTAATCAAACTTAGAATTCTTGATGAATCTTTAAGTTCTATATATTTTCTACAAGCAGCTCTAAAAGTTTCATCATTAAATTCTTTTTCAGTAAGTCCGCTATCTTCCATAGCTGCTTGATGTTTCTCTTGTTCTAAGTATTCAAAATATGGAGATTTATAGTCTAAAGCTAAATAAATATATGCAAATTCTCTATAAGCACGTAAACGTTTAATACCTTTAGGATCTTCTTTACATTTATTTCTGTCTTCGTTTCATAGAGCTGCAAATTCTTTAATTAGCAAAATAGAATATTCATTAATCTCTAATCTCTGTAAATCATTATTAAATATAAATAAATCCATATTATTCCTTATAAAGCAAAAAGATATCTCTTATACCTTTCCGCCTTTTTTGTAAACTCCATATTGTTTCCATCTTTGTTGGAATCAATTAAAATCTGGCATACCTTTACTAAATGTTTGTATATCTGGCGCTCCACTTCCTCCATTTGAGATGACTCTTGTAAACGTTGTATCAGTTGGAGTTATTACTCTCTCTGTATAACCTTGACCTGGAGCATATATACGGTCAATAACTTTACCTGATGGAGAAGCAACACGTTGTATTGTTCTTTGGCCCCCTCCGTCAATGTTTGGTAAAACTGTTGTTTTAGCAGAGTTGAATGCAAAAGTTCAAGGAGTTAAATAACCTTTTTGGTAAGTTTCAACTTTAGATTTCGACTTAGATTTAGTTTTTGTGCCATTTTCAGCTTTTACGATTTTCTTAGTATCACATCCGCAGGCACATTTTTCAACAACTCCTCCATTTTCGAATACTTTGTGCATTTCACATCCACAGGAACATTTCTTAGTTTTTAGTTTGCCACCTTTTTTATGCAAAGAAACAATGTAATCTAATTTACTTGTAGGAAGAATTCCTCCATTAGCAAATTTAGAAGGGTCTTTATCTTGTTCTTCTAAGAACGTATTCATTAGAGTCTGAATAGTTTGTTTACCTTCGTCTGTTTCATATAATCGATTTAAATCTTCTGCAACTTCTTCTAAAGATTTGCCTTTAAATTCTTCAAATTTTGTTGGAAGTCATTCTAAAAATTTTTGTATTTTCTTTTCGTCCATTTTATTTAACAAATAGTCGTGTTATATTTATAATATGGTTCTATAGGAATATTTTTAATATAAGGAACATATGTATTAGAATTGTCAAGAAAGTCTTTAATTTTCTCAAATTCATCTACACTACATTCTATATATTTAATATAAAGATTATTCAGATAAATCTTCATTTTCATAAAACTTTAAATCTTTAGTAGAAAAGATTGCTTCCTGTAAAGTAGCATTATTATCATATCATCTACATCTAATTCCTTTAAATAAGGATTCAAGATTCGCTCCTTTCTTTATCGTTTGCATTACTCTTCCTACTACATACATAGCTGGACGATTTGGAATAGGATGTCTTAGTATTACCAAATCTCCAGGATTAAAAAATATTTTATCTTCTAACATCATTAATTTTTATTTACAATTCTACATATAATATTTTGTTCTGTAATAGCATAATATCCTTGATTATCAAAAGGTATTGGAACAGGAATATTTCTACAATACACATCCTCTCCAACTTTTACATTTTTACATTCAGGTCCAATAGCAATTACTTCTGCACAAATAATTTCCTGATGAGATTCTTCCATTTCTCCAGATTCGTGACTAAAATACATTTCATGTCCATCTAAACCATAGATAATCCCTGAAGCACTAGTCTTAATACTACGATAGGGATTTCTATCATAAAGTTTAATGATTACATTACTATTACAAGCTACAATTTCTTTGTTAGCTGCAGATTTAACTCCTTCATTTTGTTTACATAAATTATCTGCCATTTCAAGTTGAGCTTGTTCTTGCAATTTTTTCATCACTTCTTTATCTGTTGTAGTTAAATCTTCTGATTGATCGAGTCCTGGCATATAATGTATGCCTGTTAATTCCATTTTTCTATTTCCTAAATCCATTTTATCACTTATTTTTTAAACATTTTTCTTCTCTTACTCGGACTTTAGCATCTAATATACATCCACATAAATCACAACTATCTTGACCTAAAAATTTTACATTATGCTGACAGTGCTTACAAATATCTAATCGATAATTTGCTAAATCTTGTTCTTTTAAAAAGATTTTATTGTATCAACCTATTAATATATGTTTTATATTAATCTGCATATTATCATTTTCTTATAATACATTTTGCATTTGATAGACGGACTTTTTTACTTAAATTACAACCGCACCCTTTAACGTATCCTTCTTTTCCGTAATTTACCACATCTTTTCCATCTTTACTAATATATAAAGAACTATTACAAATAGGACCTACTGGAGTCTTTTTATATAATGGACACTTCATGCATATCTTTAAACGTTTATTACTTAAATTCTCATTAGCTCCAAATAATTCTTTAATATGCCCATCTAATATATCTATAAATCCCATAATATTTTATTTAAAAAAGATACTCCAATTATATTTATAACCTTTTAACTTGCAATTGTAACGATTACTAATATACGATTGGAGTATCTTTTGATAATTCTTCTTTTATAAGTAGTTGTTTTTTGTAGTGTTTAAGAAGTACTTCTACTTCTTTTTTCATATATTCTACTTCAATTTCTTCAACTTTATTTGAATGATCAATGTGAATTAACTTTAACATTTTAATATTTAAATCTGGATTAATTTGTTGAAGCAAATAAGCATACATTGATAATTGAAGTGTATAGTGCATTAAATTACAATCCTGAATTGTATTTAAAGGATATTTTAGACATTCGTATCGTTTTGTTGATTTATTATAATAAGATTTGCGATCGATTTTTTTATTAGTTTTAAAATCTATAATTATTATATCGTTACCATCTTTAATTAATAAATCAATTTGTCCTGCAACTCTCAATACGCCATCTCTTGATTTTACACTAATAAGAAATTCTGGATATACTGCTTTTTCTGTATCAAGTCGATAATGTCCTTTTTTAACACTAAATTTTCCACCTAATCCGTATCTTTTTAGTTCTTTTTCTGGATTTTGATACATTGCGTTTTCAAACTTAGCATGTATTTTAGTGCCACGTTCACAGGATTTATTTTTTTCATCTTCGTAACTTTGTAAGATTTCTTCTCGTTTAGTATTAAATTGAGATTCATCAATACTAAGTTTATGTAAAATAGATGGATCAAATTTTTTAGTTGCAAGTAACACTTTCTTTAAAGCTGCAAACGTTACATCGTCTGTTAATGATTCTAATGCTTTATATGCTGATCAAAAAGCAGAATCAAATATATTAGTATAATTATGAATTAGTGTCGTAACAGATATATAATAGGATCCATCTGTTTTATCTATATAAACGTGTTGCTGATCATTATAAATTACATTGTCATTTTCTTTATCAATAGATAAGTCATTATAAAACTTATCTTTTTCTAAAACCATTGTCATAAATTATTAATATTTTAATACATCTCGAATAATATGTCCTTGTCCAATTAAATCATGTACTACATTTGATTCCATGGGAACTTCATTATCACAGCTAAAACATCATAATGCAGCTAATGGAGAATTATCTGTATTACGTATAAGAATTACAATATATCCCTTAATATTTTCATTCAAACATCTAGTATAGGAATTTTTATCAATTGTTTCTAAAGATTTTAGAGTTCTTATTACTTGGCCATGTTTTAATAATTCTGCATTTAAATCTGAGTACATAGATGATGGAACATTTTGCATTTCAGTTTTTTTAGCAGTTACTTTCATTTTTATTTCTCTTATTCTTTCATGAGAAATAGACATTCTTAAATACGGCATCCCATTAGTCATTGTGATATTATCATGATAAATCATTAGAGATGTACGATTAAATCCATAGGTAATATTTAAATTATCTAAAATAGAATTAATAACTCTATCTACTTCGGGAGATTTTTCAATAACATGATTTAATATACTATCGTGTCTTTGGTTTATTTCATTTACTACTTCTGTTTTAGAATTTATAACCAAACGTTCGGTATATTCTTTAGTAATTATATTTAATGCAAAGACAATTAACAGTATAAACAATGTTCTTCAAACATCCTTCCAGTTTTTAATTTTATCAACTATAAATGAGAATCAATCTAGAAAAGTATTTCACATTTTATTACTTAGTTTTAAATTTTTTATTTTTACTTTGCAAATTTATTTATTATTTTTGTGAAATACAAAATAAAAATATTTAAACTAATAACTTACTAAATATGTTTAATATGAATGATCTTAATTTAGATTTTAAAACTTTACAAAAACAAATACAAAAGTTATCTAACTCAAGCACAATAGATTTACCTAATTTGTTTATCGATATGATTGAACATTTAAAGAAGGGTGGGAAAATCTATATAAAGAAGGCTAATCGTGGTAAGTTTACAGCTAGTGCTAAAAGAGCTGGACAAACTGTACAAGAACATGCTAGATCTGTACTTAATGATCCTAATGCAACTCCGCTACAAAAGAAGAGAGCTAATTTTGCTAGAAATGCTGCTAAATGACATCATAATAAATAATTATGACTTCAGAAGATCAAAAAATCTTATTTGAGAAACTTGGAAAACAAATGAATTATACATTAGGTTTACCTAATTTTAAATTAATTAATGATGTTATTTATAAACTTTGTACTAAGTGTAAGAAATATAAACCAATGACATCTAAATTTTTTCCTAGACGCAATAATGTAAAGTGTGGATACGGATCTCATTGTAAAGAATGTGAAAAGGAAAAAGAATCTAAGCGTATAAGAATTCCAAGTTTTAATGAAAATGGAGAACTATATTGTCATGTTTGTAAAACTTATAAAGATGTTTCAGAATTTTATAAAGGAGAGAAATATATTTGCCGACAAGGATATTCTAGAGAATGCAAAGATTGTGAAAAAGAAAGGAAGAAAATTAAAAGAGCTACTCAGGAAATTAACGATCGAGATCGATTTTTATCACGATTGTTATCTGGATGTAAAACTAGAGCTTTAAAAAACAATATTCCTTTCGATTTAACAAAAGAGCAATTAATCGAATTGTTTGAAAAACAAAATGGAAAGTGCGCATTATCTAATTTAGAGATGCAAACTGTTATTAAAGCAGGTAAAAATCCTTTTAATGTTTCTATCGATAGAATTAAACCAGGGAGAGCATATTCTTTATCTAACATTCGTTTAGTATGTAATAGTATAAATACAATGCGTTCTAATCTATCAGATGAAGAATTCCTAAGTTTTTGTAAAGCAGTAGTTGACTATTTATCTATATAATAAAATAATGAAAGATTTCTTTATTAGATTATTCACTGCACAAAGTGGTTTAAGTAGTAAACGAGTTTGTGGAGTTTTAGGATGAGTGGCATGTCTTATTATATGTTTATGATGTACTTTTCATGGGATACAAGCTCCAGTTATTGTAGATACTCTATTTATATGTAGTACTACTCTATTAGGTGCAGATTCTGTAGTAAAAATATTTAATAGAAAGAAAAATGAAAACAATTATCAAAATTCGTAGATGAACTTGAGAATTTCCTCAATCGTTACTAGGAGCAATACTTCTTCCGTTTTATAATAAAACTAGATTAAAAACGTTTACATATAAAGATCAGGAGGTTTATATTTATGATAAATTTCCTGGAGGAATTTCTTTAGGTTATTATGTATTATTAGATTATAATAGATACGATTGGAACAACAATAATATACGAATTAGTTTAAAAAATTCTATTAAGCATGAGGCTGGACATGGCATTCAATCTAAATGATTAGGTCCTTTATATTTACCTTTTGTAGGGCTATTAAGTGGATTACATAATTTAAATTGTAGGCGAAAGCGTAAAAAAGGTATTCCTTATGATTATTACAAATTTTTTGTTGAAGCCTGAGCAGATAAATTAGGAGGAGTTAAAAGAAATGAAAGCAAATAAATATTTTGATATAAAAGAACTAGTTCCAAAAGAGGTATATGAAGAATTAGGAGAGGAAAAATCATTAGCTTTACTTGACTCTAGAGCTTTAAAAGCATTAGAAGAAGTTAGAGAAATATTAGGAATTCCTTTAATATGTAATAATTGAGCATCTGGAGGTAGTAGAAATTATTGTGGATACAGACAGCCAGATTGTAAAATCGGAGCTAAAAATTCGCAACATAAAAAAGGTAATGCTTTTGATTTAATTAGCAATAAGATGTCAGCATCTAATATGAGATACGAATTAGAAAAACATAAATTAGAATTAACTATTCCAATTCGTATTGAAAAATGAGATCAAAATGGCAGAGAGATTACTTGATTACATATAGATACAAATAATTATAAAAATAATAATATTTACTTTTTTAAAGCTTAATGTATTATGGAACTAATGGCAGATATTATTTTAGGTATTGTGGTAATTACATTGATTTTAGGAATGTTATCTATTATTCCTATGGCTATTCCTGTGGGATTAATATTAATAGACGCTTTATTATATGGAATAGATGCTTTTACAACAAAAGAAAATGAAGAATTGACTTAGAGCATTAGGTTGAATATTTGTAATATTATTTACATTAATAACAACGTTTATAACACATAGTCCATGTTGTGTATTTATATTCATATCTGGAGTTATATGTTTAGCAATAGATCATGTCAGACAAGGATAAATACTATATAGACGGATATGGAACAAAACGTCCTAAAGACGTTCCATTTTGAGATTCAGCAAAAGGACAATTAGTTAAGAAAGCTGGTAATGATTTACTAACAACTGGTTCTTTTGCGTTAGGATTATTACTTCCATTTGGGAAATTAAAGATATTAAAGACTCTTTCTAGAGTACTAAACGGTGCGGCAATTGCAGATTTTGTAACTAGTGATCGAGTAACTACAGTAGATGATGATATTAAAAATGGAGAATATGGTAAAGCTGCTGTAACTGGACTTGAAGCATTATTAACTGCTGGAGCAATAGGCAGCGGATTTAGTAAACTTCCAGGAGTTCAGAAAAGAGCGGCAATGTTTGCAAGAGATGGATTAGTAAAAGATAAGATGGTTGTACACAGAGCTATTGCTTTACCTAAAGGAAAGAATAAACCTGATTTACAATATAAACGTACAGGTGAGAACGTTTACGAAATTCCTGAAACTGAAAAGTATGTAGGAAGTTATGATACAGCAGTTAGTTCAGTTAATCCAAAAGATTTAAAAAGAACAGTAGTAGAACATTATAAATTACCAGCTAAGAAAGTTAGAGTTCTTGAACACGATGTTTATCCAGATGGACAAGTAGATTTAGTAGCATCTATATCAAATGATATACTACCTACAAGTTATTCATTTATTAACAGAGCACATCCATATAAATTATCTGAAGATGTTTTAAAGAATATACCTATGTACAATTGAGAATCTGTAGCTAATAGAATACGTAATTCATTCGGAATTAGTGGAGGATTAGGTGCAACAGGAACTTACATATATTTAAGAAATGAAAAAGGCAGCCGTTAATTCGACTGCCTTTTGTTGTTTTAAGACTTTACAAAATATTTATCTTTAATTCTTTTAAGGAACCAACCAGATCCAATTCCAAATACATACGTTACTAACGCAATAATTGTTACATAAAATGGAAGCAATTTGATTGCTGCTAAGATTGCTACTATTACAACTATTATAATAGCAGCTAAAATTCATTTTTCTTTAGTTGTCATTTTAAATCATTGTGTGTTTGTGTTCTTTCTCTAATCTCTTTTTCAATATTTGCTGGACGTACATAACCTGAAATCAATCCATTATTAACATCTAAAGGAGTTTGTCCAGAATGAAATAATTTATGATTTGTTTTAGTTTTAACTCAATCCATGTAAGTATCTTTTCCTTTAACTGTATTAATTAGATAATCGGCTTGTCTTTTTAACATACTATCTGTTGGAATTGTAGTATCTAACATATCTTGATATCGTTCAGGAGATCAATGAATTAAGCCGTTATATTTCCCGCTAGAAGAGGGATTATCAACTTCTCCTCCACTTTCATGAATAATATTGCTAATTAAACTAAGAGCTTGTTCTTCAGGTAATTGATTCGAAATAAAATAATTATATAATCAATTTATATTTTCAGGATTATATGATCTTTTGATTGTTTTCTGAGCATTGATTAATTTTTGCAATCGATCTTGTTCTATTTTTAAATTTTGAATTTTTTCAAATAAACCCATAAACTCATTATTATATGTTTCAGGAATAGTATTTTTAAATTTTGTAGGATCATATGGAGGATATTTTGGAACTTTCATTCCAAATTTAGCACTATCTATCATTTTATTTAAAATATTTTTGTATCTAGGATCAGTAGCATATCCGCCTTTAGCTACTTTATCTGCAAATTCATTTACTGTACCTGAAAATGCTTTATATCTATTATTATTTAATAGATTTACATGATAATTAGCATAATCTTCTAAAGAGTTAAAATCTCTAAAACTGTCATATATATATTGATCTTTTCCGTTTATAACTTCTCTTGTACGCCTTTTTGTTCCTTTTCCTTTAATTCCTCCTAAATTAAATTTACCAGATTGTGATTTACCTCAGTTTGATTCTAATCCAGATTGTTGTACTAACGCTTTAGCAAAAGAAGTATCAATACCTTTAGAAGCTAATATCTTTTCATATAAAGGAGTCATAACTTTGATAAATTCCGATTTATTTTGAAAAACTTTTGGATACTTTGTTTCTTCTTGAGGTATTTCTATAATTACTTTTTCTTGAGGTTCTTTTAATAAAGTTGGAGTATAACCTTCTAATGAGGTAGTCTTTATTTTCTTTTTAGGTAAGATTATTGTTTCCTGTTCGGGAATTATATTGATTTTAGATTCTCTAATAACAGGTTGATATATTAACTGTTGTTTTAATCAATTATTCATAAATTTTAGCTTTTTGCAAAAATAAAATAAATTATTGATTTTACAAAATGTTGAGCGGTATTATATAGTGTATAGTGTATGCAATATAATATATGTGATGTATGCGATGGGACACATCATAAAAAGTCCCCCTGGCCTAATAAAATGGAAAATCAAATTAAAATTCACTAAGACCAAAAATTTTTCTCAGTTTGAATTTGAACCTCGCACTCCTTAGGTAAAGTGCTATAGTGCCATGTGTGCTACTACAAATCTATATCGAGAAGCTACTGACTTCCTTGAACTCTGGCAAGAGTGTCCTCGACTTCGCAGTGCAATTCGTTTCGGTAACGAGTCGTGTGACAATTCCTACACTATTATCGAAGCGAATGTAACAATTACGAGAGTAAACTTTTCTCATCGTAAAGTTACTCGTAAGGAACTGCGCATCGCACGTAAACAATTCATTAACGATTACAAACAAGACCATGAACACAAAGCCTTTTGATCGTTCTGTCGGAACGGTTATCAAAATCCTTAATGAACCTATTGTTATTAAGAATAACAAGTTATTGATGTCTTGTATCGTTAATGATTGTTTAATCGATCGAATACCTTTACGGTATTTTCGAAGACTCAGTAACTATCGTGAACTATCTGATTTTAACAGCTTCACGAAGAGAGTCTATCGTACACAAAACTTTATTGAATTGCATCAGTTGTTACAAGGCAAAACAATTAAAGTTGTTGCGAAAACAATTTTATCAAACGGAGCAACAGCTCCAATCTTTGAACTCATTAAAGGATGAAACTATTTTGCAAAAAAGTAATGTTCTACATTACAATGACAATAGTTCTACTCTTCTTGATGAGTGTCGATAGTTTAAATGAAAACGGGCATCTTGTAATATCCGTTTTCATTGTTATTATCGCTATTGTAATATGCACTACGTGTATTACAAAAGAAGATTGGGACCAAATGTTCTAAGACAGAAATACTTCTGTAACTTGAACCTTTCGGTGCTTAGGTAAACCGTCATAACGTTATGATATCGCAAACAGAAATTAATGCAGTATTAGAAGTACTGCAAACTATTCACGCATGGTCTGATTCTCGAATCGCTCAGAGTATCGACAAGCCTAGATCTTTCGGAGGTTTATGCCGAGATTGTGGAGTTAAAGTAGCTCCTACATATCTGAAGCGAGTTCTATTGAAACACGGACTTTTACATTCCGTAAAAGATCGTCTTATATGGAATGCATGTAAGACAGCTCCAAATCATAAATTAGCAGAATTCATGATCAAAGAAGCTCGGGTACTTCAAGCAGAAGCTGCACGTGAATCTCCGTCACACCAAAAACTTATTAAAAATGCTGAAATTGTTGAGAAAGTTATCGATAACGTTCTCGATAAGCATTCCGATAAGGAGTTGGTTGAAGAGTTGCGACGACGTGGTTACACTGTAACTGCAACTATCAGTTTATAGCATATAAGAGAATGTGCTTCGGTACATTCTCTTTAATTGTATATATTACTAAGACTAAATGTATTATGTAATTACAAACTTTAAACCTTTAGCGATTATGAAAACTAGTGAATTGAAAATGGCTACGGCTGTAAATGTTGTTGCTAATGCAACGTCATTTAAAAGTATCGACGACTTGAAAGAGACTGGCAAGTCGTTCGGCGGTATCAACTTCATCGTCGGTGATGTCATTACACTCCCAAGCGAATTTTGCGATGAGTGCTTTCAAAAGAGTACATATAACAACAAGCCTGTTCCGTATATGAAAATCGGGATCAACGGCAAACCAACTTGGGTACCTGTTCGAATCTTTGCCAGACAAATGGCAGAAGAGTGGCGAGAGGTATACAAGAATCATAAGCTCAATTATGAGCTTATGGAAGTAGGCGATGACTGTGAACGAGTTAAACTGTTGATGTCACTTGGCGAAATCAAAGTCGTCGAAACAGTAGCTGTCGACACTACTGCTTTTATAGGTGGAAAAGTCGCCTATACCGACAATGGGCAGCCGATACTGCGTAAGAGACCTTTTGCGATTTTTGAACGTATCTAAACGTTATAGGAGTGCAGGGATTCGTCCTTGCACTCTTTTTACTTCTTGCAACTAAGACTTACATAGATAACTAAGACTTACATAGATATGTAGTAACAAATTCGTGGTATATTAACCAAATTTTTAAAAGATTTTTAATATGAAAGCATTTGATGCACAGAATCAACCTGTGTTGCCTCTTCGTGGAGAGCAGACACTCGTTCCCGTAACCGCTGATAAGCTGAAGAACAGTGGTCTGCCGTTTATCGGCGTTTTCGGTCTGTCCGAAAAAGGTGAAGTAGTAGAATTCTACGACTTCGAAACCTATAAAGCAAACATGGACACAATGGTGAAAGCAATCAAGATTCGGAAGAATGCTGATGCTGAAGCATATTACGTAGCCTGTCTGCGAAACAACAAACCATCATGGATCTCTCTCGGTTCTTTGCAGAGGACTTATCGTGAGTCTCCTGAAAGTCAACCGAGACGTGCCTGCGAGCTGTCTGAAAAGCTCAACAACATGGATAACAACTATACGAAACTGGAATATCTCGCAAACAAAGCGATTCGAGTGGCCGACATCATCAGCGGTAAAGTAAACCAGTTTACTCCAGATGGTGTTCGTGTTGCAGATCAGTATCGCGACATTCGAGTTCCTGTCATCGAAATCGCAAATGCGTAATTCAACACTTACTATAAGGGGTAAGTTTAAATGAGCAGTAAACATTCTTGAAACCAACTGTGGTGATTATCTAATACGTAATTATCGCAGTTGGTTTACATATAAAGAAAGGTATTATGTAGTATTACCTATGGATGAAAGTAAACAAGAATGGTGGATTATTGCTGCTTACGACGTATAGCGCTGATGAGAGTCGTTAAACAAAACATCGAAACTCTACTTCGTGTAAGTAGAGTCCGCTAAAGGTGTCAGAGATTCTACTGTTGTGAAATAGAGGAATACTGATTTTTTCATTTTATTGTTTTTAAATAGTCTAAAAATTAAAAAGGAAGGTGTAAAAGCCTTCCTTTTTAATTATTTAATTTAGATATGTAATCTTGTATTCTATCATAATCAACTTGTTGTAATATTTCTGATGCAGGAGGAAGATCTTCAGTTAAATTATAGTTAATCAGATAAAGATTTGTTCCTTGATCTCCTGTAGTATAACTTGTGAAATATTGTTCATTTAATTGAAATAGAATTTTTTTATCTTTTAATTCTATTACTTTTCTTCGAATTGATCTTTCACTCATATCTAAATCAACTGCAATTTTTCTAATGGATATTTGTACAATCGGATAACCATTACACTTCATTGCACAAGTTAATAAATAAATATAAAGACACTTTAAACCAAGTGTTAAGTCTTTATTCAAAAGTAAACTCTGAGGTATTTTGACTGGTTTTAGATTTGCTGTCATTTATAAGTACTTTAATAGTTTTACGTAATTCATCATTTTCTTTTTCTAATTTTAGTAGTCGTTTATTATGTTCTTTTAATTGAAGATCGTGTTCGGCTACCTTTTCTTTTACAAATAACATATCTTGTTTTATTGCTGTTAAATCAAATATTTTTAACTGCAATGATAAACCTGAATTACAATCTTTTTGAAATTCGTCAGAAATAGTTAACACGCCTTTTTCTTGTAGTGTTTTATGTCTCCGACTAATTGCAGATTCACTTAAATTGATTTTCTCAGATAATTCTTTATTGGTTAAAGATAATTTACCATAACCTGAATTATCATTTTTATACATATATTGTTGAGTTACAATTAAATAAGCTCGTTCATCCGCTGTTAAGTTATCATTTTCATATAAGAATTTATAACTGAACATTTCAAAATTTTTGGATTTAGGATTAAATTCATATACATTTGATTTGCCTTTAGATCTGTGTACTATAATATCTCCTGCATTTTCCAAATGATTCAAACACTTTTGAACTGTTCGGACATCTAATTTAGTTTCATTAGCGAGTAATCTTACAGATGGAAACGCTTGTTTAGTCTGTTGATTCATATGTGCTTTTAAATATGTATATACTAGCACATCTATTGGATCTAAATTTTGTTCAGCCGTCATATTATTTGGCGTTTGACAATGTTGTATAGTTTGTTTTTTATTCATACTATTATTTTTATTTAATGCAAATGTACAGAAAATTTTTGACTTTTCCAAATTTTTCTGTACATTTTTTCAGCGATTGCAAAAATGCATACACTCGATTGCAAAAATGCATACACTCGATTGCAAAA